>ENA-OOUZ01000275-OOUZ01000275.1-human-gut-metagenome-genome-assembly--contig:-NODE-275-length-29122-cov-2.297967_pt1 | contig 29122 bp, 45 predicted proteins | sample MGYA00241546_ERZ501274 | MGnify/ENA primary metagenome ERZ501274 (study PRJEB25962, sample SAMEA2042363) | human gut metagenome | biome: human gut; feature: human-associated habitat; material: faeces...
AAAACGCACTCAGACCGATGCTCGTCACGCCGTCGGGGATTGTTATGCTCGCAAGTCCGCTGCAACCGGAGAAGGCAGAAGAGCCGATGCTCGTCACGCTGTCGGGGATTGTTATGCTCGCAAGTCCGGTGCAGCCCTTAAAAGCATACTTGCCGATGTATATTACGCTGCCGTCAGAAGGAATTACGCTTGTTTTACAACCTAAAACCAAAGTATTAGATGCCGTTTCAATAAGACAGTTACCAGAACTATGATATTTTGTGTTTCCTTCCGCGACGGTTATGCTTGTAAGGCTCGTGCAACCATCGAAGGCGTTATCCGAAACTCCTATAATATTGCTTCCTATTGTAATCCCCATAATATTTTTATTATTCTTAAACGACGAGGAGCCAATGGCAGTAACCGGTACACCTTTTATTCTATTAGGAATTGATAAATTTCCACTGAATTGATTGTTTGGATTTAATCCAGTTATTGTTACTGAGTTGTTTTGTATAGTGTAGGTGAACAACGAATCTGCAAGATCATCTCCCCAAATGCACGTGGATTCGTTGTCTATTTTTACATAAATACTCTTGATGGATTTATTCGACATCAACGCCGACATTTGCGATAATTGATTGTCTTTTCTTATGTTAATTGCCATAATACTCTCCTTAGTTGGTTGTATCGAAGGTGGTTGCTTTCAACACTCCGCCAACCGTTATACCGGTTGAATCAACCGTTATTTTGTCGGCAAAAGCAATAAGTTTTGTCAATTGCTCGTTTGTTAACAGCAACAGTGTTAGGAGGGCATCCTTCGTTAATTCAGACGGTTTATCGGTCAAATCGTTGTACGAGCCACTAAAAATCATCTCTCTCAACCTGTTTATCGCCGTTTGTACATCGCTTGCATTTAGACCGGACGAGGTATTGTCAAAAGGGATGTTGCCTGCTGACGGCTTGTTTGAAAGGTCGTCATATACCCCGCTAAACAACATTCCTTTTATCTCGTCGATTGCCCCTTGCACGTTATTTGCTGTTAGCCCCGACGTGGCGTTATTATAAGTCACGTCGCCAGATGTCGGTTTATCTTTTAAGTCGTTATATGAACCGCTGAACAGTTTACTTTTAACTTCATCGATTGCCGCCTGTACATTGTTCGCGTTAAGCCCCGACGTAGAATTATCGTAAGTTATGTTTCCCGCCGATGCAATAAAGTTTATCTGCCCGGTGGTTTCTCCCTCGACAAGATATAACGTGTCGTTTTCAAGCGTATTCCCGATTAACGCAGCCGAAAAAGCCGCTTCCGTCATCACAACGGTTTTAGGGAAAAGCGAACCTTTCTTTTCCCACGCCGTTTCAGACTGCTTCTGCCAATACGTATTATCGCCCGACGACAAGTATAAGTCGCCTATCCTCGCTGTCGGAACCGCTGTATGTATAGCGGAAGACGTCGTCGCCGTTCCCGTGTACCACGCAGAGCCCGTTACTTTGCCTAAATTTATAGAATTAGACATACCGTTCCCTCAAAATCAACTGAATGTTGCTATAAGGTTCCCGCTTGCATCAATTGAAAAAGTCGGCGTTTTTCCGTTCTCTCCGGTCGCGCCTTTCTCACCCTTGTCGCCTTTTTCTCCTTTGTCTCCCTTGATGCCTTGTTCACCTTTTGTACCCTGCTCTCCTTTATCTCCCTTTGCGCCTTTAATCAGAACGTTTGCAGGGTTTGGCTTTCCGCCGTCGTTAGTCCACGAAAGAACTCCTTCGTTTGAAACGCTCGGGGTAAACGTTGTTCCGTTTCCGCCGGTTTCTCCTTTATCGCCTTTATCTCCTTTATCGCCTTTGTCCCCGGTGTCGCCCTTTTCACCCTTGTCGCCTTTTGCGCCCGTTTGTCCGTCCGCGCCTACAAAGCGCATCCACGTATATGCGTCCGCACCAGTCGGCTCGGTGGTTGAAACGGCTATGCCCATATAATTCTGCCCAGCCGCCCAAACCGCGGTCATATTCGCGCCCGTGGCGGTCGTGGAGAATCTTATCCATACTCTTGCGCCGGTTGCACCTTGTGCGCCCTGATCGCCTTTCTCGCCTTTGTCGCCCTTTATACCTTTCGAGCCGGACAAGTCGGTAATAAACGTGTACGCGGTTTCACCCTTAACATATAGTTTTGCATTGTCTACGTTTTCGACGTTTCCCGTTTCGATGATGACAAACCCGCCGACGGGGACGCCGTCGTTCGCATACCCGGCGTTCATCGCGGCAATCGACGCATAGGTTTTAGAAACCCTAAAACTTTCGCCCGTATCGCCCTTTACGCCTTTAATGTTACCGATTTTAGTCCATATAAGCGTGTCGTTGTTTGCCAAATACTTATATAAATTACCGTTAACGGTGTTCAAATAAAGGTCGTCTTCAAGAACCCTCTTGCCGTTTAATGACGTCGATATTGCAGACGCGCCATCAGCCGCGCCCGTATGTATTGTCGTTCCTACTACTCTACCTAAACTTGGCATTTTTCTTTCTCCTTTTTATTCGTTAAACGGCACATACCAGCCTTGAAGGCATCCTTCGCCGTCTATTGCAAGTTTTATTTTGTCGCCCTTGTCGCCCTTCTCTCCTTTAAGCGACGCAAGCCATTCTCTTTCTGTTCCGTTAAAATCGTTTTCCAAAGCCGACTCATACGCAGACTTCCCGTCTCTTCCGATACATACATAACTCGCAGTATCGTCGTCCCATAAATACAACGCTTGTTCTCTTTTTGAAATATACAGAACACCGTTCCCGCCTATTATAGGAAACTCGTCTTTCGTATTCCTGATAAACGGCGTGTATCCACCGTAGCCGCACGAGTTTATGTTTGCAGATATTTTTTCCGCTTCCCGAAGAACTCCGCTCACTCCGCCTGCTCTTTTTATTGACGCCACTAATCTATTCACGTTCATTGCTTATTCCTCAAACGGTTTCGATGCCGTCATACTCTTAACAACTTCTATCGCAACGGGTTGCGAAGGATATATCTTTCCGCTCGTAAACTTAACCCTGAACTGATACATTATGGTTTCGGTCATATCATAAGTTTCTTGTTCCAGCAGCGGGAAAAGATAAACTCTGTTTTCTTGGTCGTATTTTACCTCGCTGTCCTCTTTATTTCGTTTATATAGTTTTCGCAAGTCGCCTACGCAAAACTCAATCTCGTCAACAAGACTATTGTCGAGAGTTTCGCCGTTCTCTGTTTGTATTTCAAATTCAAGCGGATATTCGCTACCTTGAATAATCATAACCCCTCCTATAAGTTAATCGTCAAATTAGTGCCATCAAACTCGAATGCGGACTTGTTCATTTTAAGACCAAGTTCTCTTGATATACCTCCGTCTGACGAATAGTCTCGCGCAATATGAGCAACGTACTTACCGTTTGTCTCTTCCGTAAGTTTTGCTATTTTATCAAATGTGTTTTTAATTGAGCCGTCGTCCGAATAATCTTTGGCTTGTCCTGCTTTTGTTGTTCCGTCGTTTAAGTTTTTTATTCCCGTATATAATTTTTCGAGCGCAGTACCAATCGTATCGTTCCGAACAAGTTCTCCAAACGCCGCAAGCGCATTGTCTGCGTTATAGTTACTTAACGTACAATCAAGTACGGTGTTTTGTGTGTCTGTTTGCACCAGTGTTGCCGTGACGCCTACGATTTGACCTTGCTCGTTCGTTTGGAATTTATCTCCCAGAAGTTCTTGAAACGTTTCTCTGACATATCTGTCGCAGTTGTCTGTTATTTCCGACAGTAAAGCACTCAATGTTTGAGATTTGTATCCGGCAACAAACACGCCGACACTCCCGCCCGCATACGGCGACTTTAAGAAATCAATAAGTCCGTCAAGTTGCTGTGCTACAAACGCCGGGAAAAGGTCGAACTTCCTACGGTTCTGTTCCGCCGTCCCTATCATTTCTCGCTTTGCTCCTCCGCTTTGCAACCCTTTGACTTTCAAGTCTTCTTCTGTCACCTTGAATTTATCGATGTTGTCTGACTGAGTTATTTCATAACTGTTTATCATTTTTTCTGCCATAATTTGCACCTCATAAATAAATGTAGTTTACTTGTAATAACTTTAACCCGAATCCGAGATTTGATTTTTCCTTATCGGGCACCGATGAAAAGCGAAACTTTATCGACGTAAACCTTTGAATGTTCGAATGTATTGTCTTTACGTCTTCGTCAAATACGCCGTCAAAATTAAATCTATCAAAATAGATTTGTGATAAATCAATTTTATTTGTGTTATCAAATGTCCCGAGATCTATTTCTCTTTCGTCGGCAATCGCCTCGATTTTCATTTTTGCCATAACGGATTCGTCACAGAAACAAAACACGTTCGGCGCGTATTTTTTATTGCTTATACTTCCAAAATACAGCCGGGGCGTCTCCCACACTGACTCAACAGGCTTTTCGCTTAACCCGTTATTATCCGTAAACTCGTTAACGTCGCCGGGTTTCTTAAACTCGAATACTCTTCCGTCGTTTCCGAATACTATGCGCCCGTCGAATACCGCTGCGCAATTTGCATATACGTTATCCCACAAGAACCACTCGTACTGCGGTCTGCCGAGCGCGTCCCTGTACATCATTCTCGCATCGGCTACGTAAACGCGCCCGCCGTCCGTAAACAAATAATATTTATTCTCAAAATCTATGCTAAACGCTTTTCTTAGGTCTCCACTGCTCGTAAGTTTACTGTCCACCATTTCCGAGCGCGCTTGACACAAGTTGCGATAGTCAACGTTTGTTCCCTCTACGCCAACGACTCCCTTGCTTGTCAAAAAAACAGCCTCGCCGTTAATGTATCCAAACGTTCCGTCTGATATTGCGCCGATTCCCGTTATTCCCTGCTCGACCGGAAACGCCGTGTTTCCTTCATCGTCAATGGAAAACTGCCTTAAATACACGCTCGCCTCATACGCATTGTCTTCCTTTACAATCATTTGAGTGTTGTATTGTTTAATATATCCCATAATGCGAGTGTTTTTTGTTCCAACAGGCGTGTAACTCGTATCGGGAAAATATGTTGCGTCGTATAATCCGCTGTGCCAATCACAATTCGGGTAATCTTTGTTACCCGTTAAAAACACTCTCGTATCGTTGCGCCCGCCAAAAATATCAAACACGGAACATCCCTCGATTACGCTTTTATCAAGTGCCTTTGTAAATTTGACGAATATAATATCGTCACCTTCTCGTCCTCGAATGCCCTTTGGCGCAACGGTGAACGTTATTTTGCCGGTTGATGAATCATACGTATAACCGCTTTCCGAAAGAGTTTCCCCTTTGACTTTTATATAGTCTATCGATACGCCTTCTTTTAAGAAATATGTTTTTTCGTCGCTCCACGTAAGATAAATGGCTTTGTATTTTGCATCCTTAACAAGAGGCGTGTCAAACGTAACCGTCTTTTCTGACACCGTATATCCATAAACTTGTTTGTCTCCGTTTGCAGTCTCTACGTATATTGCAAGATTGCGAATGTCCGCCTCATAATGTTCAAGAGTAAGCGTTGTTTTGTTTTCTTCTGTTACGCTGTATTCTATTTCAATTTCTTTTTCCGACACAAGGAAAGAATATATTTGTGAACCCGACAAAAGGTTGACGCCCTCTTTGTTGCGTCCTCCGCCCTCATAGGTGCGTCCTATAACCGTATGCGGACAATAGGCAATGCTTTTTACATCGGCTATATTTTTCCCGTCATATTGAAAATATCGCCCGCCGCCTATAATATATAATTTGCTATGACCATCTGCGCCTTCGAACTGAAACGATTTGCTTTTACTCTTTTCAAGTTTTCCCTCGATGGGCATATCGATATATTCATACTTTCCGTCTGATTTTTTGCTCACTTCAAACAATTTCTCGCCTGCGTGCACAATCATTTTTTCGCCAAACACGTGAATGCCATATATCTCGCCGGCACTCACATAGGTTTCCTTATTATCACCTCCGACGATTTTCTTTTTAAGTTCAACCATCGGTCTGTATCCTTCTCTCATTTTCGGGATATATGGGTTTATTCCCCAAACAAGGTTTACACAATTAGGACTTCTTCGATAATCCGTTATAAAATCGCCCTGCGTAAAGTCGCACCCAAGAAACTTGTCAAGGATAAACGTGCTTTGTTTAAGTTTTGGTTGATTGGAATAAAAGTCTCTCATCCTCGTTTTACCCGCCTTTGCCTGCGTTCAGATGCTTTGTATGTGTACATTAGTTCCGTATATTGCTCAAATAGTCTTGATGCAACATCGGGACGCTCTGCTTGTATCTGCATCGCCGCGGCATAATATAACACTGCGTTTTCAAGTGCTTTCGGGATGTCTATTTCGTGAGACATTGCCGCATTTGACGGTATTTCTTTGGCAAGTCTTGAAAACCTAAATAAAAATTGACCGCCCTCTTTGTTTGGCAACGCGATATGTGTATCGTCCACATAATAGTATTTGTCGTACTCAATAGGTTCTTGGTCTATTAGTTTATAGATTTTTTCAAGACGAAAACAACCTTCCGGAAACGCAACCGGCGATTGAGCCTCGTCGCTTGCTTCCTTGTTGACAACTAACGTCTCAATCATAGGGAACCTGTTTGTAACCGTTTTGAGCGCAATATTCAGATAATTTACTGATTTTAGTTCAAAATCAGCAATATTCTTGTCATTTGAGTTGATAACCGCTCCGCGTTCGGAATACATATTTATCAACTGACGCATCGTTGTTTTTGCTTGTTCTACTTTCATAATCTTTTCCTGTTTCGCGGATTCGAGGAGTTGAACCCCGACTATGCCACTATCCGCACGAAAAGGCGGTTTTTGCCGCCTTTGTTTTTGTTTTTATGCGGGGTTGCTGAAAACAATGCCGCGTGCGTCGCCGATGCCGTTTGCGAAATCCGCATAGCCGGTAAACTGCGCTTTGAGAGGATTGTCGAGTTCGTTTTCCAAAACCTCAGGCTTGTTGCCCCATACAATCTTCACGGTTTCTTTAAGCAGTTTTTCGTCCGCAACCGCCCACTGCTTTGCAGTGAACCCATCGCTACCTGCGCCACATACCACATAGCGCATATCCGCAATCGGGTTTGCTTGGTTGTTTGCCGTACCATCGGGGTTCTTTCCGGGTTTTGCCGACGCATAGTTGCCCAACAGTTTGATTGCCATCATTTCGAGTTCGGGCGAAACGATAAGCACATTGAACGAGCCAAGCAAAGGTTTGCCGTCGGGAGTGGTGTAACGCCTTGCCAGTGCCCTTGCCTTGCCGATTGCTTCAACAGAAAGTTCGTCGGTGATAAGGTTACTGTAAGTGCCGCTCGTTTCGTCGGCAACTCTCTTACGGGTTGCGTCGTCTTCTTTCGATGCAACGGGATGGTTTGTCGCCGCCCACGGTTTGCCGTCGCCGTACTTCACGTTTGCGTTAAACGCATTGCCGAACATACGGAGAATGTGCATATACGGGGTGATCGCCGCGCTTTCGCCGAGTTTCTTTCCGACCTTGTCGCAACGCCCGTACATATCGGTCTTCGCTTGTTTACGAGTAATGATATCGGAAAGAACGTATTCGTGCGGTTCGATGATGAAGCGGAAGCCCCTTCTTTCGGTGCCGAAATTCAGGTTGCTGCCATCATACGAAACGAGTTCGCCATAGCCGCCGTCCCCATCGAGTTCGTACTGTGCGCTTTCGGTCGTTTCTTGACCGATAAGTTGCATAAGTGCGTTTTTGCTCGCCTCGTCATAATTGAACGAGAAAGATTTGCCGACGAGTTTATGTAAGTCTGCTTTCCATTTGGTGTTAGGATTCATAATGTTTTACCTCCGTGTCTTAAACTCCACATCCATAGATGTGTTTCTTGAATGCAACGAGAAGTTCGTTGCCGTCTCTGCCTGCGCAAACAAGACTTGCACCGGTTGTGCTAAGCGCAAATTCGCCCGTCAGAGCACCGTCTTTGGTTTCAAATCCGATTTCCGCAAAACCTACGGGCGGAATAAAATCGAACTCGTCGCCGGTCTTTGTGTCTTTTCCGATTTTCATAAGCGACGTGGTGTTTTCGGTAACTTCGTACTCTTCACCGACTACGCAACCGCTACCGGAAGCCGCTTTGGTGCAAACAAGAATGCCGCCCTTTGCCGTGTTTGCCGCCGACAACGTTGCCGAAAGACCGTCGGTCGCCGCGACAAGATGAAGCCTTGCTTTGAAGATTGCGTGCGGGCTGTCGTACACGCCGATTTTTTTGCGCCTGTCTTTCAGTTCAAGCGCATACTCCGCACCGGCGTGAGATTCTGCGGCAACACCAAGCAACGAATCGGTGCCGGCTGCTACGGCAGCAACAACTTTGCCGTTCGAGATTTTGACAGGGGTGCCTTCGTTGATAACGGTAGCGTTGTCAATCGGATAATCCGCAAACAACTCTGCCGCGTGTCCTACTTTGTCTTGAAAATATTTCATATTGGTTTACCTCCGATTATTTGAAGTCTTCGGGTTTAAGCGGGTTTTCCGGGTGTCTCGCGTTCCATTCTTTCAGCATTTTCTGCTGACGCGAATTCAACGTTACACTTGAACTACTTCCGCTCCCGGTTGACCTTTCTTTTTTCGATACTGTTTTCTGTACCGTTTCGTTTTGAATTTCTCCAAATAGATCCACGTAATCTCCGTAGATTTCCGTAAGACTTTGCGTTGACGTTTTTCCTTTTGCGAACTTCATAAACTTTGCGTCCTTTAACAACTCCGTAACGTTTACGGACGGATAATTTTTTGAAAAATTATCCAAATCTGTCTTGACACGCTCTTGCTGAATCTTGTCCGCTTCGGCTTTCAGTCTTGTCGCTTCGTCCTTCTTGCGCATAACTTTGGCAAACTTTTTGTCGAGATATTCGTCAATATACTCGTCAACGTTATACCCGTATGCTTTTGCTTCTTTTTCCAAATCGGCACGCTCGTCGTCGGTTAACCCGCTTGAATTGATAAAATCATCGTACGTGTCGTATCCGTTTGCCTGCAAAAGATTATTGAGTTTCTTGCGCATTTCCTCCTCTTTCTTTTCCGCTTCACGTCTGGCTGCCGCATACCTTGCGTTCTCTTCGGGAGTCTGAGCAGGTTTCGACAATTTCTTTGACGACTCTCCTTCAACGTCTTCGTCGGACAAATCATCGTTGTCTTCTTCGTCTTCGGCGTCCTCGCCATCATCATTGTCTTCGTTTTCGGGTGAGCCTTCTTCGTCACCCTCTTCGTCATCCTCTTCGGGGTTTTCTTCGCCGTCTAAGATGTCCTCTTCGTCATCGGATTCTTCCTGAGCCACGACCTCGTCTTGGGCTTCGTCCAAAGCCTTTTTTTCGTCTTCCATTTGACACTTCCTTTATATATCCTCATTTTTACGCTATCGAGATGCGATTATTTTCAATACATTGTTCCCGCGCCGTCTTGTTCTCCGTTAACTGCATAATTCATCCCACCATAGTTTTGAGAATACAACTCTTTTACTTGGTTCAATAAAGACGGATTGCTTTTCAGCGTCGCCTGTTGTTGCGGGTTAAGTTGTGAGAGATATTTATCAAGGTCGGCGTTTCCGCTTCCTCGATTCGGAGAATACATCAATTCGATATCCGAAATGATTTCTTCGCTTTGCGGTATTTCAAGTTCGCGAATAACCGCGATTACTATCTTATAGTTGGTTTGATTTATCGGCGTTTGCAATATTGCTTGCAATGCTTGAATCGTATATGTTTTGGATTTTTGCAACCCTGCGGTTGCGTTTACCTCAACGTCCACCGGGGGGAAGTAATTCGAGATTTCAATTGCTGTTATCGCGTCGTCGTCTTGTGTGATTATCTCTTCGCGCGATGCAAACGCTTTATCGCTGTTAAACTTAAAGAACACATCGCCCTTTTTGATGTCAAGATTTTCAGGTGTGCCTTCGTCAATCATATCCGCCCTGTTTCGAGCCGTAGGTGCGCCTATGTAAATCAGTCTGTCGTCGTCATAGAATTCAAGCGCAGACCAGTCTATCAACTGATACAGTCGCTTAAAAGCGTTTAATCTGTCTTTGTCTTTTATCGAAGACTGCGACGCTGCGTCTGCTCTTAACATAGCAAGTCCGCTTGCCGTGTTTTGTCTTATGGTTTCCGCGCCCTGATTCGTATCATAGTTTCGGCAAGTGCGCTGTATTTCGTTTTGGATAAATTGAATGTCGGTCAAAAACTCGCCAAGTTTATTTATCCCGCCAAGACGTTTCAGAGCACCGCTCCGCCCCGCCTTAACGTTAATTATTCCGCCGGGCTCGTTTGTGATCTCCTCGCCCTCAACAAGCGCGTCTTCTTCGCAAACGATTTGGTCGTTCGACGTAAACTCCATATTGGTCAGTGCGCTTTTAAGAATTGTATCCCCCGCCCTTACCATAGGAATAATCGGTTTGAGTTCTGACTGATTCCAGAAACCGGAGATGCTTTTTAATCTATAAAAGTGTATAAACGGGTAGTTCTTATTTTGCGAGCGTGTTTTTTGCCAATATTTCGAGATGTGTTTTATTTCAACACCGTTTATCAAAATGGAACAGCAAATGTCGCCGTCGTCGTCGCGATACCAGTGTTCTTGAATTTCAACCTCGTTTTCCGTTAGGCTTGTCCCGAGTGCCGTCGTATGAATATGTCCCTGTCCGGAAATATCTTGTTCGTACAGTCCCGCCTTCTTTATTTCGTCTCCCCATACGCGCATTGCTTTCCGAATGTGCATACGATACACGTAATCGATATATTCGCAAGAATTAAGGTCTTGCGCCGTCTCGTCCGGAAAAATGTCTTCGGTGTTAATACAATCTATAACAATGTCCCCGACCGCATTGTTGCCGTCGAAGTCGGCAGACGCATCGTAATAAACCTTTATAAACGAATCGCCGTACAAACGCATTTGGCGTTCATTTTTCGTCATCTTATCCTCTAACGCGTTTTTATAAATTATTGATTTTGCAACGTATTCTCTTTGCTTCGCCTTTGCAGAATCGGAGCGTTCCCTTCCTCTGAAAATGGGTTCCGGCAAGTTTGTGTCGATTTGGCTTTCTATTTGCGTATATGCGTCCGTAAGTCCTATTTCTTCGCACACGGACGATACTTCCGCATCGTCTTCTTTATAGGTTTCGTGCCTTCCGTTGTAATAATTGTCGAAAGTTTTCCAGTCTTGCTCGACCGTTACACGCGCGTTCATTGCCATTTGCAATAGCGACGTGGCAGTCTTTTCACGGTCTTCCTTCGTGGCGTAATTAAATCCTAAAAATTTGTCGTCTTTCTTCGTCATTACAATATCCTTCTCATCCTACGAGACTGTATAAGTTTCTTTCTCGCAGGCTTGCTGTCCATCTTTCCATAAAAGGACTGTTGTCCTCTTGAATAATGCGCTATCGCAAGAGCCATAACCCTATCGTCGTGTTCTCCCGCCATCGCTTCCGGGCGACCTCTTTCGTTAACGACAAACGTCAACATCTCCAAAAGAGTTTCGTTATCGGCAATTTTTTCGGGTTCGTCCCTCACAATCCGTCTTAACTCCGCAAGAATCAGCGGTCTTGTTCTTACGTCGGTTCTGAACCCGTACGATTTCCTAAACTGATGCGTTATACTGTCCTCGATTTCCCTTAAAAACATATTCGGATAGTTTAGTCTCTCGCTCAAAATCTTGTTTTGATATGTATTAAAGTTGCTTTCAATACACATTAGAGCGTTGTTATAATAACGCCCGAGACAATACATTTGGTACGAATAATAATCTTCATCTACGTTCCCGCAGAACACTGCGACCTGATTCCCGTTTGTATTATCAAGCACCATTCCGACAGACCTATCGCTTCCTTCCCCTGCCGTATCCCCGCCGATAACATAAGGGCGGTTCTCCTCGGGGGCGGTGAAGATTTTTGTAAACCCGTCAGGACTCTTCTCCCATCGAATACTTTGGTCTCGCACCCTTCCGTCGCTGTCTATGTCGAAAACAAAATTGCCTCGTTCTATGTTTTTTTTGTTTTTTTCTATTTTTTGTATTCTCGAAATCACCGCGTTTGTTTCGAAATAACAATGTCCCGTCGTGACAAACGCCTCTTCCGGCGTTATCGGATATTCTTGGTGGAACATTCTTATATCGCCACCGCACTCGTTTCGTATAGTGTCCCTGCGCCATTGTATCTGCTCGTCGTCAAGATTGTACTTTTGTTTAAGCGCAACCTCTTCGTCGGTCAGCGGATCGCCATTGAAAGGACTTCTATACTCTTTCATTTCATTCCAGCCAACAAACACCGGAACATAATCAGACTCCCCGTTCACCGCCTGATACCATCGCCTTCTGAAATCATCAAAACCATTTGCCGTGCTTTCGATAATAACAAGCGTATCCTGCTCTTTCGGCACAGTTTGTAAAATACCAAGCAATATCTCTGCTTTGTTGTTTAACCAAAACGCGTATTCGGATATGTGCCAGTAATGGAAAGTATCGCCTCGTCCAATACCCGCCCCGCCCGCGGTATAAACCTTGATTCCGCTGTTCAGCCCGGTATGTTCTTTGTTGTCAAACAGGAACTCGTGGTCATTGTCCTTGCTAACCGTCGGTCTCAACCCTTCCGGCAACTCCCGATGAATAAGTTTATATTTCTCCATCAACGACTTTGTACTATCGTCACGGTGAGCCATTACCCCGCCCATCCTGTTATGCTTCGTGTTTATCTTCTCCGATATGATTCCCGCCGCAAGCGTCGAAAACCCTATCTGCCTCGCCTTCAAAACTATTATTCTCGGTAACCGCCCCTCTTCGTGACACATCTTTATCGCATCGTATAACTTCCGCTGTCCTTCGTTTAACACAAACGGAATAACCGATCCGTCCTTCGCTTTTATCTTTTCGTACGCCTCGATGTACGCAAGCGTGTTGATTACCATTCACATTTCCTCTTTTTTTTGCAAAATTTTTGCGCTTGGGGGTTGTATATTATATATCTCTACCCCTACGCGTTTCCGCCTATCCCCCCGTGGGTGGCGGGGTGGCTATGCCACTTTGCGCGTGCCTGTTTCCGCCTTGCGTGCGTTCTGCTCGTTTTCGGCACTCGGTTTTCCGCTGTTTCTCGGGGAAAACCCGCTTGTCAACCGCCCTTTACAACCCCGCCTTTCGCACTTTTCCGCGGTTTTCGACGGAAAATCGGTGTCAGGTCGTGTAGGCGCGCATTATGCGCTCGGACGCTCGGATGCGCCACGCGTGCGCTATACGTACGTATATGTTAGAACTCCTTGTCGCTGCTAACCGCTTTCAGCAACTCTTCTATGCCCTGTACGCCTATGTTGGCAGTATTACCACCGCGCATTATCTGCAACTTGTCGAACGCCGTCCCGTATATGATATTCGCCGTTTGCGCGCCCATTTCTGCCTTGCCTTTCAGCGCATCGTCCAGTTTTTTCTCTATAAGAGAAAGGGACTGCTGTTGGATACGCATTAACTTGCCTTCTAACTCGTTAGCATTTTTCTTTCTCAGTTCCTTGAACTCGGCGGTATCGCGCCACTTATACAGCCAATCCGCCACTGTCTTACGCGGAACGCCTGTTTTCGCGCTGACTTCTTCGGGCGTATCACCACAGGCTAAGAAGAACATACATTCGTCGCGTTCTTTCTGTGGGCGTTTCTTGCCTTGTGCCATAGTTACCTTTTTGTTATCACAAATACATAGTATTTGGTCGCTGTAAAAGATGCTCGCTGTTGTGTTTTCCGCAAAAACTCGGGGAAAAGTTTCTTTCGCTGTTTCGCCCTTGTCTCCGTCGGGATAGTTTTCCGTAAAATTTCGGGGAAAAGTTATCCGCTATACGCCTAAAACCGCCGTCTTGGACATCGCTTTCGTTGCCGTCAATTCTCCGCCCGTTATCGCCGTTCTCGGTCGCTTTTCCGCGACTTCTTCGGTAAAAACTCGGCTTGTCTTCGGTCTTGTTGCCGAACTTGTTATTTTTTCCGCGAAATTTCGGGGAAAATTGCCCCTTTTGTACGTCTGCGTGTTACTCGCTCGACCTCCCTTTTTGGGTTGACCGAGCCCTTCTTTTGCGCGTGTGCAGGCAACGCGTAATGCGCCGCCCGTTGCGCATAAAGAGGCAGTGTGTCTGAGCACCTGTGCTTTGAGTGTATCACCCGATTTTGACCTTGCGACAAAAGTGTGCCAAAAAAATTTTTTTATCTTCGATAATTTCAGTTTTCCGCAAAATTTTTACCTAAAAGGTAACTTGATTGCCTCAAAAAAAATTTTTCCAAGTCCGTTTTCACTCTCTCTTTCAGAGAGCCGAAACCTTTCACCTTATATAGGGGATTTTAATCCCCGTATATCCGGCTATTTTCTATTTATAGAAAATAGGTGCAGTTGCAAACCACAAAAAAGCCGTGCTATCGTTAAGTTGTCGACAGCGACAAATCACCGTTGCGGTCAACAACAAAAATAAATTTTTGAGGTGACGAAATGAAATCATCAGTCCGAAAAATCAACACTCAATCGCTCCGTAGTGATTCTAACGTTTACGTAGTAAAACTTGCGGAAAACGGCAGTACGGTGTTTGCGGGAAGTCGCGGCGCAAGCGAATCACAGTGCGAATCTCTTGCGGGCACCTTCGTACTTATGCAGGTCGCGGAAGGGCGTTTTTGGTCGGTCGTCAATGCACTTAACGGTGCAAACGACTTTTCAACGCCGACTTCGTCGGGTGCGATTGCCTCGCAAGATTGTATGGGGCGGTTAAATGCTACGCATTTCTGCACCAAATGCGGAAAACTCTTGTCCGCTTTGGACGCCGAAACGCACGACTGTTCAAGCGTATGCTCCGTGTGCGGTGCAACCTTGACCGCTGCCGAAAAAAAGGCGGGCAAATGTATTTCTTGCTTACGCAAGAGATTTGCTTATGTGTATAACTACCACGGCACCCCTTCGGATATGCGTCGTCCGCGATTCACGTCCGAAACTATGCGTGCAAAAAAACTGCATCTCGGGCTCGAAATTGAGTTTTCGACGGGATTGTCGGCACCTTCGGTGTCTACTCTCGGCAAGGCAATCGACTTGATTCTCAATGAGAATCCTCTCGCAGGTAATGACGTGCATTTCGAACGCGATTGCTCGCTCTCTGGCAACGGGTTTGAGGTTATTACTAACCCTCAAACCTTGCGTGCCTTCCGTCAACAAAGCAAAAAGTTCAACGAGTTCTTTAAGTACCTTAAAGACAACGACGGAAATATGAGAAACTGTGGCTCGCATATCCATATCGACCGCGCCTTCTTCGGGGAAAATGCAGTCGCTTGCGGATTGTATATGGGCTCGTATATCGCAAGACACTGGGACAATCTTTTCGCCAAACTTGCGGGCGGTGCCGTCAACGCTTACAGCCGTCCTATCCCCTACAACGGCGGAAGTGTGGTTGCGTATGCGGCGCGTTTATATCAATCGGCATACGGACACAACGTCTTCTTTAATCTCGGCAATAGTGACACTATTGAACTTCGTTTTTGGCGTGGTACTCTCGACTACACTCAAACGCTTGCATATCTCGACATAACGCAAGCACTCGCTCAATGGGCAAAACACCGCAACGACAGTAACTTCGTTAAGTCCAACCCTTCGGACATCTTCAAATGGGCACAGTTCCCCGCAAATACTTGGGAGTATGTGCAACGTTGCATCACCGATACGCAATTACTCGCCGATATACGCAAGGCTCTCGATGTTTGCGACGGCACCGATTATTGATAACTTTTCCGCAATAAACCGCGGAAAAATACACTCGGCGGGGATTATCCGTCCCCGCAAAAAACCAACTTTCCCGCAAAAAACCGCGGAAAATATACTCGGCAATAAGCCAAAGGAGATTCATATATGTGCGTTATCGCTTACAAACCCGCAAATGAAACATTACCCGACGACATTGTTAAGACAATGTTCAAAAACAACCCCGACGGCGCAGGCTTTATGTTTGCGTACGAAGGCAAACTGTATATCCACAAAGGATATATGACCGTTGACGCCCTTCTCAACGACTTACACAAGGTTCCGACTTCGCTCGCAATCGTTGTGCATACTCGTATAGGTACGTCAGGCTCGAAGTGTGCAGGAAACACCCACCCGTATCCCGTTACAGACATCCCCGCCCTCACGAAGAAAACCTCGCTCGTTATCTACGACGGCTATGCGTTTGTTCACAACGGCGTGTTGTCTAATATGCGTATAGACGGCGATTACAACGACAGTCAGGCTTTCGCGGTAAAGTTTCTTGCCCCGCTGTCAAAACTCGCTCAAAGCGAAAATTTAGGCTTGCAAAGTGACGTTTGTCGTGGTATCATAGAGCCAGCACTCGGCTATAACAACCGCATCGTGATTATGGACACGCAAGGACGCGTCACACTGTACGGCAACGGTTGGATATCCGATAACGGCGTTTATTATTCCAACACGACCTACAAGCCTTACACCGCACCACGCTATTACACCTCGTGGGCGACCGACGAGGGCTTGCCTTTCTATTATCGTAAAAAATCAAAAAGCACTTCTGCTGTTTATCTTGACGATTAACCTTTCCGCGAAAAACCGCGGAAAATGCAAGGCGGGACTATAACGGTCTCGCTTTGCAATTAAACTTTTACTCAAAAAACGGAGGAAAACCAAAATGAAAATCAGAGTCGTAACAAAAAAACCTAACGAAAAACCCGAAATTGTGGACTTCGAAGACGAACTCAACGAGTATCAGCGTTTCGTGGGCGGGTGTATCGAGTGCTATGAAGTTATTTCGGGCGTGAACTTCGTGATAAACGAGGACGGAAAATTCCTGCGCCTAATGCCTAACATAGTTTGCCCCGAGTTCGACGACTTCTTCGTGGGTAATATACTTGCTGCGGGCGTGGACTTCGATGCGGGTTGCTTTCTTAGTCTCACGGACGAGCAAGTGCAAGAAGTGATAGATTATTTCAACAAGTATCACATTGAGGACGGGAGGAAAATCGTATGCCGAAATACAGAATGCCGGTAAAGCCGGAATACAAGCCAATCAAAATATATGCAAGGAAAAAGGTTTTCCGGTTTACGCCGATAACCATAGACCATAAAGCCCGCCCCGGGTATAACGACGTTATTCTCTTGAAAATATCCGAACGTGTCGCGTCCAAAGAAAACTTCACGTCGTACGTTAAACGTCTCATATACGAAGACGCGTTACGTAATCCGCCCGTAATACCCGAATCTGTTACCGACGCGAAAAAAACCACAAAAAAATCTACCAACCAACAAGAAAAGCAAGGCGAATAACCTTGCTTTTTCTTTTTTATTTCACGTTTTTGTCGTTGCCGTCAGAGAACCAATGTTGACCGTACTTGTCTATTGCGGGCGGTTCCCAATGGTACCCGTCGGGCACGCTTTCCCCGTCCCAAAACTCATTTATGTCCTCGTAATACACATACGGCTTTTCTCGCTTGTACTTGTAAATATTATTAAACATCGGATACAAATTATCGTCCTCGAACAGTTCGGGATATTCGTACGGCAACGTGCGTCCGATAACGTGCGTCTGTCCGCACTCGGGACACAGCACGTAATGTAACAGGCGCAACCCGCGCGACGGGTGCTCTACAATTCGCGTTTTAATGTCCTCGGGCGTGAACTCGTATATACATCCGCACTGAGTGCACGTTTCGACTTCATAACTTTTCCCCGATTTTTTGAAGTTTTGTGTAAATTTCTCCACCTCGCCTTTATTGTAACCGGGTATAAGTAATCCACTGTTCCATCTAATATTCATTCTCACCACCTCCTATTTTTACATCATACCATACCTTTACGGAAAAGGGAACTAAAACTTTACCCCGATTATTTCATATAACGTATCAACCGTGTTTTCTTCGATTTTGGAAAGCCTAAAAAGCCCGTTCCAAAACCTTAACGCTGCGTCGTTGTTGTTCAGTATATGCAACCTCACTCCCTCCGCCCCGCTTTCTCGGACGTACTCTTTAACCGCTACGCTTGCAAGCCCCTTGCGCCTATGCTCGGGCTTAATATAAACGCAGTCTATGTAGTCCGCGCTTCCGCAGATTATACCCGCCATTTCGCCATCGTGCTCGATTACGTTAATCTTGCTAAACTGTCCTATAACCCGCGGAACCCACATTCTGTCCAGTTCTTTTCTGAATGCCATATAAGCCTCCACTATTTCGTCGTTCATTCTTCCTCTTCTACATATTGCCAACTTCTCGGAGGCGAAGATAATCTATTTGTGCAATGTTCTTCCCAAGAGTCGTATTGACCGCCGTGGTATAAAGCGTATTCTTCTTCGTCGGGCGGAATTATTTTAACACAATGCTTACAAATCGTACAATAGCGATACGTGTCGGGACAAGGTTTAAGAAAATCACTTAACTCTCTCGGCTTGTCGTATATCTTCAAGTCGCTTATGTGCCAGCCGTAGCCGTCTTTGTCGCCAAAATAACTAACCATATCGTCATAATAAAGACAACTTTGCCCAGCAATTTCGTTCGTTACACTTTGTTCTTCGTTTGCAACAACAAAACTACTACCTTTATTTTTTATCGGATAGACCTTATCGCAAATAAACTCGCCGATTACTTGCCCTCTGCCTTTGTAAATAAAATGCCCGTCCTCGTCTATCCACGGCGTTTCGGTTGCGCCTTTCGTTTCGTATATATAAGCCTTGAACGGCACTTCTTTCGGTGCTTTTTTCCGCACTTCGATTGTCTTTTCCCCGCTTGCTATCTTCTCAACCCATTTCGGGCGGATTGCAATTAAAACTGATTTCATCTTACCACCTCTATTTTTTTAACGTGTGTTTTACGGAAAGAATAATTTGCAACTTCGTAACGGTCAGGCTTCCACTCCGCGCGGGTTAATACGCCCCTTATCGTTGTATTGTCAAAAAGTATAACCTTTACTTCCTTGCCCAAAAGAGTATTTAACTCTTCGCTTTCGTGAGTGTATTTCATTCTTTCACCCCCGCTTGTTTGCCGACTTTTGGCGACTCTTTGTAGATGACATTTATTATTGCACCGTTAAAGCAATGCTCCGAAACTATATCCAAAACGTTCTCATATCCGATAGTGTTCAAGACTTCTTCAAGAGATTGTCCATCAGTGCGGAAAACTTTTATCTTCGCCATAATTCGTTCTCCTGTTGATTAAGAAAACAAGGTGGTATAGAGCCTTGTCTATATACAACAACTTTGATTTTAAGACCGTGTTCAAAAATAAACTGTTCTAATTCGTCCACATTGACACTGCCGTCTTCTACAAGTAACATTTTATATTCTTCTTGTTTCGCAAATAATCTTTTCATTTCCCTGCCTCCAACTGGTCAACAATCTTCCTGCACTCGTTTTCGACATATTCAAGACTTCTAACAGGTTGCAGAAAAGTAGGCAAATGGATTTGCATTTCCAAAAGTTCGTTAAAGCGTTTTTCGGTGAGAAGTCCGTATTTCAAAGCCGTATTATAGTCATTTCCGTCGCAAATATGACCGCAGTCGAAACCGATGTAATAGTCTTTCTTTGGGTTGTAGTACTCGGGAAGTCTGGATGCTCCAAAACTCAAACCACAATGACAATCAATGTCGTACTCGTAACAATCCTTGTAATCGTCTACCGATACATAACCACATCTATATCCAAGACAATTGAATATACATATGCAATCGTGACCTTTATAGTCAAATTGTTTTTCTAATACTCCAAATTTATCCATTCTTTACCTCCTCACTCGTCGTCATATCCGAGACGTTTTGCCTCGGCTTTGCTTATTTTTGTGAATGAAAGCAATATAAAATCTGCTCTGTTAAACCAACGGATTATACAAGACCTCGAAGTATGCGTAATTCTTCTCGCTATTCTCTCGTTAAATTTGCTTTGATAAACGACTATGTAATAGTGTGTCATTCTTCTACCTCACTCGAAAACGCGTTTGAGCCTTTTAATCTCTGCTTTGTACCTATCACGGTCGCGCTCTGCCTTCGCAAGTTTCGCTCGTGTTTCTGTTAATACCTTGTCGGCAATCTCAAATCTGTTTTTGTATTCGCCCACGCCAAGTGCACCTTCTGCTCCAATATCTTTTATCGGCTCGCCTTCCGGTATAATCCTTTCCTTTTTAGGTTCCGAGACGGTGATAAAGACAATTTCTTTATCAGGTGATCTTCTATATCCGGCTTCATAAATGGCTTCGGCTTGACACTTTATCGGTGCGCCACAAAAACTGCCAAACCAATGGTCGCAATCGGTACAATCCTTGCCCGTATATTTGCTTTTGTTGATTAAAACTTCTTCGATTTCTTTAATTTGCTCGTTGTCGGTTTTGATTTTATCGACTTCTTTATGCTGTTTCTGCGCCGAATAAGTAGCAAAGCCTATCGTATAATCGTCGACAATATCGCATTCTTTCAACTTCGCTTTGAGTTCTTCAACTTCCCTGCCTAATACACCCACTCTTGCTAAAAGATTGTTCCGTTCTTCAAGTATCTCGTTCGTTGCTTTCATCTCGTCGCCTCGTTCTTCGGGTGTAAGCACGACCGCCCCGTCGGGGACTTTGCGATAACCTTCTTCGTAAAGTGCTTCGGCTGTTTCCTGCGTAAGAGTACAATGCTTATAGTGATCAGTTCCACCCTCTGAACAATCTCCATTAAATCCGTGTCCCATTTCGCACACATTGCATATATATTTCGCAATTTCTTCTATTTGCTCTTCTTTCGTCATTCTCTCACCTCAACAAGCGTGTCGTTCGCAAGGCATATAAGCGGACGAACACCGTAGTCGCTGTCTTCGGCATAACCACGGTCAATACAACCAATTGTATCAACGCAACGAACCCAATCGCCATCGCGTGTCCACGCGGTTATAGTCCAGCACCATTTGTCTATATCAGGAATATACCTCCTGTACTCCCGATACTCGTTGCAAGTAAGCATTGAAACGTTGTCTTTACAATGACCGTAATCCGTAAGTCCATCGTCGGTTGTTAAGTCGCGGTCGAACAACATAAGTTTATCGATGTCGGGGATAAAATCGATCGCCTTAGTGGCAATGTAGCCACGTAATTGTGATTTGCTCCAATCGTTTATTTGGTCGTCAAACTTACTCTTGAACCATACGTCTTTTGCGAGGCATAAGCAACCCGCAGAGGTAGCGTCGAGTTTGATATACTCTTTCTTGCCCCACTTGAACACCGCGCCTTGTTCTAACTCGTCAATCGTTGTTGTGTTGTTAACAACCCCGTCCCATAACAAGTCTACCGCGATAAGGTCTATTTCTGCCTCTCGCAAGTCAATCCCGTGTCTGTCGCACGAATTACTTATTGCTGTTGCGATTCTTTCTGTTATTTTCATTTTTCACTCCTGTTTTCTTTCATTTTTGAGCCTCTCTTGCGATAAATAAATATTTATAAACGCTCGTCTTTGGGTTAGGCTTGTATCTTTTGATAATAATCTCATACCCAAGTGGCAATAAGATTTCCATCAGATGCGTGGCATCTTCTATCTTTGACAAGTTGTCAATCGTTATCGGATTCATTCTCTTCCTCCTTTTGCACGTCTTCCGTGTCCTCGCACCTCTCTTGTTCCTTTACGAGTTCCAACAAACACGCTTGATACCCGTTCTTGAATCCTTCTGCCTTCGCAATCGATGCGACATAGTCGCTTTCAGACTTCGCCCACTTTTCGGCGATGTAGGTGTAACTAATGTACATACTGCCCTCCTATTTTTTATTACGACGTCGCGCCCGGCGACGGTCTTCTCTTTCTATTTGCTTTGTTATGCGGTTTTCCTTGATTTTTTGAAGAAAATCTCTCAAACTGCTTCTTTCCCGGTCTCCCCATTCCGCTATGATAACCATACCCGGCAACCATACGAGAAAGAAAACCGCTAATATCACTATGCTCCATACTTCGCTTATCATATTTCCCTCGATATGATGACAATTATCGGCACGCCGTAAATCTTTTCGGCGACCGTGCGCTCCGCTACGTACTCACGCCTAAACACAACCTTGCGTAACACCTTCGCAACCGCGTACGCCTTCGCCTTGCTTGAAAAGTTATAACCTTTGCCCGAAATATAAACCGTGTACATACTCACCTCAAATGTCGTAGTCCTCAATACTGGGGACGTTTCCAAAAATCTCTCCGATTTCTTGTTTCGTGTATTCGCGCTCCGTAAAGTTCCTTGCCGTGTTTCTCGACACTCGTCTTTCACTCATCGCCTCGAACACCCATTTTTTGATGGCTAAAAAATCACTTTTTGCCTTGTATCCTTTATATTCTCTATACTCTGATAGAAACTCAATCGCTTTCTCGCCGTCTTGTAACTCAATGAGTGACTGATATTCTTTTTCCGTTAATAAAACGTTCTTATAAGCACCGTATTTGTGTTTTGGAGAGGGTGAAGACGGCTTGTCCGGCTGTCTTTCTTTTTCTACTCTCGTTAGAGAGTCTTTTTCTTTTATATCTTTATCTCTTAATATCTTTATCTCTGGTGGAAAATTTTCCACCTTTGTTCCACCTTTTTTTCCACCCTGCCTATTTAACAGTTGAATTTGTTTCTTTTCTGCGGATATTGTCTGACTTCCTATAAGCCTGTCGAAATCCGTAATCTGTAATATACCGTCTTGCTGTTCATATACAAGCCCAAGTTTCTTATACAGTTCTAATGCCACCCGCACGGTATCAATGTCAAAATGCTTACAATCGCGTTGTATTTTTTCGGCATCATACGGCACAATAATCTCTCCTATCTGTCTTGCAAGCAATCCGTTTGAGTTAACCGCTTTAAGGCAAAGCATCTGATATAAAACCACATAATTTGCACCGTTCTTTTGAGACAAAAGAAAATCAACGGTCTCGCTGGTAAGGAAATGGTCGGTAAGTTTTATCCAGTAAAACCTTTGCTTGTTATATTCAGCCATTATCTTCGTCTCCTATAAAATCCATAAAGCGTCTTAACGCCTTTTCTTTGTTTTTGTTGGGTTTGCCCTTGATAGACACTTCAAGGCTCACTCGGAACATATCTCGAAGTTCCCTTTGTACATTCGCGCGCCCCTGTGCAACGCCGTCATAATAGCCTTTTGCGGGCTTATTCGCGGTTATTCCTGTCTTGCCCGCGCATTGTCCGCCCGACGTCTTATTGCGCATCTGATAACCTTTCCCGGCGTATTCTCGTATAAACAGCGTCTCAAAATGATTCAGCGTGCTTTCCGGACACGAATACGATTTCACCATCCACCCGGTTGGGTTTACCTTTGAAAACAAACCGTGTTTTCTGATAGATAAATCTATCCACATATCGTAGCCGTTCGAATGGTCTACAAGCCGACTTAACACGTGTTTCGCCTGACCGACGTACGCATACTTGAACCCGTTTTCTTCACGCGTTAGAATATATATTCCGCTCGCGTCCGACAAAATGGCATTGACAGATAGCCACTGCTTTCTTATTTGCTCGTTACGGGCTTTAATTTCTTCATAACTTTTCATTTTTCAACACTTCCTTTTTTCTGAAAATCGTTCTTCGGCTACACCCGCAATTGTCTGCCACAACTCCCACCGGGCGAGACGTTAATGCCCCGGATTGATACATTGACAAAAGCGAATAATCCGTCTCGACAAACTCATCGTCTTCAATCTTGAAAACATCTATCAGATAAAAATATTGCTGGTGACGCGACAACGCGCTTCTGATTGTTGACGGCGAACACTTCAACGCATCGCACAACTCCTCAACGTTGTCATATACGCCGACGGGCAAGTCGTCTTTCTTCGAATATAACGCGATAAGATACCTGTTCCGATAAAGCACAATCTCCTCCTTAAAGCCAACTTTTCCCGAATATTTCGCGGAATTTATCGACAGTCCACCCGTATTCCTTCATTGCTGCTTTCTGTCCTTTCTTCTTCAAATACTCGGCGAGTTCACTCGTAAAATGAGCCGAACCCATATTCGCGTTTTGCGGGCACGGCGGCTCGTTATGATAGAAATGATTAAGGTATACCCATAAACCGTAATGCTCGCTTTTATCACGGTATGCCCCTCCGAAAATATGATGCTTCTCTAAAAAATCCGTGCGTCCGCTTATGTAACAGACCTTGTCTTTTTGCATTATGCTTCTACTCATTTGTCCCCCATAAAGACGTCATATTTGCGATTTCGTCCGGTGTTCTTGTGTCGATTCCAAGTTCTTGTGCGTCCGCAACAACACCCTTGATAAACACGCTCATTTCGCGTGTATCAAATTCAGACGAGCCCTTATACACCTTGTAGTGAGTAAACTCTGTCCCGTTTACTTTCCCTCGTCCGCACTCTTCAAAATACTTGAAAAAACCGCCTACGTTAATTGACGACTTAACACTCACGACCTCGGATTGTCCGTACTTTTTTAACTCGGCAAGATAGATCTCTTCCTTGTCTGCGTTCAGTACGTCCGCAATCGCCGTGATAAGCAACCAAGCGTAAGCGTTGGCGTCAAGACTACGATGTGCGCGCTTCTCTTTTATGACGACGTCGTACTTTTTGTCCGCAAGTCCGTTAAGAGCGGATAACTTGACTTTCGGAGCGGTAAGTGTTACCTTGACCGCCCCGTCCAAAGTCATTGATAATTCGGGTTTGTTGCTTGTAAATTCAATCATTGCTTAAAAAGGGGTTTCTTCGTAATTGATTTCTTCACTGCTGAAATCAAGTTCGCCGTTGTCTTGCGCCGACAAAAGAACGTTTGCGCTCTTCTTCAAAAATTCGTTCGTTCCGCTTGCAACAAGTTGAAGTTCAACTCTGGACAACGTCCCGAGTTTACGCCCGCGGAAATCGCCGTATTTGATTTCGATTGATTTCGCGAAGTCAATATCTTTGGTTGCCTTCGCATCGGGCTTGTCCGTCGCGTTGTTATACTTTGAGCCATCGCTTTTTTGCCAATATACGTCCGCGCCCATACCCAACGCCTTGCACGCTACGGATAACGCGTCTGTATATGCCTTCTTGGGTGCCTCGTCGTCCGTATATAATCCCGATTTCTCCGCCGATATAAACATTGCCCCGCCGATACCCGGAATCGGATCCGACCACTCGCCGTCAACCTTGACGAATAACGAAATATCGCAAAACATAGCGACCTCGCCTTCTTCGCCGGGTGCCGTCCATAACTTATTGATAACCGGTTTCCACCCTATTCCGCAAACACCAAACTCTTCCGTGAGTGTGCGTATGCGCCACATCGGGTTAATGTCGGTCATACCTTTTAACCGCCCGCCTTCTATCGTTTTTTGTGCGCTTTCCGGCACGGCTTTTATCCTGTTGTACAAAGCAAGATTTGTTACTTCATTTCTGTTTTCAGACATATTTTCTGCCTCCTGTCGTTTATTTATTTTCAGCAAGATTATCTATGCAAACAGCAAGATAATCTTTGAGTTCTGCAATTTCGCACTCGTCATTGTAATGACGACGCTCGCGGTATTGTATATAATCTTCAAGGCGTTTTATCTTCACGTCACGAGCAAGTCTCAACGTCTCAATAAGCGTTATAATTTCCTTTGAGGTGAGTGCTTCCGTGACCTCTTCAACGCCCGTATCAATAGTACGTAACATTGTAGGCTCTCCCGCATTCGTCGCAAGCCATCTCTTCGAAGGTTTGCGTTTTGCGATACCTTAACTTATGCCCGCAAACGGGACACTCTTCGTCGTCTTCGATAATGTCGTCCCATACCCATTGTTTGAGTTCTTCCAGCTTACCCAATGTCCTTTGGGCATACGCGCCTTCGGTATCCAACGCTTTAATCTCTTTGATTGCATTGTTGATTTCTTCAAGGTACTCGTGACGATTTTTTTCTTCCCACTTCTCTTGAAATTGACAAGTTAAAACTGTTCCTAACGCTGCCATTTCTGCCTCCTTAATAAATGCCGTATTCCAAAAAATTGTCCAACGGCGATACTCGCGCAAGCGTTTCGTTCGCTCGCTTAATGTGTTCCGCCTTTTGGTGCATCACCTCTTCTGCGTCTGCCCGGGTTGTTGCGAGTTTATATCCTCGACAATCCGACGTGCTGATAATAGGCTTTACCTTCGCCAATGCGGAAATAAGTTCGCGTATTTGCCTGTCCTTCGTCTTCGCGTCCCAGCCGAGCACGTTGCACAAGTCTTCCCTCGTGTGATACGTCGGGTGAAGACGCATAAACGTGTATAACTTATTCGCGCATTCCTTCTGCGCTTCTGATAACTGCGGTTTTCTGATTTCGGTCATAAGTAATCCCTCACTTCGTCTTCGGACAATCCGAGTTTTCTTGCAATACGCGTTAAGTCTTTGCTTGTAATGCGACCGCGTTCACACCATATATGCACCACGCTCAACGGTACTTTCATCATCTCCGCGAACTCTTCGCGTGTGATACCGTACTTGGCTAATAACGCTTTCATAGTTTTTGTAAGTCCTCCCGTACGTGGCGACAAAGATAAAATATCCAGTCCGCCCTTGTTATCACGCCCGATATTCCGCACGTGTCCGAGCATTTCTTGACTTGTTGGATAATCCGTCGGCATACGCCTTCCTTCATTCCCGAAAGTTCCATCATATACTCGTAGTCGATAAACTCTCTGTCCACTGTTGTAAGTGCTGATATGTCCATACTCGCCTCCTTATATTTTTTGAGCATACATCAATAAAATTGATGTTTCTAACTAAAAAAAAGTTCGTCAATATTGGCGTCCGGATATAACGTCTTTAACTTACGCATAAACTTTCCAGACACGCCCGTCTTGCCCGATTCTATTTGATAATACATCGACAGAGTTATTCTTAACTCTCTCGCAAGTTGTTCTTGCGTTAATCCTTTTGACACTCTAAATTCTTTAAGTTTGTACTGTCTCATTTTGTCTCCTTTTCGAGGCGCAATTTAATTGCTTCAACTTCATAATACGCCTCAATTTAATTGCTGTCAAGCGTTTTTTATCAATTGTTTTGATTTTTTTATTGACAATCTCAAAATTTTTGCTATTATATTATTACAAACAACAAAGGAGGGAAGTATGGCAAACAAGCCTAAAAATATCAATCCGGCTATTGCACAAAGGCTTCGTTATGAACGAGGGTTGCTTTGCCTTACGCAAGCCGAAGTTGCAAATAGAGTTGGCGCGAACGAAAGCACTTATCGAATGTGGGAACTCTCCGCATCTGAACCAAGTTCTGAAACGCTGGTAAAACTCGCAAAACTTTTCAACGTCTCAACAGATTATTTATTAGGCATCGAAGATCGCCCGCTCACCATTCCGCCCGAACTCGAAGGAGTGCAGGTGGCGTTTCACGATGGGCTGGACGGGCTTACCCAAGAAGACATCAACGACGTTGCAGAATACATTGAATTTTTAAGAAATAAAAGAAATAAATAAAATATGACTATTCCTGTCATATTTAATCGCGTATGATGTTCCTGTGAGGGAACTGATATGACACTTCAATGGTTATATGAATACGCGGAAGAGAACGGTATTGAAATATATACCGGAATGAAACTCCACAACAAAAAAGCGTTTGCTATCGAGGAGGTTAGCGGTGAACGTGCGGTCGTGCTCGACAGGAGTAAAATCGAGACACGATGTGAAGAAAAGGCGATATTATCCGAAGAACTCGGGCACTTGCACTGCGACGCCTTATGCTATGTTCGCGATTACTCTAACCCTCTGCGCGCTCAAAACATTCGTCGAGCCGAATATAAAGCCCTTTCGTGGGCGTATCTGACACTTCTCCCGTATCGTGAATTAAAAGCCGTCGTAGTAAAGGAAAAAGACCTTTACCGCGTTGCTGAACACTTTGACGTTCCTTTTCTTTTTTTACAAAATGCAATTTTATTCTATCAAAAAAAAGGAAGGTCAATTTTATGATGCAAGATTTAACCTGTTATATCGGAAAACTATCTATCTTAAAGCGAGAAACAAAAAAAGGAACGGTGTACGACGGTCGCTTCCGCGCGTATGACCAAGAAGGCACAAAACGACATTATAGAATTTCCGGGAAATCTTCGGAAAAAGTTGTCAAGCGCGAATATATGCGCTTTATAAACGACTACGTTCCTCCGCTGAAAAAGGCGGATACACTGCCCGACAAGGGCTGGCGGTTCGACGACGTCGTCGCGTTGTACTTTGCTCAACTGCCAAACTTCAACACCGAAAGCACTATCTATGACAAAGAAAAACTGTTTGAGCGATTTATTTTCCCCACATTTTCGGGGAAAAAGATGAACGACCTCACAAAGCCCGCTCTTTATGCTTGGCAAGATAACCTATGGGCAATGACGTCGGATAAAACGGGCTCCCGCTTCTCTTTCAAATACAAAAGCAAAATCCGTGGGCACTTTAACAATTTTCTCGACTGGGCGGAAGCGCGCGATTATTGCACAAACGCCCTAAAAACCATCCCGTTGCCACGAAACACCGACGGACACAAGGAAATGCAAATATGGGAAGAATGCGAGTTTACGGCTTTTATACGCGCCGTGGACGATATAATGTGGCGCGCCTTCTTCACTATTTTGTATTACACGGGCGTTCGTGTCGGCGAACTGCTCGCCCTTTCCGACGATTGTCTTAAAAATAATACCCTTGTCGTTCGGAAAACCATCATTCGCAAAACAACGGACGGATCGCTCTGGAAGGTCAAGTCCACAAAAAACAAAAAGACACGTACGTTTACCGTTCCTAACCCGGTGCGCGTTGCCCTTGACGATTTTCTTCGGTTTAAGCGGGAAAATAATATCCCCGGGGATTTCTTGTTTTTAGGCTCTCGCCCTCTGCCCGAGAACGCGTACCAGCGCGCGCTAATAAAATACTGTCAGATTTCTGGCGTTAAGAAAATCCGCATACACGACTTCCGTCATTCGTTCGTCTCTATGCTCATTCATTACGGCGCAACAATTCCAACCGTGGCAAGTATCATCGGAGACACAAACGAACAAGTCTCAAAAACATACAGCCACTTCTGGGAAACCGACAAAGAACAAATTATGAAAACCCTCGGAAACAATTTCGCATTTTCCAACGAGAAACAATAAAAATATGGCACAAATTATGGCACACATTTTATGAAACGTTGTGCCATATAGTGCAAAAAATTACCATAAAACAAGGAAAAACCGCCCAAAACG
>ENA-OOUZ01000277-OOUZ01000277.1-human-gut-metagenome-genome-assembly--contig:-NODE-277-length-29103-cov-2.473458_pt1 | contig 29103 bp, 24 predicted proteins | sample MGYA00241546_ERZ501274 | MGnify/ENA primary metagenome ERZ501274 (study PRJEB25962, sample SAMEA2042363) | human gut metagenome | biome: human gut; feature: human-associated habitat; material: faeces...
ATTTTCTTTAAACGTAAAGCCGAGAATCGCAACCTTTGCGTTTTTTACCGGGACATCCGCCTTTATAAGATTTTTAACGGTGTTTTCGGCTACATATTTGCCCATATCGTCGTTTATGCGTCTGCCGGAGAGAATAATTTGGCTGTGATAGCCCATTTCCTCGGCCTTGTATGTAAGGTAATAGGGGTCAACGCCTATGCAGTGTCCGCCGACAAGTCCGGGATAGAATTTGAGGAAATTCCACTTTGTGCCTGCCGCCTCCAAAACAGATTTTGTATCTATGCCCATTTTGTTGAAGATTATTGACAGCTCATTCATAAACGCAATGTTTATATCCCTCTGGCTGTTTTCAATAACCTTGGCAGCTTCCGCAACCTTGATGGAGTCTGCACGGTAAACACCGGCTTCTACAACCAGTTCATATACGTTGGCAATTTCTTCCAGAGTCTCCGCATCCATACCGGATACAATCTTGGTAATGGTTTCCAGACGGTGTACCTTGTCGCCCGGGTTAATTCTTTCGGGAGAGTAACCAATCTTAAAGTCAACGCCGCACTTTAAGCCGGATTCCTTCTCTAAGATAGGAACGCAGATATCTTCGGTAACGCCGGGATATACGGTGGATTCAAATACGACGATGGAGCCCTTGGTCAGGTTCTGTCCTAAAATCCGGCTGGCGCCTTCTACCGGAGTAAGGTCCGGAGTATGGTCGGGATTTACCGGTGTGGGTACTGCCACAATATGGAATTTGGCTTCTTTTAACTTGGAAGGATCTGCTGTAAAATCCACCTTGGTTTCCTTGATGACATCGTTGCCGACTTCGTTGGTCGGGTCCACACCGCTCTTATACAGTTCGATTTTCTTTGCATTCAGGTCGAAGCCCACTACCTGGATTTTTCTGGCAAAGGCAACCGCAATCGGCATGCCTACATAGCCAAGGCCTACTAATGATAATTTTTCTTCACCGCTTAAAAGTTTTTCGTACAAGCTCATGTTCGTTTCCTTCCTGTTCTTTATCTTAATTTATTTTATTTCCTGCATATAAGCATCAACTACGGTTTCACGGGAAAACTCCTGTTCCATTTTCTCTCTTCCCATTTCTCCCATATGCTTCCTCTCATTATAAGGTAAACAGATAAATTTTTCAATTTTTTCTGTTAAATCCTCTACACTGCCCGGCTGAATCAGATATCCGGTAATGCCATCCGCCACACACTCCCGGCACCCCGGCACATCTGTGGTGATTAAGGCTCTGCCGCAGGCTGCAGCTTCCAGACAGGCATTTGACATCCCCTCCGCTTCAGAAGGAAGAATCAGGCACTGGCTTTCTTCCAGATCCGGACGCACATCCTGCTGCATGCCCCGGTAATCAATAATTTTCCGATTTTCGTATTCCCGCATTTTTTCTTTATAGTCTTCTTCAATAAAGCCCAGTACCCGGAACTCTGTCTGCGGGTATTTTGTTTTCACCCTCTCCGCTGCCTCAAGGAAAATATCGATTCCCTTCATCTTGGCAATGCGGGCTACCCAGATGAAACGTATGGAATCCGTTTTTGGTGGGAATTCCATCCGGGAAAATTCCTCTAAATTTACTCCGGAACCCTTTACCAGAGCATATCGTTTTCCTCCTATATTTTTGTCTGCAAATACGGCCCTGTTAGCGTCGTTCTGAAAAAATACCTTTTGTGCCCTCTGTAAGGCCACCTTGTACATAAAGAGAAGAATATTCCTCATGATTCCGCCTTCTTCAATCGCTTTCCCCAGCCCGGTAACGGTACATACACAGGGAATTTTCAAAAGACGGCAGGCGAAACCTCCGTAAATATTCGGTTTTATGGTATACGTGAAAACTATCCTTGGTTTTAATTCTTTTAAGATCTTTCTGTAGCGCAAAAATTGTCCGGCATCCTTTATGGGATTCATGCCTCTTCTGTCCACAGGCACATCCACCACTTCACACCCAAGCTCTTTAATCCGCTCCGCTTCCTTCGTGCAGGGAAGCACTACTACCACCCGGTAACCTGCTTCTATCAGCCGTTTCACGAATTCCTTACGAAAATTATAAATAACAATATGATGATTTCCGATCAGTACGACGGTCTCTTTTTTTTCATTCATATTTCATTCCTCTGTACGTCTGATGGATTCCTTAAAATCAACCACGCAGTAGGCATAGTTCTGATAATCGGACATTCCTTTTTCATAAGCAAGGCTGCCAAAAACTTTATTTATGATTCCTAAAAATCTTCCCGCCGGATAAATCAAAAAATTAAATGCCTTTGTTATATGCATCTTTTTGTTGTGACAGGCGGCAATCTCCTTTACCATTTCCGTGGTGGTTACATATTCTTTGTTCTGCGGATAAAAAGTTCCGCCCTCTCCGCTGTCCACAAGCAGTCTGACAAATTCGCACAGATTATCCACAAACAGCATGCTCCGGGTATTTGGGATATTGGGGAAAATCGGACACTTTTTTGCCAGTGCCGACAGCTTTCTGTAATTTCCTTTTGAATCCCTGCCATAAATCATAGGAGGACGCAGCACCGCCACTTTGAAATTTTCATCTGCAAGAGGACAAATTCCCTGTTCCGCTTCAAGCTTGCTCTGCCCGTAAAAATCCGCAGGAGTTTCTCTGGTAGATGCAGTAATCCATCTCTCTTTCCCGACTCTGGCGCTGTTGCCGTAAACAATAATACTGCTCATAAAAATAAACTGCTTTGCACCGTCTTCTTTGGCTTTCTTTGCCGCGGCGATTGTCAGATCACGGTTGACGGCAAAATACACATCCTTTAATTTGGGGTCTGCCGAAACATGGGCAATTCCCGCCACATGAAAAACGGTATCGTATCCGGCAAAAGACTGTTTCTGCCAGTCTTTGTTTTTCAAATCCGCCGTATGCACTTCATATTCTCCGTCCCTGCTCTTCAGCCAGTTTTCCACATGACATCCGATATAACTGTTTGCACCGGTAATCAATACTTTTTTCATTCTTTTTCTGTCTCTTTCTTTTCCTTATGAAGGGTACCTGTTCCACCCTCCACGACACCGTCACTCCGAAGCACACTGAATACCGTGCCGAAAAGGCAGCGCAGATCAAAAAGGAAACTCATTTTTTTCACATATTCTCCGTCTAATTTCGCCTTCACCGGTATTTCCAGTTCATCCCTGCCGTTAATCTGAGCCCAGCCGGTAAGACCGGGAAGTATATCATTGGCATGATATTTATCTCTTTCCGCAATCAGGTCATACTGGTTCCAGAGCGCCGGACGGGGTCCCACGATTGCCATATCCCCTTTTACAATATTAATCAGCTGGGGGAGTTCGTCCAGACTGGTTTTTCTTAAAAAATGTCCTACCTTGGTAATATACTGATCCGGATTTTTAAGTAAATGAGTCGGTACATCCTTAGGCGTATCTATTCTCATGGTCCGGAATTTATAAATCATAAAATGACTTTTGTAAATCCCCACTCTCTTTTGTTTGAAAAAAATGGGACCGCGGGATTCCACCTTAATGGCTATCACTAAAATGAGTAACACAGGAAAAAGAATAATAATAGCCGTCAATGACAGGATAAAATCTATCACGCGTTTGATTTTCTGATAAACCATAATTACTCCTCTTTCGGGTTATAGGTCGGTACAATTTCTTTAATCAGGCCCTTGATGTCATTGCTTTCGTCCCGGGATGCCACTTCCAGATTGCGAAGCTGTCTGAAAAACAGGGACTCGTCCATCTCGATGGGCTTGCCGATATGAATCAGCTCGTTGTCCGTATTCTGCAGGCCTTCCTCATCCATCAGCAGTTCTTCGTATAATTTTTCACCGGGTCGGAGCCCTGTAAACTCAATTTTAATATCTTCATCCACTTTGTAGCCGGAAAGACGGATTAAATTCTTGGCAAGGTCTAAAATCTTTACCGGTTTGCCCATGTCCAGCACGAAAATCTCGCCGCCCTTGGCATAGGCTCCCGCCTGCAGCACCAGAGAAACCGCTTCCGGAATGGTCATAAAGTAACGGATAATGTCCGGGTGGGTAACCGTTACCGGACCTCCTGCCGCAATCTGCTTCTTAAACAGAGGAATGACACTGCCGTTGCTGCCTAAAACATTGCCGAACCGCACTGCCACAAATTCCGTATCGTAATGCCGGTTGAATACCTGCACAATCATTTCGCAGATACGCTTGGACGCTCCCATAATGTTGGTGGGATTGACGGCTTTGTCCGTGGAAATCAGCACAAATTTCTTGGTGCCGAAAAAGGCTGCCGCCTGCGCGGTCTTAAACGTACCCATGACATTGTTCTTGACCGCCTCGTTGGGGCTGTCTTCCATGAGCGGCACATGCTTATGGGCTGCCGCATGGTACACAATGTCCGGTCTGTATTTTTCAAAAATGGTATACATTCTCTTGGTGTTGCGCACGGAACCGATTAACACCACCAGGTTCAATTCCGGATGGTTTCGCAACAGTTCCTGCTGGATGTCGTAGGCATTATTTTCGTAAATGTCCACAATAATCAGGCAGGAGGGCTTGTGTCCGGCAATCTGTCTGCAAAGCTCGCTGCCGATGGAACCGCCGCCGCCCGTTACCAGCACGCATCTTCCCTGTACATAGCCTAAAATGGAATCGATGTCCACCACAATGGGATCCCTTCCCAAAAGATCCTCCACGTCCACATCCTTTAACTTGCTTACATTGACCTCGCCGTTCACCAGCTGATACATACCGGGCAGGGTACGGAGTTTACATGTCGTATCCTTGCAGATATCAATAATCTTGCTGATTTCCGAACGGGAAACGGAAGGCATGGCAATAAAGATTTCATCAATGGCATAGGTATCCACCGCTTCCTTGATTTTGTCCCTGCCGCCGATGATTTTAATGCCCTGGATGAATTTGCCATGCTTATTCACATCATCATCAATCAGGCATTTTATCTGCATATGGGTGTATCTGCTGTTAATAATATCCTTGATAATCAGGTTTGCCGCTTCACCGGCGCCGATAATCATGATATTGGTAAGCCTTTCCTTTTTTCTGCCCTTCTGCCGCAGGCTTCGTAAAAACCGATAGCTGAAACGGCTGGCAAAGGTAAACGCAATCTGCAGGAATACAAACATAAAATAATAGCTGCGGGGAACCGGTTTGCCGGCAATCATCAGCCCCAGGCCGTTAAGTGCCGCTGTCACACCGCATGCCGCCACAATATTCTGCAGCTCGTTTACACTGGCAAATGCCCAGAGACTGTTATACAAACGCAGTATTTCAAATACCACCACGGTAATCAGCATGGTGATGGGCATAAAAGAATAGACAGAATCCAAAAAAACAGGGTCAATATCCTTGTATACAAACTCGTAACGCATCCACAAAGCCATAACGGAAGAAGCGAACACGGCCGCAATATCATAAATCAGCAAAAATATTCTTCTGTATAAAAGTGCTGTATTGATTGTTTTTTTCATATTTTATAAATCCTTCGTATCCTTTATTTTAGGCATAAGCAGTACCAGTACGAAAAACAGGGCAAAGCCTGTTGGAATATAGGGGAGCATCACCCATTCCACCAGACCGCAGATACCGAATACCCCGATAACCGCTACCGGCACAATCCCGGCTTTTCCCCCTTTGTGTCTGCTGTAATAATAAATGCTTCTGATTCCGAATACCACGCAGAACAGAAGAAAATAAATACCCGCTCCGATACCGAAGTCATATGCCACCTGAATGTAGGCATTGTGGGCATGGGCAATCATCTTGCCGTTATCCCCCTGTACCGCTACGTCCCTGTGTCCCTTCCAGTCAAGAAGCGACAGATACTTTTTATATATATCCATACGGCCGTTGGTATAATCGGCATTGCCGCCGATACCTTCCTTTTCCTCGGTCAGTTCCGGGGAAGAAAATCCGGTTACGCCCTCCTGTGTTTCGGAGACCGCAGCCTCCTGCGCCGTATGCTCTTTATCATAATAGGTCAGCTTGGCATCAAATACTGCAAGAAACTTCCGCACGGTAATATAGCGGAAGGAATTCCAGTCCTCTCCTTCTTTGATGGAATCCTGGAACCATTCGATTTCAAAGGTCTGCGGCTTGTTGTAAACCGCGGGAATAATACGGCAGGCGGTAAAGGTACCCAAAAAAAAGCCCGCCAGTGTCAGAAGCAACAGCCCGGTACGAAGCAGTGCCTTTAAGATGCCGTCTTTAAATTCCGTAAAGGAAGTAACCACGATGAGCATCACTGCCAATGCCGCCGCCGCATAGAGTCCCGTCCGGGACGCGGTCAGCAGCATAAAGCCGCCGGCAAGTCCGAATACCCAGAGTTCCTTTAAGCAAAGAGAAATTTTCTTCGTTCTTGCATATTTAACCAAAAAGACAGCCAGCGCCAGCACCAGCACGAAGCAGTCATAGACTGCAGAGGAAGTCACTGTGTGGAACACACCGGGATAACGGGTATGGGTGTAAAAATGGAACGGTCTGTGCAGCCATGCATAAATGCAGATACCCACAAAGTGTAAAAACACACCGTTTACAAAATTACTAAGATACCGTTCTCTGCCTCCTCTGTCCAAAAGCCGCAATGCAAATAAAATCCACAGGCACGCCCAGGTAACCGGCCACTGCTTTCCGTTCCGGCTCCGGATAAATTCTGTCAGAAGAAGGAGAAGCATAATGCTGTATACCGGTGAAATATTCTTAAATATATTTCTTTTTTTTCTGATATTCAGGAACAGATGGTACAGCACATTTACCGCTACCATGCCCCAGAGTGCGAAAGCAACCGCCGTTCCTCTGGCAAGGATAAGACTTTCTTCATCCGCTCCCCGCTGTACACAGTACCGGATGCTGGCTCCCGCTGCCAGTACTATATAAACCGGCTGATATACATTAAAAAGTTCTTCCTTTGCGAAGCCGCAGAGAATTGCCAGAGCAAAGCAGGCTACGGTAATGTTGCCCGCGCTTTTCTGATCAAAGGTGGACAGGGCATTCAGGTATCTGACACATCCCAGCATCACGCCCGCAAAGGAAACCGTCTGCAGAATGTCCGGCAGTCTGTCCGACAGCTCTGAAAGACATTCTTTCAGGGAAAGTGTTCTTTCTACCACCAGTTCTTTTTTATGAAACAGACAATACCATGTAAAAAGCAGGAACAACAGAATACCGGTTTCATAGAAAATAATATCCACGGTTTCCGTTGCCAGTCTCTTTGCCGGAAATACGTTGTATGCGGCAAAAAGCGCTCCCGCTGCCGCCAGCACGCCTGCCGGCATCCGCCACAGCATGCCGATGCTCACTTTCTTTGCATCTTTTTTACGGAACACAAGCTCCGACGCCAGAAGAAGCAGCACACCGGCAAGCAGAATACAGCCTCCTATGAGAAGATACTGCTTCGCCGTAAAATAAACCCGGTAGCCGTAGAGAATGTCCACATTTAAGCCGTCTTCCATGGAAAGCAGAAGCTCCGCTCCCGGACATTCTATGGAAAAATAGTACACCTCCCCTGCTTTCCATTCCCCGCGCATGGGAATGGTAAACAATCCCGGAATATTTTCTTCCGATAAGGAAAACACACTGTATTCCAGCTTGTTCAGGTTGGCGTCAAACAGGCGGAAATACAGAGTTTTTCCCTCTATATCCGCTGTGTCTTCGTTGTATACATAAAAACTTAACGAGCGCAGGCAGTCATTCACCGGAATGAACTGCTGCAATACCGCTCCTTCGTTTGCGGTAATGGCTTTGGATTCTTTGTCCACGCTGCCCATATACTGCCAGGGTCTTATGAGTTTCATGGGCCACACGGAAAGTACGGCAAGAAACACAAGTATACATATGGTCGCCTGTACGGCTCTTTTCATGGATATTGTATTTTTCAAGCCTCTTCTCTCCTGCCTATACAATGCTAAAACATCAAATCAGTATACCATATTTTCCGTTTCTTTACAATCAAGAAACTCGTCCTACCTGTCGCCGCCGGTGAGATTTAAGTTGACGCCGTTCATATAGCCCATGCTGTCCGATAACAGAAAGCGGATAGCTTCCACTGTTTCCTCCACCTTCACATTCCGCTTTAAGGTGCAGGACTCCCGGTTCATTTCCACAATCCGTTCGTCGATTTCGCTTAAAAACGGGGTTTCCATCATATTGGGAGAAATGCCGTTGACGCATATTCCCTTATCGGCATATTCCATTGCCATGCTCTTCATCAGCCCCAGCAGTGCATACTTGGTCACCACATACTGGCTCATGAACTTCGGCGGCATACCGAGTGTTACGGCAGAAAGCATGACAACAACTTTGCCGCTGCCCCGTTTTGCCATACCCGGCAGAATGTTCTGCCCCAGTGTCAGAAGGGAATGCACCTGCAGCTCCATGTCTTTGCTTACCGCAGACCAGTCCGCCTTTTTCAGTTTGTTGTAAGTAAGCTTTGCTGCCGGCAGATGTATGAAATAATCCGGACAGGCCCCCGCTTCTTTTAAGGCGGCTGTTATTTTCAAGGTTTCCTCTTCCTTCGATAAATCCGCCTGAACCGGGATGATTTCCGCCCTTCTTTCCTCCGCCTGCAGCTTTTGCAGGGCTTCTCCGTGGGCGGAGTATCCCGCATATATCTTTATATTTTTTTCGTTGTCGCTGTTTTCCTCACAGATACGGTTTATGAGTGTTTTCCCTACCTCCGATGAGGCACCCGTAATCAGATATACCCTATTCTCCATCTTTAAGCACTCCAATCTGCATACTGCCCCGCAGTACTTTTTCCTTCTTCTGGTTGGTAATGACAACCTTCAGTTTGATTACCGGGAAATGTTCGTTCTTTTCCGCCACTTCCCCGGAAACAAGGAGCGTGTCCCCTACAAAGACCGGCTTCACGAACTTGGTTTCCACACTGTGTATCAGGCTGTTTTCCCCCGGCAGGTAAACGCCCGCCAGCGTGGACAAAAACGATGCCGTCAGCATACCGTATGCCACCCTGCCGGGATACCCCTTCTTTTTTGCAAATTCCGCATCGTTATGCAGGGGATTGCAGTCCCCGGTGATAGCTAAAAAATGTGCCAGCATGTCTTCCGTTACCGTTACGGAATAGCTTTCCGTCTGTCCTACCGTCAGTTCTTCAAATGTGTATCGGTTCATTATTCCCCCGCTTCTCCGTCATAATTTCCGGTTTCGATTTTTTCTGCAATTACCTTTTTTGCCTGTCCCGCTTTTTCCTGCCATTCTGCGTAAGCCTTGTCCCAGGACGCATAGGCACTCTGTCCTCTTTTATCCGGCAGGTCAAAGGTTTCAATGAGATATTCCTCTAAGAATGCCGTACACTTGCCGGCCCCTAAGGAGTTGGTGTGTCCGCCGCCGTCATAAAAATCGGTGGAAAAATCAATGCCGATTTCTTCCCGGTAAGCATTCATGTCTAAGAAATGGTAGCCGTAGGACTCCACATAATCCTTCATATAATTGCACATTTTCTGTTCATCATAGGTAAAATCCGTAGGGGTTACCAGAAAAAGCGCCTGTATTTCATGTGCCGACAGATACTCCAGAAGCTCTTTTAACACTTCCTCCTGCTCCGCTGGTATCGGCATTCTTTCCGTAATACCGGACAAATCCGCCGCTTTCCCCGGTATCACCTGTTCCTTCACCAGATAGCCCTTCAGAGGATTTATCTTTTCATAGGCAAAGGTGCGGTACTGGTCCGGCAGCACAATGGTTTTCCAGTTTTCATGGTACTTGATAATATCAAAATAATAGGTGTAACGCTCCGTCACGTCCGGCACCAAATCGTTAATGGTGCGGATACGGTTTAAGGAGTACTTCATGTTGTCCGTAACTCCTCTGGTGTACGCCATGTTTTCCATCATGTGCTCGTCCGTGTAGGTAAACATGCGCATTTCAAAAATAAACAGCTCCGGGGACTGGGTCTTTAACGCTTCCTCCACCAGATGTATTGCTGCCTTGGGGCGCTGCACATTGCTTGCCAGAGGATATGCCGTAAAACCGCTTTCTCCCCACATCTGGGGGCCCGAAAGACAGGGATACACGGGGCTGGAGCCTATCATCACCACATCTATCGTATTGTCCGGCTCCGCATAAAAGCCGGTAAAAATGTCCTTGATTACGCCATCTGTACGCATCATATACGTGAGAGGTACCAGCATGCACACAAACAGAAGACAAAACAATATGGATTTGAATGCCTGTTTTTTTGTCATTGCCCTGCCTCCTTAAAAGCCTCTGTAAATAAATTCCGCAGCATTATAGCCGGGACCGTAATACCCCAAGAAAATCACACTAAACAGTGCGATATACAAAAGTACCCACCGGATACCAAGGGGCATAGCCGAAAGACTGTCCCGGATGGACTTTTTTCCCTGTAAAACGGAAACTGCCAGTAAAACAAAGAGGACAATTACGGTAATCACAAGTTCAATACCGTTTAACCCCAAAGACAGCAGGGAACCGTTCCGGAAGATTTCCGGATTGAAGTCCGCAAACATCTGTCGGTAGCTGTGCAGGCCGTCCGTAAAGCTGCTTGCCCTGAAAAAAACAAAGCTGGCGCTGACCAGTAAAAAGGTCCGAATCTGCTGCCAAAGAGCAAACCACTTTGTATTGTCCGTCACCCGGCACCATGCCTTCAGCTTTTTCCACAGCGGCTCTCCCGCTTCGCCCAGCACAATGTATGCCCAGTGAATAAGACCCGAACCCATGATGAACTTCCAGGCTCCTCCGTGCCACATGCCTACCGCAAACCAGAGAATAAACATGGCGGCAAAGGTGGCAATCTTCTTTCCCCATTTTTTCCCGAACTTCTTTTTGCAGTCCGTCTGCAGCTTTGTAAATGCTTTGCTGCGGAGCAGCGGGTAAAACAGATAATCCTTCAGCCATGCCCCCAGAGTAATGTGCCAGCGGCGCCAGAACTCATGAATGGATTTGGAGAAAAAGGGGCGGTCAAAATTCTCGGCAAGAGGAATCCCCAGCGCTTCCGACAGACCGATGACAATATCCATGCCGCCGGAAAAATCCGCATAAAGCTGGAAGGCAAAGCCTATGGCGGCTATTACGATGTAAAAGCCCCGGTAGGTATACGTATCCCCGTAAATCGTATTCACCACCACCGCCAGACGCTCCGCAATGACTAATTTCTTGAAAAAGCCCCAGAGCATGCGCTGCAGTCCGTAGGTGAATTTATGATAGTCAAATTTATGGGGCGCATACAGCCCCTGTTCCACATCCCGGTAACGCAGGATGGGTCCGGAAATAATCACCGGAAAATAAAAACCGAGCAATGCAAATTTAAGGAAGTTCTTCTGCGGCTTTCCGATTTCGTAATACACATCAAAAAGATACCCTAAAAGAGACAGGGTATAAAAAGAAATTCCCAGAGGTGCCGCTGCCTGCACGGTTTTTAAAAGACTGCTTCCCGGAAACAGGCGCATGGCAATGGCATTGTAGGTATAAATGCCGAAATTGCAGTATTTTAGTGCTGTAAGTTCAAGCAGGCAGAAAACGACAACAAGTGAAAGGACAGTTTTTCGTTTTTTCTGTTCTTTCACTCTATCAATATACAATGCCGCACCGTATATAATTGTAATGGTCACTGCCGGATAAAGAATTAAGTACGCACTTCCGGCAGTCAGAAAATATCCTATGCTTGCAAGCAACAGAAACGGTCCCTGCAGTTTCCCCGGCAGCAGGTAATACACCGCAAACAGAACCGCCGCAAAGCACAGGAAATAAAATGATGTAATCGCCATTGGCTGCTCCTGTTATTTCTGTAAAATAATGTCTACCATTTCACCCACGTTCTTCATGGTAACCACCTGGCCCATGGTAAACTTCATGCCGAATTCCTGCTCCACAGCGGCAACCAGATTAATATGCTCCAAAGAATCCCAGTCGTCGATATCCGCAGAGGTTGTGGTTTCCGTTACGGTGATGTCGTCATCGTCAAAAACATCCCGGAACACTTTATTTAATCTTTCAAATACTTCTTCTCTTGTCATAATGTTTTCCATGCCTTTCTATTCTGTAATCTCTATATACCGGTTCTTATTTTCGTAAGCAGCCGGAATTTCATATTCCCATTCCGCATTGCCCTCATCGTCCCTGTTCTTCAGGGTAAAGCCCTGCAGTCCGTAAAAATTCTCCACCATTTTGTTCTTGGCGGTGGGATAATAATAGCCGTAAATACGGGTAATTCCCCGCTTTTTGCACTCCTCCGTAAGCCTGTCCATCATGGCAAATTCCATATCCCGCTTCAGTACCCGGCAGCTCATGAGCCACAGATCTATGTGCAGGGCATCCTCTTTTATTTTGCCGATGACCACGGATACCACGCCGTTGTCGCCGAACTTGTCCGCGAGTTTGCCGTACAGGGTAATGTAGGAGGAGTCTTCCGCCATATGCTCGATATCCGCCTGGGAAAGGCGCTTTGTGGTCAGATTGAACTGGTTGCTTTTATTGGTAAGCTGGGCAATCCGCGCCATGTAAAGGGGAACAAACGCCCCGATTTCCGCTTTCATATCCAGGGATTTTAAATACTCCCCGTAATCGGCGAAATTGTCCTGCATCTTCTTTCTTTCCTGATTTGCCTTATACATTTCGTTGCGCTTCGTATCGTCTTCGGAAAGTCCCGACACCTCAAAGAACCCGGAACGGTCCAGTGTTTTTAAGTATTCCTCCGGCTTGTCCATTTCAGGTACTGCCACACCCGGCAGATTCTGCCTGATGATTTCCCTCTCTGCGGGATTGTCGTCCACAAATACCAGGCTGTCCGTACCGATGTTTAATTCCGCGGCAATCTCCGCCACGTTTTTGCTCTTTGGCTCCCAGTTGGCTTTGATTACCATAAAGTCATCCGGCTTTAGGACACTGTCCGGACGGCTTAAACCCGCCAGCGCATTTTCCTCTTCGTTCTTGGAGCTTACATTCAGCATGATGCCTATCTGCTTCTGTTCCTTTAAGTAGCTCTGGAACTCGGCATACACCTGTCCCATGGACGTTTCCTGACCGATTTCTATGTTTTCCGGGCCGTCGTCTCCGACCACTCCGCCCCAGAGGGTGTTGTCCAGATCCAGCACATATGCTTTTTTGTTTTTTCCGTAAACGGATTTTATAATATTTGCCAGATTGTAGGAAAGTGTGGGGATGGCAGGTACGCATAACGCATATTTGTACATATGCCAGTAAAAAGAATCCCCCCATTTATCCAGTCCGTAGCATGCCGACAGGTACTGGATATCCTGCAGATAAAAGTTTTCGTTCGCGGCAGCATACTCTGCAAACAGAGCGTTCAGCCGGTTTACAAAGGCTACCCTTCCGTTGGGATTTACCGCATCCATATTTCCCAAAAGGCGGTAATACGGAAATTCAAAATTGTTCTGGATAATGACGCAGCCGTAGGTTTCCTTTAATTTTTCCCACATAACACGGAAATTCTCATAGGTATCCTTTAAGAGCTGTTCGGTTTTTTCCCTGCTGTCGCCCACCGCCGGATATTCGGCAATGTTCCGGTTCGTGGTGTGAATGTAAATCAGATCCGGGGCAAATTCCGCAAGCTCCGGGTTGTCAAACATGGCATCCTGCCAGTACTGCCCGTATTCGGACTCATAAAAGGAAGGTTCAATGCCGTAATGCAGCAGAAACAGTTCCAGTATCTTTATGACATCATGGGTGGTGCTTCCGCCTAAAACCGCAATCTTCTTTTTTATCCGGGTTGCCCCGTCCGAAAGAAGTGTTTTCTTTATGCTTTTTGCTTTTTTCAGAATCCATTCGCTGTCAAAAGGATATTCTAATTCCCGCATAATCACTTACAAGCCTTTCTGCAGTCAAAAGACTGCGTGCTCTTTATCATACCATAACCGCTCTTCTCTATCAACCGCCCGCTTTCCGGCACTGTTTTCCGTCCCGCACCGTTCTCTGCCCGGTACTGTCTTTATTTCTCTCCGTCCTCTGTGCTGTCTTTTCCCACCTTTTCCTTTATCACATACTGGGGGGAATTGTTCATGCAGACGTAGATTCTGCCGATGTATTCGCCAATCATGCCCATCATAAGCATCAGCATGCCGCCGATAAACATAATGGCTGACATAAGGGAGCTGAAGCCTACCGGAACGGCAGGGTTTACAAATTTCTTAATCACCGTGTAAATGGCATATAAAAATCCCAGTCCGGCACAGATGGTTCCCGCCATGGTTGCCAGACGCAAAGGTTTTACAGAGAAAGAGGTAAAACCGTTAATCCAGAGAGCTAAAAGCTTGCCCAGCGTATAGCCGGAGGTACCGATTTCCCGTTCCCTGTGGGTTACGTCCACATTGACAATGCTCTTGGTGCTGCGAAGCACCAGACCGATGACATAGGGATAGGCATTTTTATACCGGAGCACCTCGTCCACCACGAAACGCTTTGCCGCAAAATAGCTGGACACATACAAATCCTTGGGTTTTCCAAGCATCACTCTCGTCATCAGTTCATTGACCTTACTGCCGAAATTGCGGAACCAGGAGTGTTTTTTGTGGGCATATTTGGCGTACACCACATCCGCTCCGTTTTCAATGCCGGCAAGCAGCTTGCCCACTTCATTGGCGGGCGTCTGTCCGTCATCGTCCAGGCAGATCACGATGTCACCCTTTGCCTGTGCAAAGCCTGCCATCAGAGCTGCATGCTGTCCGAAATTTTTGGCAAGATTGATACCTTTTACTTTATCGTTTGTTTCACAAATGCCCCGGATAACCTCAAAGGTATTGTCCGGCGAGCAGTCATTCACCAGCACAATCTCATATTCGTATGCCGGAAGTGCTGCCATGGCTTCCGCGATTTCGCCAATGACACCGCCTATGGTAAGCGCCGATTTATAACAGGGAATGACAAAACTGACTAACTGTGACATCTTTTTTCCTCTTTTCTATAAAATGGGATAAATCCGGTAAATGCCGAATACTTCCCGGTCTTTCGTATAGACACTGTCTGCTTTTTTGACGCCTACCTTTATGCCCTTTTCTGCATAATACGCCGTAATCCACTCAGAAAGCGTGGGAAGTCCCGCTACCTCCGGCTCCTTTACCACCGCAAATACATTGTCCATAGTAAGGATTGCCTCTTCCATGGAAGTAAAACCAAACTGCCCGTATTTCTTTTCCGTAAGCGGGCTCTTATTTGCCCAGCCTCCCATAATATCCAGATTAGACAGCGTGTTTTTCTGCCCCGAAAAGAACTTTTCGGAATAAGCCACACTGGAATACACATCCCAGAAATAAAACCGTTCCGGGTGCTCCTTCGTATAGGAAAGCAGACTTTCGTAGGCGGTATTTACTTCCTCTCTCCGGCTGTATTCCTCCTGCACCGCCCGGACGCTTTTACCCGTGTGGCTTACACAGCAGGCGCAGAGTGCCAGCAAAATAAGGGCGGTGGAAAGCTGTCTGATTTTCTGCGTTTTAAAAGCTGCCGCTTCCATAAAAAGAAGAGCCGTCAGCACGATAATTTCCATCAGGTAAAGAGAATGGGTAATTCTCTCCGGACTTCTTCCCCGGTATAAAATAAACAGCCACAGGCAGGAGCGTACAAATCCTAAAAACGGCAGTTCCCAGAGAATGTGGAAATACCGGTTATACAGGGCTGCTGCCAGCACAAAAATATACAGCACCATAACCACCTGATTGTAAGGTCTGTCCGTTTCATATAAAAGGCGGTACTTTAATTCCCATGCCGCTTTTTTTAACTGTGCGGAAAAAGAGGGTTCCGTTTTCTTTTTTAAGGACGCCGCATACTCCGCTATCTTTCCCATAATATCCGCATCTATTTTTTCATCCATGCCGAAATCGTAATTGACAAGCAACGTATACTCGCTTTCCGTAAGCCCGATGCTTTCATAGAATGCCGTATTTTCCGCATAGGACGGAATGGTCTGGAAATCATACAGCTCCGTCCGGTTGTCGAAAAAGCGGTTGAATTCCGGCCAGGCTCCCTGTCCGTAGGCTATCATATGAATCCCCTGACTAAGCGCCATACCGGCTAAAATAAGCCCAATCAGAGACATATATTTTTGAAAGTTTATCTTCGTAAATACCGGATGTTCCTTCGCCCACCGGCAGACTCCCGTCACACAGATAAAAGGGGACATCAGAAGGAGCATCTCCGTCCGCATCTGGTACGCAAGCACCACAAGCACAATGCTCACGGCATTTTTTTTAAGGAATTCCTTTACCGTTTTTTCTTCCGGTGCCGTGTAAAAAAGAAAGGCAGCCGTTGCCGCAAGAAGAGCTGAAGTTACCGTGTACTGTACAAAAACAAGCTCGGAAAGAAGCAGGGTCACAAGCAATGCCGCTTCTGCCAGAAGGGCAATCCCTTTTGTCCATCTTTTCCGGAAAAAAGTCAGAATTCTTTCCGTGATAAGATAAATACAGCCAAACTGGCAGAACAGAAAAAACAGACTGTACCAGGGCACCGCTCTGACCAGCCGGTAAAGCAGGCTTATCGCCCGGCTTAGCGGATAAAGCATCTGAATATTGTACCCGGTAGGTGTACCGGTATAAATGCCCGCCACAATGTCTTTCATCAGCATGTCATCATTTAGGGCAAAATAGTAGTCAAAAAACAGACCGGTTATCACAGCCAGAAGAACGGAAAACACCAGTGCCGCTATGCAGTTTTCTTTTCTTTTCAAGGTTTCCTTTAGGTTCATTTTCCGCGCTCTTTTATTTCCGATAATTTTCTACAATTTTGGTTACCGCATGAATGACATCATCCACATCTTCGTCCGTCAGGGAATAATACAAAGGCAGGCTCATGATTTCCTCATACAGCTTTTCCGCTTTGGGGCACAGACCCTTTTCATAGCCCAGCTCTTCATAGTAGGGATGTCTGTAAACCGGGATATAGTGTACGTTGCAGCAGATGTTTTCCGCCGCCATGGCTGCAAAGAACTGCTTTCTGTCAATGGTAAGCATTTCCGGCTTGATACGCAGGATATACAGATGCCTTGTGGTATCGGACTCCGGGATTTCCTCCTGTACGGTAATTTCCGGAATTCTTAAAAATGCCTCGTTGTATTTTTCCACGATTTCTTTTCTTCTCTTCTGGAACAGGGAAAGCTTGTCCAGCTGGCTGATAATTAACGCCGCCTGGATATCCGTCATACGGTAGTTCATGCCTAAATCCACCTGTTCGTAGTACCAGGTGCCTTCGCTTTCTCTCTTCATAAAGGCAGGATTTCTGGTAATGCCGTGGGCACGGTATAAAACCAGTCTGTCATAGTATTCCTTACTGTTGGTAAGAACCGCTCCGCCTTCCCCGCCGGTAACCGTTTTTACCGGGTGGAAGCTGAAAGTTGTCATGTCCGCAATGGAGCCTACCCCTTTGCCGTTGTATCTGGTGCCGATGGAATGGGCGCCGTCTTCAATAAGCACCAGACCTTTTTCCTTGCAGAGTGCCGTCAGTCTGTCTAATTCCACTGCCTGTCCGGTAAAGTCCACCGCAACCACTGCCTTGGTGTGCTCTGTCACATGTTCTTCCACGGAAGCCGGGTCAATGTTGTAGGTGCGCTCATTGATATCGGCAAACACCGGCCTGGCGCCGCAGTACAGGGCGCAGTTTGCGGATGCCGCAAAGGTAATGGGTGTGGTAATCACCTCGTCCCCCTCCGTCACGCCCGCTGCCTGACAGGCTATGTGCAGGGCCGCCGTACCGTTGCTGCAGACCACCGCATATGCGGCGCCCGTCAGCTCGCACAGTCTCTTTTCCAGCTCCTCAATCTTGGGACCGCAGGTTAAGAAATCGCTGCGAAGCACTTCTTCCACTGCTTTTATATCCGCATCATCTATATACTGATGTCCGTAAAACAACTTTTTTTCTCTGACCGGAGTTCCTCCGTCAATCGCCGTTTTTTCCATATGTTCGTCCTTTCTGTGTTCTTAAATAATAGCCGCCGCTATTTCAAATGCCGGCTTAATAATCAGCTCATATCTTGCATCTATATAACATTTATAAAATTCTTTCTGTAAATCAGAAATTCCTTCCGTCTTATCAATGAATTGTCTGATTTCCTCCCTGTTAATGCCCGGAACAATCCGTTTTAAGGCGGCATTGCAGTCTGCATTCTGCGCATGAATCAGAAAATCATAATAATTTATTTTGTGCCCATTCTGCTTTATGGCGGATGTAGGGAACTGAAAAACTCTTGCATTCCGTTCTTTTTCATCCGACAATACTGCCTTCATGATTTTTTCGTCTGCCTGCGGCAACAGACAGCTTCCACAGTCAAAAACCGGTGCAATTTCCGTTACTCCCGTTTTCTCATCATATAAAAATCCCCAGTTGCCGTTATGCCGGTCAAAATTGCCGAGCAGTGCATCCGCAATAAAAACATTCCAGAAATGCTCCCGTAAAAGCACGGGGGACACAAACTGCTGCTTATCAAGCGTATCCATGACGTCTTCCAGCTCCGTACCGCTTCCTCTGGTATCGGAATCAAGGATGGTATTTTTGATAGAGCAGAAGTCAAACAATCTTTTTCCGTCCGCCGTAAAATCCCTGCAGGCACAAACCGTTTTTATTTTTCCCTTTACTGTATAGGTGCCAAGCATTGTTTTCTGCGCCTTAATTCCTATCCTGTTAAAAATACTGCTGGCAAGATGCTCGCTGATACAGCTGTTTGTATAGGAAAGTTCCGTAGGTTTTCCATCACCTGACGGCGGAAATTTCAGCATATAGGCTTTCCCTTCATATTCAACGGCAATCTTACTTCCGTTTGCTCCGTTATAAGCTTTGCCCGGGAGAATTCTGCTGTTTGTAAAATCTATCATACTTTCACCCCATAAAGATATTTCTGCCTGAGATAATCCGCATGTTCCGGCGTAATCTCGCCTTCGCTTACTTCTGCCATATTAATACTGCCGTATAGTTCTCCCCACAAACAGTCAAGCAGGCTGCTGTGTACTTTTAAACCTTTTTTATAGGCATCCAGATCATGTTGTAAATATTCAGGCAGTCCGTATTCATAAGACTGCTCCCTCTCCGCCTCGCGGATTCCATCCTCCGTAAGCAGTTCCATGGAAACATTCAGCACTTTTGCCAGCTTATATACCGTTTCGGCAGAACACTTTTCCAGTCTGGTTTTCCCACTGCATATATCACTGAGCGTCGCATGGGGAATTCCCGACTGAACCGCCAGCCTGTATTTGGTCATATTACATTTATCAAGCAGCTCTTCTATAATCACCGTGTCTGCCTCCTCTCCGTCTATTATATCGGCACGCCGAAATAATAGCAAGATTTTCCTTTTTATCTGCCGGAAATTATCGCCTCCGCAATCCGGTCAGCGCCTTTTCCGTCCACAAGGGTGCGGGCTTTTTTCCGGTACTCCGTCCGGAGGTTTTTATCTTCTAAAAGTGTTTCAAGCCCGGCAATCGTATTCTGTATCATTTTGTTTCCGTCCGTGCGGTAATTGCCGCCGTACTGTGCAATGCCTCTTTTTACAAAGGTCTGCACCAGACGCTCCTGATTTTCCGCAAAGGAAAAGGCTATCACGGGCACGCCCACGGCACAGAGCTCATACAGGGTGGAGCCTCCTGCACTGAGGGCAACTTCACTCTCCGCCATCAGCTCTGCCATATTTGTTACATTACAGTGAATGTGAATATTTTCGTGTTTTTGCGCCAGAGCCTGCAGCTCCCCGATGTGAGGATTTAAGCTGCCGCTGACCACATGATACTCCTTTTCCTTAAGGGCATCGTACTTCATGGCTTCCATAAGAAGCTGCCCCGCAAGGTTAAAACTGTCGCTGCCGCCGGTGGTAATGAGGATACCGCCGTCTGCCGTTCTTCCTTGCTCTGCCGTTTGATGCAGCCTGTCTTCTGCCGGAGTCACATTTTCAGTTTCCGCCGAAAGTTCCTTCCGTGACTGCGCATAGCCTGCTCCCGCCGAAAACTCCTCCCTGAGGGGCACATATTCTGTACCTAAGAGGAGCTTCGTGTCCGCGAAGGCGGCGTCCTTTTCGTAGCCCATTTCTTCTCCGTATATGTTGTAGTTAATGAGCATGTCCACCGGGTAGGAAAAGGCATAAATATCATCCATATAAATGGTGGTTATTCTTTTTTTTAATGCCGCCAGATATTTTTCCGTCACGTAATAGCTGTCCACCAGAATAGAGGTATTCTTCTGCGCCAAAGCTGCATCCGGTGACTCCGCCCCCTGCGGCAATTCCCTTAAAACCTCCCACAGTTCCGGCAGCTCCGCCTCCATATCCGCATAGTCCGTATGCAGGACGCAGTAGGGTATGCCTTTCTTTGTAAGAAGCGGCACCGGCGTGTCATCCGCAGTCACAAAGAGCACCTCTTCCCCGCGTTTTAACAGGGCATCCGCAACGGAAAGGCACCGCATCACATGTCCCATTCCTATTTTACTGTTGGCATCCGCCCGAATGACTACCATAAAATGCTCCTATTCCATAAGTTTACTGTAGCTGTAAAATTCTTCTGTTTCCATCTCCTCATACCCAAGGGCTACAAACAGGTGGCGGGAAGCTTCGTTTCCCTTTTTCACTTTTGCCGTAAGCTTTACGGCATCGGGATGTGTTTCCCGTAAAAGAGCTTCTCCTGCGGAAAGCATGGCTTTTCCGTAGCCGCGCTCCCTATACTCCTGCGCAATACTGTAGCTGATTTCAAAAGCACCCTCTTCCTCCCGGTCCAAACGGTACATTCCCACCGGCGTTTCTCCATGGTAGCAGATATACAGATGTCTGTCCGGGTTCCGCAGACTTTCCGCAAACCATTCTCTGTGGTTTTCCCAGGGAATGGGCTCCGTATGGAAGGACTGCTTTCTGGTTTCCTCTTCGTTCGCCCAGTCAAATATAAGCTTTTCGTCCCCTGCGGTGGCTTCCCGGAAGGTCAGGTAATTTTCCACCGCATCCGCAGTAAGGGGCATACCTCTGTCCATATCCTTTGTGCAGGTTTTTCCCAGCACATAGTTAAATTCCCGGGGATGTAAGCCGTAGCCCGGGCGGATAATGCGGATATTTTCTTCGCTTATGGTTTCTCCCTTTTTAATATCCTGCACCACAAATACCGAACGGCGGAATACGAGGCTGCTTTTCTCCTGCTCGCTGGGACCGTACATGGGTCTGCCGAGCGCGCTTTCCGTCTGCCGCACATGGGTCACCATTTCCTTAAATTCCTCCGGTGTCATGGAGAAGGACGCATCCGGATTTTCAATTTCCCGGCTTAAGCAGAAATGCTTTTCCAGAATATTGGCGCCCAGCGCTACCGCCGTGGTAGCGGACAGGGAACCCATGGAATGGTCGGAAAGTCCGATGGGAATTCCGAATTCCTTTTTCATGTCGCTGATGGTGCGAAGGTGCATATCCGCCGGGTCCGCCGGATAAACACTGGAGCATTTAAGCAGGGCAAGCTGACGGTTGCCCGTGGCAAAAATGGTTTCCACCGCTTCCTTCATTTCCCGGAGGGTTGCCATACCGGTTGACATGATGATGGGTTTTCCCTTGGATGCCACATAGGAAAGCAGCGGCAGATCCACCATTTCAAAAGAAGCAATCTTATAAAAGGCAAGTCCCATATCCTCTAAGAAATCCACTGCCGTGTTGTCGAAAGGCGTGGAAAGGAAATCCAGTCCCACCTTTTCCGCTTCTTCCTTTAATTCCTTCTGCCATTCCCAGGGGGTGTAGGCTTTGCCGTACAGACGGTATAAGTTTTCGCCCTCCCATGTGCCGTTATCGATATGAAAATAATGGTTGTTGCAGTCGATTGTCAGGGTGTCCGGCGTATAGGTCTGTATTTTAATACAGTCCGCTCCGCTTTCCTTTGCCGCATGAATAATCTCCTTTGCGCGCTCCAAGCTGCCTGCATGGTTGGCAGACATCTCTGCAATGATATAAGCCGGCTGGCCGTCACCGATAAACCGGTTTCCAATCCGAAGCTGTTCCATAAATCCCATCCCTTCCGAATTTCTGTTTCTTTCCCGTACGGTTTCTCATTATTTCTTTTCCGTACGGTTCTCACTGTTTTTCTGCCGTTTCACGCTTCTCCATGACACGGTACTTTACTTCCGCAATCTCCCAGTCGTCCATGGTATCGATGTCCTGTACCTCAAGCTCCGGCAGGGGGAACGGTACGGTTTTATCCATAATCAGTTTTTTCTGTCTGTAAAAATCCGCCACCCGGATAAAGTAAAACTGTCCGGCATCATGGTAAAACGGCTCTAAGTCCTGGGAGCGGGTAAACATATGCTCCGGCCACTTAAAGCTTAAGAAATCTCCGTTCAGCACCACGCTTCTCTGGGGCGGGAAGCTGAATTTCACCACGGGAAGCAGCGCCTCCGCCTGTTTTTCCTGCATGGCGGCATAGGCTTTTTTTAACTTGTCCGCCGTGACAAAGGGGGCGGTCGGGTAAATGCAGCATGCCACATCAAATTCCCTGCCCTGCTCCTTATAGGCATTTAAGACCTCTGACATCACATCCGTGGTGTTGGCATAGTCATTGGCGGTATCCGCACTCCGGAAAAAAGGAACCTTCGCCCCTGCTTTTTTCGCAATCTCCGCAATCTCCACATCGTCCGTGGAAACCATGACCTCGTCAAAAATCCCCGCCGACAGGGCTGCTTTAATGGAATAGGTAATAATGGGTTTTCCACAGAACTCTTTGATGTTCTTTCTGGGAATGCGTTTGCTGCCGCCTCTGGCGGTAATGACTGCTATGGTACTCATGCTCCTGCCTCCTGTTTGTGCTGCTTTAACCTCCGGTAACCGTTCAGTAACCGGTAATAAATATAAAACAATGCCGGTGATTTCATTAAAAATCCAATGAGCTTCTGCTCCTCGGCTCCGGTTCGTTCCCGGTAATAGGGATTGTCCGCAAACTCCGGCAAATCCTTTTTTACCAGGCTTCGCAGCTCCTTCACAAAGCGGTACTTGCCCTTCATTTTGCCGCCCATACAACTGAAAAGGGTGTTCACAAAGGCAAGCTCCGTATATTTATAGTCAAATTCCTCCCGGAATTCTCCGTAAAAACCGTATTCTTTGCTTTTTTCCAGCAAAAGTTCCATGGCAGTCACCCGGTCCAGGCACTTCTGTCTTGAAATGTAATGCACCGTGGAAGCCTCGTGCTGGTAATAATAATACAACGGTTCGTCCACTCGTTCAAACTGCTTTCCGTGTAAAAGCCAGAGGGAGGACATGCAGTTATCCTCGTAAAAAATATCCTCCGGGAACCAGAGCGCGTGCTCCGTAATCATGTTCCGGCGGTAGATTTTCACCACCATGCTGCCGGGCTGTAAAATGAGCAGCTTCCTTTTTTCCGCAGTCAGTACGCCGGTCTGCTCCGGGGTATTGTTCTGCACCCGTTTTCCCGGTGCAAAGGAATGCTCTCCCACAAGCTGGTAATCGCATCCCACGATATCGGCCTTCGTTTCTTCAGCTTTGATAAGCAGCTTTTCAAACATATCCGGTGCTGCCCAGTCGTCGCTGTCCATCATACCGATAAATTCCCCGCTGGCTGCCTTTATGCCCCGGTTTCTGGCTCCGCCCTGATGGTGGTTTTCGGGGGACGCAATGACTTTCAGCCTGCTGTCTTCTTCTGAAAGCTTCTTAAGCACCTGTAAGGAATTGTCCGTGGACGCATCGTCCACCGCAATCACTTCGTAGGGAATATTCTTTTGTGTAAGAGTCTGTCCCAGTAAGGAGCGGATGCAGAATTCCAGCTTGCCGTCCGCCGCCATGTTGTAGACCGGCACCACAATACTAAGCTTCATTCACCTTTTCTCCCTTTTCCTGCACAATACCGCCGTTTTCCACCCGGTATACGATTTCACAGTTAGCAATGGTCTGCAGTCTGTGGGCAATAATGACTAACGTCTTTTTGCCGTGCAGTCTGTTGATGGCGTCCATAATGGCGGCTTCCGTGTCGTTATCCAGTGCGGAAGTTGCCTCGTCCAGAATTAAAATTTCCGGGTCCTCGTACAATGCTCTGGCAATACCGATACGCTGTCTCTGACCGCCGGAAAGACGGATGCCTCTCTCGCCGATGCCGGTGTCCAGACCTTCCGGCAGGCTTCTTACAAATTCATCCAGCTGGGCTTCCTTTAAGACCTCCCAGACTCTTTCTTCGTCAATTTTATCCTCCGCCACACCGAATGCCACATTCCGGCGGATGGTATCGTCCAGCATGAAAATCATCTGGGGAATATAACCGATATTTTTAAGCCATGCCCGGTATTCGTCCTGAATATCCGTTTTGTCCGCATATACATGGCCTTCGGAGGGCTGCAGAAGTCCCAGTAAAATATCCACCACCGTAGTTTTTCCGGCGCCGGAAGTGCCTACGATACCCACTGCCGCACCAATGGGAATTTTCATAAACGCATCCTTAAAAATGTATTTCTCCGTGTTCGGGTATGCGTAGGTGATGTGGGACAGGGTAATGGCATCCTTCACGGGAAGCTTCTCTGAGGCTTCATCGGCAAAGGACATGTCCGTCTTTTCACTGGCGATTTCGTCCTGCAGATTGTCACTGACACCCATAAAGAAGGGCTCGAAATATGCCATGGAGTTAATCTGGTTGTTGATGCGGTTCACACAGGGTAAAAGTACCAGGGCTGCTGCCGCAAAGGTGGTCAGGGTCTGCATCATATCACCGGAGGGCACGCCGCGCAGCATCATGGCTAAGATATAACCGATCATGCACATGACGCAGACGGTTTCAATTACCAGCTTGGGGATGTTGTTGTACAGGCTGTATTTCTGCACCGCATCCACATAGCCCTGTCCGCACTTCACATACTCGGAAACAAAATACTGCTCCTTGCCCGCAATCTTCACTTCCTTAATGCCCTGCACCGTCTGTAAAATCCACTTGAACAGACCGCTGTAGTAGTTCTGGTTGTCCTCGCCCGCCTTGTGCATCACGGGCTTTAATATTTTCTTGATGATCCAGAGCAGTACCAAAAGCACGCCGGCAATGAGGAACGTCATGGCAGCATCCTGCGCCAGACAGTAAATAACCAGGAATACAAAGATAATGCCGTCTGACAAAAGCTGCAGCAGCGCCAAAATCAGCGCATACATGTTGTTTACATCGGAAGTAATGCTTCTCTGCACCACGGAAGTATCGGCATTTAAGTAAAACTCATAGTTCCTCCGCAGATAATTCTTCATCATGCGCTCAGAGGTACGAAACTGATTCTTGTATACAAAAGCATATGTGCATTTTAACTGGAAATATAAAAATACATTTTTTATCACAAAAATACCAATCAGGGAGCACATGACAATCACCGAAAACCGCATGGTATCGCCCCCGCCCAAGGCATGGTACAACGAGCTTACCAAGGCGTTATTCTCTATGGAATTCCGGTCCATGACGATGCTTACCACCGGCACAATCATACCCACGCCAGCTACCTGCAGCCCCGCGCCGATCACCATCATGATGACTAAAAAGAACATGGTAACCTTCTGCTTTTTGTCCAATAAAATGTTCAGCTTCTTTAATATCTTAATCATGTCTGTCTTATGCTCCGTCCTTAAATCTGTTCATTCTGTCTGCAAATAAACAGGTTCTTAAATTTGTTCGTTCTGTCTGTGAATGAGCGGGTCCTCGTATTTATCCATGAAATCCGGCCCCAGCCGCACCATTTCGTCGGCAAACCGGATGGCCTTGATTTCCGTCAGCACCGCCACCACCTTCTTAAACCTGAGGTTCGGAAAGAAATTTAAGATTTCCATGGGCAGTGCGGCATCAAACTGGGGGTATTCGGAAAACAGGGTCCGGTAATCCAGCGTGTCCCTCGGATGCGGTTTGATAAATATGGTTCCCTCTTTTTTATACTGTTCGATAATGTCTTCAAAAATCTGCCTTCTTATCTCCAGAGAGCAGAGCGGATCTGTCAAAATCAGGATTTTGTCGCCTTTTTCGTTGGCTTCTTTTATCTGCTCTTTCAGGCGGGCTTCATCCCGTACAAAGGCTTTGATGAGGATTTCTTTATCCTCCGCCGTAAGTTTATCCGTAAGCGCCTGCCTGGACACCTCGATATATTTAGGGCAGGGATGGGCAATGGCGGAAATGTCGTTGACTTCCATATCCAGACAGTATTTGCCGTAGCCGTTCTGCACAAAAATAAGGTTCAGACGGTTGGACATGAATGCCTTCAGTCCAAACATTCCTCTGTTGTCGAACCTCGCCGCATCAAAGTTTTTCAGGCAGTTTAATCCATCCTCCATGGCGTGGTAGGGAATTTTATTCTGATTTAAATAATAACCGATGGGGTCGGAATCGCAGTACACATAAATGTCCTCATACTGCCGCAAATCCACCGGAACAAACGGAGCCTCCAGCCGGGCGTATTCCTTCGTGAAGCGGATGCGGGAAAGCATGTTAAAGAAAATATTCCCCTTATCCACCCTGTATTTTGCAAGCTCCGGGAAAAAGTCCTCTCTTTTTTCCTCAAACATAATGACTTCCCGGAACATGCCGGTACTCTCCACCCGCTCCTTTAAGGACTCAAAATTGTTGGACATGGTGGAAAGCATCAGGGTTGCCTTCCCTTTTTCCTCTGCGGGCTTCCGTAATTCTTTTAAAAATGTCACATATACGTGATAATAGGTATGACAGATATAAATCCGTCCGTTCTTTTTCATCCGCGATTTCCTTTCCACAGAATAACACCTGCTTCTTTATTCCGTGCTTTCCCATCCGATGCAGCCGTGGCCGCACATTGGGGCTAATCCATATGCTTTAACTTCCGGTGCAGCCTGCGTACCCCCCTTGGACAGGTGCCAAGCAAAAGCAGGTACAGCTTGTTTTTACCCGTAAGGTACGGGGAGCTTATCACATCCCCCATATGGTGTCTTATAAACGAAACGCACTTTCTGTACGGCAGGTTGTCCTTTGTCATCTGTCCCACCGGAATGTGAAGCAGATATTCCAGCCTCTGGAACAGCCCGAAACGGACTGCCACCTTTTGTAAAGCCGGATAATATTCCTCCACCAGTGCCGTCACCCTGTCCGCATTGTCCACGCAGTCCCCGTAAACCCTCGGGAACACATCCGGGTCTTTTTTCCGGGTGTTGCTGCCAATCCGGTAATACACATGATACCCGTATCCGGGCAGACTGTAAATCCCCTCCGTGCGGGTCAGCATTCTGGTCAGCAGATAAAAGTCTTCATTGAGCATCCCTTCCGGGAAGCCTTCCTCTGTAAAAAGCTCTCTTTTTAAGAGCTTGGTGCAAAAAGAGCAGTCGCCCTTATGCAGGAGAAGCTCTCTTAAAAAATCTTCGCTTTTAATAAATTCTTCCTCTTTTGGCGGAACACAGATGTCCGGCAGCCTGCTGCCCTCCGCATCCACTTCGTCCCTGCCTATCTGGGCAATGCCGCAGCCGCTTTTTTGCATGGCGGAAAGCAGCCTTTCGTACATATCCGGCTCTATGAAATCATCGCTGTCCACAAAGCCCAGATATTCGCCCCTTGCCTCTCTGATCCCCAGATTCCGGGCAGAGGAGGAACCGCCGTTTTCTTTATGGAATACCCGGATGCGGGCATCCTTTTTTGCCAGTTCGTCACAGAGCGCCCCCGTGCCGTCCGTAGAGCCGTCATCCACCAGAAGAATCTCCATAGCGGAATAGGTTTGTCTGCATACGGAGTCCACACATTTCGGCAGGCAGTCCATAATATTGTAAATAGGAATAATCACACTGATGAGGGCATCCATTCTGCTTACAAATCCATCCTTTCTATTTTGTAGCCTCTTCGCACATTCTCCGGTACATATGGTAGGGCGCTATGGGCTCCGCTTCGCTTAAAATGCCGCTTTCTGCCGCGACTGCCCTGCCTTCCGTGAGGCCCTTCAGGAAAGAAAGCAGCTTCCTTGCGGCATTTTCCGCATTCCATTCCGAAGAAACAGTATCATAAGCAGCCCTTCCCAGCTTTTCCATTATGTTTTCGTTTTGTATCAAGGTTGTAAGGTTTTTATAAAAAATTGCAAAATTGCCGTCCGGGTAAACCATGCCGTTTTTGCCGGGCTTAAGAAGAAACGGTGCTGCGCCGATGCCGCAGTCCGCTACCACTGCCATACAGCTGTTCATGGCTTCGTTTAAAACCGCGCCCCAGCCTTCTCCGTAATCGCTGGTAAACAGGAAAATATCCGCATTTTCCATATATTCCCTCACCTGTTCGGGCTTCTTGAAACCGGCGAAGGTCACGTATTCCGACAGATGTTTTTCCTCCGTCATCTGCATAAGCATCTCTTCCATTTCGCCGCCGCCCACCATGGTCAGGGAAAAATCATAGCCTTCCTGCACTAATTTTTCCGCTGCCAGAATTGCCATTTCCGGGTGTTTCCAATCAATAAAGCGGCCCGCCCAGAGTAAGGACGGCTTTTTTTCTCTTTCCCGTCGTCTTCTTTTTGTTTCCATCAGGTTATCCACATCCTGGGGCTTAAATGTGGGGAAATATCCCCATTTATACATTTTGCCGGGGTATGCTTTCACAATATGAAAGTCGCTCGCCACGTAGCCGCCACAGCAGAGCAGGTACACCGGTGCCTTGCGGTAACGGGTATGGTCCTTGTATTTCTGCACCAGTCCCCTGGGGGATATGGCTTTCCACTGACCGGTTTTATACAGACGTTCGCTGAGCCGGACCACAATTTTGCCTTCCCGCAGTCTGTCCGCGATGTAGCTTTCATCGTCCACACCCCCGAACAGTACGATGTCGCTCTCCGCAATCAGTTTCCGGCAGAAAAATTCCTCTTCGTAAAACAGATGCAGATAGGGAAGCCCGGAGAAATCCTGCCCCCAGCCCATTTTTATCCGTTCCTCCGCCATAGGCTCCGTCTGCACAAAGAAAAAGTCCTCGGAAAGCTGTTCCCGCATGGCATTGCAGAACGGAATCTGATGATGATTGATGTAATTGGACACAAATACGACTTTCATACGCCCCTCCTTTTGCTGTACGCCTCCCACATGCATACAGCCGGTAAATCTTTCATACTAACCCTTGCTAACTCTCTATCTTCCGGTAAATCTCCAGCAGCTGCCGGTAATTTTTCTCTGCGTCATGGGTCACAAACGCTCTCGCTCTCGCTGCAGCCCCCAGTTCTTCCGCCAGCCGGCAGTCCC
>ENA-OOUZ01000279-OOUZ01000279.1-human-gut-metagenome-genome-assembly--contig:-NODE-279-length-29004-cov-2.214170_pt1 | contig 29004 bp, 27 predicted proteins | sample MGYA00241546_ERZ501274 | MGnify/ENA primary metagenome ERZ501274 (study PRJEB25962, sample SAMEA2042363) | human gut metagenome | biome: human gut; feature: human-associated habitat; material: faeces...
AGCTATGACAAATTAGCGTATGGTAAAAAGGAGGTATTACATGAAAGGATCTTCTATGAATACCCACATGGGTAACATTACGATTGACAACGAGGTTATTGCCCAGTATGCAGGTACGGTTGCCATGGAATGTTTTGGTATCGTGGGAATGGCTGGCTTCTCCGCAAAAGACGGAATTGCTAAGCTTTTAAAGAAAGATAGTCTGACAAGAGGAATTGCCGTTTCCTTAAATAACAATAAGCTTACTCTGAATTTCCACGTTATCGTGGCATATGGTGTCAGCATTTTAGCTGTATCCGACAACCTGATCGACAATGTGAAATATAAAGTGGAAGAATTTACCGGAATTGAAATTGAAAAAATTAACATCTTTGTTGAAGGTGTAAGAGTGATTGATTAAGGAGGATTTACCGTGGCTTTAAATACGATCGACGCTAAGATGCTTGCAAAGATGTTCTTAGCCGGAGCAAAAAACTTGGAATCCAAGAAGGAACTGATTAACGAATTAAACGTTTTTCCCGTTCCCGACGGAGATACAGGAACCAACATGACACTTACCATTATGTCTGCAGCCAAAGAAGTGGTGGCACTCGGTGAAGAACCGGATATGACTGCTTTGTGCAAGGCTATTTCAGGAGGTTCCTTACGAGGAGCAAGAGGTAACTCCGGTGTTATTTTATCCCAGTTGTTAAGAGGTCTGACCAAGAGTATCAAAGAAAAGGAAGTAATCGGTATCACAGACCTGACAGAAGCTTACGAAAAAGCAGTGGAAACCGCCTATAAGGCAGTTATGAAGCCGAAGGAAGGCACTATTCTTACCGTAGCAAAGGGGATTTCCGACAAGGCGAAAGAACTTGCCGAGGACGGTGCGGAAGACATGGCAGCGTTCATGGGTGATGTACTGGAGCATGCCCGCTACGTCTTAAGCCAGACTCCCGAGCTTTTACCGGTATTAAAACAGGCAGGTGTTGTAGACTCCGGCGGACAGGGACTTGTGGAAGTGATGGCAGGTGCTTACGATGCATTCCTCGGCAAGGAAGTGGACTACACCATTGCAGAGGCTCCCAAGGCTGACGGCGAAGCAAAGCCGGCACAGACCGAGGAAGCAGAGATTAAATTCGGTTACTGCACAGAGTTTATCATTCTCTTAAACAGACCGTTCAATATCAAACAGGAAATGGATTTCAAGGCATTCTTAGAGTCCATCGGTGACTCCATTGTCTGCGTAGCGGATGAGGATGTGGTAAAGGTACATGTCCACACCAATGATCCCGGACTGGCTATCCAGAGAGCTTTGAAATACGGCGCACTTTCCAATATGAAGATTGACAATATGCGCTTAGAGCATCAGGAAAAGCTGTTCAAGGAAGCAGAAAAGCAGAAAGCCGCACAGGAAGAAGCAAAAGCGCAGGAAGTACCTGCAGAGCGCAAGAGTGCCGGATTCGTGGCAGTTTCCATCGGTGACGGCATGAATGAAATTTTCAGGGGACTGGGTGTTGATTACATTATCGAAGGCGGACAGACTATGAATCCTTCCACCGAAGATATGTTAAACGCCATTGATAAGGTAAATGCCGATACGGTATTCATCCTTCCCAATAATAAAAATGTCATTCTGGCAGCCAACCAGGCAGTTGGTCTGGTGGAGGACAAGAAGGTTATCGTCATTCCCACCAAGACCGTACCGCAGGGTATTACCGCCATTATTAACTACATTCCCGATTTATCCGCTGAGGAAAATGAAGAGAACATGACGTCTGAAATCGGCAATGTAAAGACCGGCGAGGTTACCTATGCCGTAAGAGACACCCAGATTGATGGCAAGGTTATCTGCCAGGGCGACTACATGGGTATCGGCGATGCCGGCATTTTAGCGGTAGGCAAGGACATCTGGGAAGTTACCATGGATATGGTAACCGGCATGATGACGGATGATTTAGAGCTGTTAAGCATTTACTATGGTAGCGATGTTACCAAGGAAGATGCCGAAAAGATGCGCGATGCACTGGCTGAGAAATTCGTGAACTGCGACATTGAGCTGCAGTACGGCGGACAGCCTATTTATTACTATGTCATTTCCGCAGAATAAACATAAAAATAACAGGTAAGATTATGAATTTACAGTCTGATATTACCACAATCAAAGGAGTGGGGGAGAAATCCGCCACTCTTTTTGCAAAGTTAAATATTCATACGGTAAAGGACCTTTTGTTCTTTTTTCCGAGGGATTATGAAACCTTTACGGAGCCGGTACTCATCAGTGAGGCAAAGCCGGGAGAGCTTGTCACCATAAGGGGCATTGTGATGCTTGCCCCCACGGTGACGAGGGTAAAGCATCTGTCCATTCTGAAGGTGAAGGCAAGGGATGCGTCAGGGGCGGTGACACTGACGTTTTTTAACATGCCATTTTTACAGAAAGCACTGAAACCGGGGCAGTTTATGCTGTTCCGCGGCAGGCTGAAAAATAACAATCAGATGGAACAGCCCCGTATGTATAAGGAAGAGGAATACCGGGAACTGATGGCGTTTATCCAGCCGAAATATCCGGTTACCAAGGGCATTACCAGCAAAAATATCTCGAAAGCCGTGAAACAGGTGCTTTCCCTGTGCCCCATGCCGGAAGAATTTCTGCCCGAAGAAATCTTAAAGAAAGAAGAACTCATGCCTTACGGAGAGGCTCTGGCCCAGATTCATTTCCCGGAGAACAGGGAAAGCCTTGACCGTGCCAGAAAGCGGCTTGTGTTTGATGAATTCTTCCTGTTTATTCTGATGATGCAGCAGTCTAAAATGCTGACGGAAAAGGAAAAAAACACCTGTCCCATGGTGGAAACGGCGGAGTGTGTGCGGTTCTTGGAGCGGCTTCCCTATAAACTCACCGGCGCCCAGAACAAGGTCATCGGGGAAATCCTTGCGGACATGACGGGGGATGCGGTCATGAGCCGTCTGGTGCAGGGCGATGTGGGTTCCGGTAAAACCATCGTGGCGTTCTGGGCGCTTCTTTTGTGCGTGACAAACGGCTATCAGGGAGCACTTATGGCCCCTACGGAAGTGCTGGCAAGGCAGCATTACGAAGAGATTTTACGGCTCACTAAGGAACAGAACCTGCCCTTTGTACCGGTGTTTTTGTCCGGCTCCCAGACGGCGGCAGCCAAAAGGGAGGTATACCGGCGGATAGAGGATGGCAGCGCCAATCTGGTAATCGGTACCCATGCGGTCATTCAGGACAAGGTGCATTTTAAGAAGCTGGCGCTGGTGGTAACGGACGAACAGCACCGTTTCGGCGTAAGACAGAGGGAGACCTTAAAGGAAAAGGGTAATCACCCCCATGTGCTGGTGATGAGTGCAACCCCCATTCCCCGTACACTTGCCATTATTCTCTACGGCGATTTGCAGGTGTCCGTCATTGACGAGCTGCCGGGCGGCAGAATTCCCATTAAGAACTGTGTGGTAGGAGAGGAATACCGCCCCAAGGCATATGCTTTTATGGAAAAACAGATTGCCGAGGGCAGGCAGGTTTACTGTATCTGTCCCATGGTGGAGGAAGGCGAAACCACAGATCTGGAAAATGTCACGGACTATACAGAAAAGCTGAAGGCGTATTTCCCGGAAAGCGTGCGCATTGCAAGGCTTCACGGCAAAATGAAGCCGGCGGAAAAGAACCGCATCATGGAAGAATTTGCTGCCGGAAACATCGATATTTTAGTTTCTACCACGGTTATTGAGGTGGGCATCAACGTACCCAATGCCACGGTGATGATGGTGGAAAATGCGGAGCGGTTCGGACTGGCGCAGCTTCATCAGCTTCGGGGACGTGTAGGGCGCGGCGGCTTCCAGAGCTACTGCATCTTCTTAAATACCGGCAATTCCGATGCCACAAGAAAACGTCTGGACATCCTGAACCATTCCAACGACGGTTTCTATATTGCCAACGAGGATTTGAAAATGCGCGGTCCCGGAGAGCTTACCGGAATCCGGCAGAGCGGTGCGTTCCGGTTCCGGCTCGGGGATATTTACGAGGATGCGGATGTATTAAAACAGGCGGCTGTCTGCGTGGACAGCCATACGGATATCTGGCAGAGCGAAGCCTTTCAAAAGAAACTTCCGTCCAAATCGGAAGACGGATTATTTTATTTGATTGACTTTACGTCCATTTAACCTTACAATAGTTCTTGCATTATAATTTTGTGGAAAATGGAGGAATTTATGTCCCGAGTAGCGATTATTACGGATTCCAACAGCGGCATTACCCAGTCCCAGGCAAAGGAAATGGGGATTCGTGTGGTACCCATGCCGTTTATGATTGGAGATACCGGTTACTTTGAAGATATTACCTTAAACCAGGCACAGTTCTATGAGAAGTTAAAAGGAGATGCGGCTATCAGCACCAGCATGCCTTCCTTAGACAGTCTTATGGAGTACTGGAATGATGCACTGAAAGAGTATGACGAAGTGGTTTACATTCCCATGAGCAGCGGCCTTTCCGGTTCCTGCGAGGCGGCAGTGATGCTTTCCAAAGAGGAAGAGTTTGAAGGAAAGGTATTTGTGGTAAACAACCAGCGTATTTCCATTACCCAGAGACAGTCCGTTCTGGATGCCATGCAGATGGCCCAAAAAGGACTGGGCGCGGAAAAAATCCGCGACATTCTGGAAGAGGATAAATTTAACAGCAGTATTTACATCATGCTGGACACATTGTATTACCTGAAAAAGGGTGGCAGAATTACCCCGGCGGCGGCAGCCCTCGGCACCATTTTGAAATTAAAGCCGGTGCTTACCATACAGGGAGAAAAGCTGGATGCCTTTGCCAAGGCACGTACCACCGGACAGGGCAAGTCCATGATGATTAATGCCATCCGCAGTGATATGGAGAATCGTTTCGGCGGAGCCACACCGGATAATATTTATTTAGCACTTGCCTATACATATGACGAGGAAGCGGCAGCTGCCTGGAAAAGAGAAGTGGAGGAAGCTTTCCCGGGCTTTGAGGTACACATGGATCCCTTATCCTTAAGTGTTTCCTGCCATATCGGCCCCGGCGCCATTGCGGTGGGATGCTGCAAGAAGCTGGATATTTAAGGAAAAACTGCATAGACGGTATAATAAGAACGTTTTGTTGGAATTTAAAATTTCCGATAAAACGTTCTTTGCATATAGGGTGGGAATATGATATAATTTTTATTAGTGTGTAAACTTGTGAAAGCTGACACAAAGGAGTAGATAATGGCTAAGACAAATAATTATGATGCCTCCAGCATTACCGTTTTAGAGGGCCTGGAAGCAGTTAGAAAACGTCCCGGTATGTACATAGGAAGTGTTTCCACCAAGGGACTTAACCATCTGATTTATGAAATCGTGGACAATGCCGTGGACGAGCATCTGGCAGGGTACTGTACCATCATAAAGGTCTATCTGGAAGCGGACGGCTCCGCTACGGTTGAGGATAACGGACGAGGCATTCCCGTGGGCATGCATGAAAAGGGCATCAGCGCAGAGCGTCTGGTTTTTACGACCCTGCATGCGGGCGGCAAGTTTGACAACAATGCCTACAAAACCAGCGGCGGTCTGCACGGTGTTGGTTCTTCCGTTGTAAATGCCCTGTCCAACAGATTGACTGTGAGGGTCAAAAACGGTGGACAGATTTACGAGGATAAATACGAAAAGGGCATTCCGGTTTTAGACCTTATAGACGGATTGCTGCCGGTAGTGGGGAAGACCAGGGAAACCGGCACCACCATAAATTTTCTGCCGGACGACACCATTTTTGACAAGACCCGTTTCAAAGAGGATGAGGTCAAGAGCAGACTTCACGAAACGGCTTACTTAAACCCGAACCTGACGATTATTTTTGAGGACAGACGGAAGGATGTGCCGGAGCATGTGGTATACCATGAGCCGGACGGCATCACCGGTTTCATCAAGGACATGAACAAAAGCCAGGAGCCGGTACATGAGGTGATTTCCTTCTCCGGAGAAAGCGAAGGCATTTCCGTGGAAGTGGCATTCCAGTATGTAAATGAATTTCATGAAAACGTCTTAGGCTTCTGCAACAATATTTACAATGCAGAGGGCGGCACCCATTTAACCGGCTTTAAGACGGCATTTACAAATATTATCAATACCTATGCGAGAGAGCTCGGTTTCTTAAAGGAAAAAGACATTAACTTCACCGGACCGGATGTGCGAAACGGTATGACGGCGGTGGTTTCCATCAAGCATCCGGATCCCCGTTTTGAAGGACAGACCAAGACAAAATTGGACAATCAGGATGCGGCAAAGGTGGTCAGCAAGGTAACCTCCGAAGAAATGGTGCGTTACTTTGACCGTAACTTAGAAACCTTAAAAAGCATCATAGCCTGTGCCGAAAAGGCTGCCAAAATCCGCAAGACGGAGGAAAAGGCAAAGACCAATATGCTGACAAAGCAGAAGTTCTCCTTTGACAGCAACGGCAAGCTGGCAAACTGCGAGTCCAAGGACGCTTCCAAATGCGAAATCTTTATCGTCGAAGGTGATTCTGCGGGCGGTAGTGCCAAAATGGCAAGAAACCGTATGTATCAGGCAATCCTTCCCATCCGCGGTAAAATTCTTAATGTGGAAAAGGCAAGCATCGACAAGGTACTCGCCAATGCGGAAATCAAGACCATGATCAATGCATTCGGCTGCGGCTTTTCCGAGGGCTATGGCAATGATTTCGATATCACGAAGCTGCGCTACGACAAAATCATCATCATGGCGGATGCGGATGTGGACGGTGCTCATATCAGCACCCTGCTTCTGACTTTGTTCTACCGCTTTATGCCGGAACTGATTTTTGAAGGTCATGTATATCAGGCGATGCCCCCTCTGTATAAGGCAATGCCCGCCAAGGGAGAGGAAGAGTACCTGTATGACGACAAGGCATTGGAAAAATACCGGAAGTCGCACAAGGGAAGCTTTACCCTGCAGCGTTACAAAGGTCTTGGCGAAATGGATGCATCCCAGCTCTGGGAAACCACTCTGGATCCGGAGAGGCGCCTGCTTAAGAGAATCGAAATCGAAGATGCCCGCATGGCAAGTGAAATTACGGAAATGTTAATGGGTACGGATGTTCCGCCCAGAAAGGCATTTATCCACGAACATGCCCATGATGCGGAACTGGATGTATAAAAGGAGATTTGGCAATGGATGACAGCAGAATCATCAGTACGGAATATTCCGACCTGATGCAGAAATCATATATAGACTATGCCATGAGCGTTATTATCGCGAGAGCGCTTCCCGATGTCAGGGACGGCTTAAAGCCGGTACAGAGGCGTACCCTTTACGATATGCACGAACTGGGCATCCGCTACGACAGGCCTTACCGTAAAAGCGCCCGTATTGTCGGCGATACCATGGGTAAATACCATCCCCACGGCGACAGCTCCATTTACGATGCGCTGGTGGTCATGGCGCAGGATTTTAAGAAGGGCATGCCGCTAATCGACGGTCACGGCAACTTCGGCAACATTGAAGGCGACGGTGCCGCTGCCATGCGTTACACGGAAGCCAGACTGGAGAAAATCACCCAGGAAGCATTCCTTGCGGATTTGGACAAGGATGTGGTGGATTTTATTCCGAACTTTGATGAAACGGAAAAAGAGCCGGAGGTTCTGCCGGTAAAAATCCCCAACCTTTTAGTAAACGGCTCCGAAGGTATTGCCGTAGGTATGGCGACCAGCATTCCGCCCCACAATCTGGGCGAAGTCATTGATGCCATGAAGGCATACATGCAGGATGAGAGCATCTCCACAAGAGAGCTTATGCGGTATATAAAGGGCCCGGATTTCCCGACGGGCGGCATTGTGATCAACGAGGAAGAGCTTCTTAATATCTATGAAACCGGCGTGGGCAAAATCAAAATCCGCGGCAAGGTGGAAGTGGAAAAGGCAAAGGGCGGCAAGTTAAATCTTGTCATTACCGAAATTCCTTACCCGATGATTGGACTGAATATTGCCAAGTTTTTATCCGATGTGGCAGCTCTTTCCGAAACCAAGAAGACCATGGACATTGTAGATATTTCCAACCAGTCCTCCAAGGAAGGCATCCGCATCGTCATCGAGCTGCGGAAGGATACGGACGTAGAGAATTTTACAAACATGCTCTACAAGAAGACCCGTCTGGAAGATACCTTCGGTGTCAACATGCTTGCCATTGCGGACGGCAGACCGGAAACCATGGGATTAAAGCAGATTTTGAAAGCCTGCACGGATTTCCAGTTTGAAGTGGCAACAAGAAAGTACACCACGCTTTTGGAAAAGGAAAAAGAGAAGAAGGAAATTCAGGAAGGACTTATCAAGGCGTGCAACGTCATTGACCTGATTATTGAGATTCTGCGCGGCTCCAAGGACAGGAACATGGCAAAGAGATGCCTGACTGAGGGAACGACGGACGGCATCAGGTTTAAGTCAAAGGAATCCAAGATTATGGCACAGCAGCTTATGTTTACGGAAAAGCAGGCAAACGCCATTCTGGAAATGCGTCTGTATAAGTTAATCGGTCTGGAAATCGAGGCGCTTATCAACGAGCATGAGGAAACCATGTCCAATATCTTCCGCTATGAGGATATCTTAGAGCGCAAGGACTCCATGGCACAGGTTATCATCAACGAATTAAACCAGATTAAAAAGGAATACAGCAAGCCCCGTAAAACGGAAATTACCAATAAGGAGGAAGCGGTTTACGAGGAAAAGAAGCCGGAAGAAATGGATGTCATGTTCTTAATGGACCGTTTCGGTTATGCCAAAACAGTGGGTATGGCTACCTATGAAAGAAATAAGGAAGCTGCGGATACAGAGAACAAATATGTGGTAAAATGTAAGAATACCGGCAGAATCTGTCTCTTTACCGATATCGGACAACTCCACACCATCAAGGTGACGGACATCCCTTACGGCAAGTTCCGCGATAAGGGTATTCCCGTGGACAATGTGAGCAATTACAGCGCTTTCAGGGAAACCATTCTCTGCGTGGCAAGCCAGACGGAGTTAAACTTATACCGGATGATATTTGTCACAAAGCAGGCGATGATGAAGGTGGTGGACGGCGGCGAATTCGATGTAAGCAAGCGTCTGGTGGCTGCCACCAAGTTAAACGAAGGGGATGAAGTAGTAAGCGTTACCGTGATAAAGGAGCAGAGGAACATTGTACTGCAGTCAAAGGACGGTTATTTCTTAAAATTTGCCATCGAGGAAATTCCGGAAAAGAAAAAAGGAGCGGTGGGTGTCCGCGGCATGAAGCTGTCGGACAAGGACAGCATCGAAGCCGTTTATTACATACAGAATGCAGTGGAAACCGCTATTCCGTATAAAAACAAAAATCTCGTACTGAATACCTTAAAACCCGGAAAGCGTGACGGCAAGGGTATCAAAGTACGGGCATAACAAGACTTATGCCGGAAAGGAAAAAATTATGAGAGTAATAGCAGGTACAGCCAGAAGCTTACCCTTAAAATGCCCGACAGGGCTGGATACCAGACCTACCACGGACAGAATAAAAGAAACCTTATTTAATATGCTGCAGACCTATATCCCGGGCTGTGTTTTCGTGGATTTGTTTGCGGGCAGCGGTGCCGTGGGCATCGAAGCCATCAGCAGAGGGGCGAAGAAAGCCTATTTTGCGGAAAATGCCTCCGAAGCCTTACAGTGCATCCAGGAGAACCTGGCATTTACGAAATTTGCGGATAAGGCGGTGGTGCTAAAACAGGATGCCATCAGCGCCCTGAACGGCATTTTTGAAAAAGAAACGGACATTATTTTCATGGACCCGCCTTACGGCAGGGATTTGGAAAAGCAGGTGCTCTCCGTGCTGAAGGGTTACCGTTATGTGACGGAAGACACCCTGATTATTGTGGAAGCTGACCTTCACACCGATTTTTCCTATGCGGAAGAACTGGGCTACGAGCTTGTAAAAGAAAAGAAATACAAGACCAACAAGCATGTATTCCTTAAGAAAAAGGAAGGATAAACTATGAAAAAAGCAATCTATACCGGAAGCTTTGACCCGGTGACTCTGGGGCATATGGACATTATCAGAAGAGCGGCTGACACCTTTGATGAATTAGTTGTGGGAGTTTTAAACAATAAAGAAAAGAAGCCGTTGTTTTCTGTGGAAGAACGTGTTAAGATATTACAAGAGGCTGTCAGGGATATACCGAATGTAAAGATTGATTCTTTCAGCGGACTTTTCGTGGATTATGCGAGGGAAAAGGATATCTGGATAGCCGTCAGGGGGCTTCGTGCCATTACGGACTTAGAATACGAAATGCAGATGGCGCAGACAAACCGGATGCTTTCGGGAGGAAAATTAGATACGGTATTTTTTGTTACCAATCTGGACTATTCCTATATCAGTTCTTCCGGTGTCAAGCAGATTGCCAGCTTTGGCGGGGATATTTCCCTCTGTGTGCCGGATTTTGTAGAGAAGCTTGTGAATGAAAAGTATGGCGTGAAATAATTGGGTAACAAGGAGAGTAGATATGAGCAGCAAGATTGAACAATTAATTGATGAAATCGAAGATTATATTAATAATTGCAAGCCGCAGGCTTTTTCCAGTACCAAAATCATTGTAAATAAAGAAGAAATTGATGAATTGCTGCGAGAACTCAGGATGAAAACCCCTGATGAAATCAAGCGTTATCAGAAGATTATCAGCAATAAGGAAGCTATCCTGAACGATGCCCGTACAAAGGCGGAGGAGCTGATCAAGCAGACGACCATCCAGACCAACCAGTTAATCAGCGAGCATGAGATTATGCAGCAGGCATACGCACAGGCAAACGAAGTGGTTACCATGGCAACGAGACAGGCGCAGGAAATTTTAGACAACGCCACCATGGAGGCAAACAATGTAAAGATGTCCGCCATGCAGTACATGGATGATATGCTTGCCCATCTGGAAAACATTATAGCAACCTCCAGTCAGACGGCTACGGCAAATTACGATACGCTGATTGGAAACTTAAATCATTATCATGAAATTATCCAGTCCAACCGTGCGGAGCTTCACCCGGCAGAGGATGAACTTGAAGAAGTGGATCTGGATGCAGAGCAAGGGGACAACCTTGATGCTAAGTAAGCGAAAGAGAAAAGAACGGATTCCCGGAAACAATTTGTTTGCCGGGAATTTTTTTCTATGGGTATTCTTTCTGTTTCTGATATTTGCCGTAGATGTGAAGGCAGAAGGATTTTATTACCCGCCGGATACGGACGGAGAACTGGTGGTGGTCATTGACCCCGGGCACGGAGGCTCCAATCTCGGTGCGGATTACAACGGTTTTCTGGAGAAAGAAATGAACCTTACGGTGGCTGAAGCCATGGCGGAGGAGCTCAGGGAGTACGAGGGCATTACCGTGTACCTGACACATGAGGATCTGGACACGGACATCAGGATAAAGGACAGGGCGGCATTTGCCAAAAGTGTGAATGCGGATTTCCTATTCTGCCTGCATTTCAATATGTCACCGGGCAATATTCTGTATGGCTCCGAGGTCTGGATTTCGGCATACGGAGAGGAAAACAGACAGGGCTATACCTTTGCAGGACTGCAGTTAAATGAAATGCGGAAGCTGGGACTTTCCATAAGAGGCATTAAAACGAGGCTGAATGAGGAAGGGACGGCGGATTATTACGGTATTCTGCGCTTCTGCGAAGCAGAGGATATTCCGGCAGCCCTGATTGAGCACTGCCATATCGACAACGATGCGGATGTGGGGTTCTGCGACTCCAAAGAGGATTTGATTGCTCTCGGTAAAGCCGATGCCACGGCGGCAGCCAAATTCTTCCGCCTGTCCAGTAAAAGCTTAGGCGTGGACTACAGTGACAATACCGAGGCAGTGGAGCCCACACCCGGCGCAGGTTACGCCAAAATGGACACCACGGACCCGGATATCTGCATGATAGAGGAAAACTATACTGACCTTGCAAATAAGAAAATCGGCATTCAGGTAACCGGCTGTGATTACGATTCACCCATGCAGTACTATTCCTACAGCATAGACGGCGGTGAAACCTTTACCCCGTACCTTTTGTGGCCGGATGCGGATATGCTTGCCGGCACTTATGCGGATACCTTTAATCTGGAGATAGATATACCCGAGGGCGTGAACCCTGACATTGTGGTAAAGGGCATTAACCAGTACGACAGATACACCTTAAGCAACCACTTAAACGGTTACCCGGTGTTTACGGGCAGCGACCCCGATGAGGTGCTTCCGGAAATCCCGGAGGAAACTGAAGAGGTAAGTGGCAATGCCGGAAGCCTTCACGATACGATTAAGGACAGTGCGGACGGCGGCTTCAAAGCGCCGGTCAAAGAAGAAAACGAAGAAGACAGAACCTTTGTCCGCTTTGTGGAAATCAGTCTTTTAGCGGTGTTTGTGATTTTTACCGCAGTTCTGTTTGTGGGTGTTTTAACGGCAAACAAAAAGCGTCATAAAAAGAAGCGGAAAAGAAGGAAAAAATAAAAAAAACTCAAAAGGCACTGCAATAGTTTGTCATACACATAGCGCCTCATGGATAAATCGGTGCCGGCAAGCATGCCCTTGGTCTGCAGCAGACAGCATAGTCCCCCAAAGGGTAGAACCGTTAAAAGAAACAGCGGCAGTCTTCCGGAAAGGGCATGAATACCGCCGGGAATTAATTTCCAACAGACAGCGGCTGGCGCAGAGCAGGGTATCCGGAAGGACAATACCCGTATACCGGGTAAGGCTTCGGGATACAATCAGGGGAAACAGATAGAGCAGATTTCCCACAATGAGATATGCGCCCAGTACGGTGATGCCCTCAATACCGGAGTGGATGGCAGAATCCAGACTTTTTAAGAAAGGCTCCGGTGCGGCTTCTGACGGACTTTTTTGACACAGGTTTATCGGCAGGGGGGAAATGAGCCGGACAAGCAGGGCATAGAGAAAAGGAATGCCGTATATTCCTAAAAGGAAGAACGCGGCAGGAATATTTTTAATAGCCAGGGACGGAAGCAGGACGGAAAGGATGAACAGAGGCCCCATGTTGTTGCAGAATCCCAATAGATACTGGGCTTCTTTGCGGGAAAATTCCTTCCTCCGGTACAGCTCCGCAATGTTTCTGGCACCCATGGGAAAACCGCACAGAAAGCCCGTCAGGACACAGTACACACCCTGTGGACTGATGCGAAGCAGCGGACAAAGAAGGGGCGAAAGAAAAAAGGAAAGCTTTTCCGTCATCTGCTGACGCACGAGCAGGCAGGAAAGCAGCATAAAAGGGAACAGCGCCGGTATCATGGTCTGAAACCATACGGAAAGACCGTCGGCGGCAAGCTGCACACTGTCTTCCGAAAAGAAAAGCATCAGCACAAAGGAAAGAAAAAACAGCAGTATTTTCATGAAAATCCTGTACGGTTTTTTATAATCATATGAGAAAGAACCGAAAAAAATGTAGGAACGGAGAGACACATGCGTCTGGATAAATTCTTATGCGATACGGCGGGGCTTACCCGCACGGAGGCAAAAAATGCCGTAAAAAAAGGACAGATTGCCGTAAACGGCCAGGTGCAGAAGGCCGCGGATTTTAAGGTAAAGGAAACTACGGATACGGTGACTTTTCAGGGAAAGCCCCTTTCTTATGCAGCGTTCCATTATTATATGCTGCATAAACCTGCGGGCGTGATTACCGCCACGGAGGACAAAAAAGAAAGCACGGTTATGGATATCCTAAGGGAGGAAAAGGTCAAAAATCTGTTTCCCGTGGGCAGACTGGACAAGGACACGGAAGGACTGCTTCTTGTTACCGACGACGGCGAGCTTGCCCACAACCTGCTTTCCCCAAAGAAGCATGTGGACAAGGAATATCTGGTTAAAGTAAGGGACAGCATTTCCGAAGAAGACTGCAGAAAGCTTTCGGAGGGCGTGGATATCGGGGACGAAAAGCCCACGGCTCCGGCAAAGGTGGAACGTGTGGCGGAGAAAGAAATTCTTCTGACCATCCGGGAGGGACGTTTCCATCAGGTAAAGCGCATGCTACAGGCAGTGGGCAATGAAGTGCTGTATTTGAAAAGACTCTCCATGGGCAGCCTGCGTCTGCCTGAGGATTTGGAAAAGGGCGCCTACCGGCCGCTTTCGGAAGAAGAACTATACAAGATTAAAGGAGATAAATAAAATGAACAGCAATCCATTAAAAGAGAAGCTGCAGGACTACGAGGCGGTGATATTTGATCTTGACGGCACACTGGTGGACTCCATGTGGATGTGGAAGGAAATCGACAGAGCATATCTGGCAAACTTCGGCATCGAGCTGCCGGACAACCTACAGAAGGAAATAGAGGGCATGGGACTGAACGAAACCGCCGTCTATTTTAAGGAAAAATTCGGCATAACGGATACGGTGGAAAAAATGAGAAGCGACTGGATTTCCATGGCGCTTTATAAATACAGCCACGAGGTTCCCATGAAACCCGGCGCCCAGCGTTTTTTATCCTACTGCATGGAAAAGGGCATCAAGTTAGGCATTGCCACCAGCAATTCCCTGGAGCTTGTGGAACGGATTGAAGAGGCGCACCACTTAAAGGATTACATTTCCTGTATCGTTACGGGCTGTCAGGTGGAAAACTGCAAACCAGCACCGGATATTTACCTTGTTGCAGCCAAAAGACTGCACACTGACCCGAAAAAATGTCTGGTGTTTGAAGACATCATCCCCGGCATTATGGCGGGAAAAGCCGCCGGTATGAGCGTCTGTGCGGTATGGGACGAATACTCCGAAAAGGATTGGGACGAAAAGGTAAAAACAGCGGATTTTTCGTTGCGTTCTTATGAGGAAATCTTGTAAATTCAGGTAAAAAATGGCATACTAAAGGAAGAAAGGAATGATTGCTATGAAGAATATCATCATTATTACCGGGGCGAGCTCCGGCATCGGACAGGAATTTGCCTTACAGATTGACACGGCTTTTTCAAACATTGATGAAATCTGGATGATTGCCAGAAGAGAAGAACGCCTTATGGAAGTAGGAAAGGTCATGGAGCATAAGGTGAAAATGATTTCCATGGATGTTACGGATGAATACGCCATGGATGATTTTGAAGAGCTTTTGGAGAAAGAGGATGTGACCGTCCGCATGCTGATCAATGCCGCGGGCTTCGGCCTGATGGGGCCTTTTGACGAGCTTTCCTTAGAAGAACAGACGGACATGCTCTATGTCAACTGCGAAGCCCTTACCAAGATGACCTATATCTGCCTGCCCTATATGGCAAGGGGCAGCCGTATTATCCAGATGGCTTCCGCGGCAGCCTTTGTTCCCCAGCAGGATTTTGCTGTATATGCCGCTACCAAGGCGTATGTGCTGAGTTTTTCCAGAGCACTCAATCAGGAGTTGTGCGATTACGGTCTCTATGTGACCGCGGTCTGCCCGGGACCTGTGAATACCGAATTCTTCCAGATTGCAGAGCAGTACGGCTCCACACTGGAAATCAAGAAGCTCACCATGATTACTTCCGAACAGTGCGTTTCCGAAGCACTGTACGCATCCTACCGTAAGAAGGATATGGTAATCCCCGGTATTCCCATGAAAGCCTTTGCGATGCTGACGAAAATTGTTCCACAGGGACTGATTTTGAAGATTGCAAAGATGATGAAAAAATAACAGCGGAGAGACGACTACATGTATTTCAAAAGAATGTTTACCAAGGATGAGGTCAAGGGAACGAGAAACTATTTAAGCAGCCAGAAAAAATATGAAATCATCAGGACTGTCATTTATTTTTTCATTCCCCTGTCTTTATTTGCAGCGGGTTTTATCACCACGCACACCCGTAACAACCTGCTTACCCTGGTGGCGGTGCTCGGCTGTCTGCCCGCCTGCAAGAGCCTTGTGGAAATGATTATGCACTGCCGTTACAAGAGTCTGCCTGCGGATGTCTGTGATACCATAGAAGCCCATGCAAAGGGGCTTACCTGCCTGTATGACTGTGTGTTTACCTCCCGGGACAAGACCTATTACGTGGGACACCTGACCGTGTGCGGCAACACCATTGCCGGGTATCTTTTAAGCGGCAAGGTATCGGAAACGGACTGTGCAAAACATTTGGAGACCTGCCTTAAGGTGGATCGTTTTACGGGACTTACCATAAAGCTGTACAAGGATTTGGACAAGTACACGGAACGGCTGGACTCCCTGCGGGAACTCAAGACGGACGATAAAAATACGAAGGGCATTGTAAGTACCCTTAAGGCTATTTCTTTATAGAACGGAGAGGCTATGCAGAACCATCAGATCGGCAGTCAGGAAGCGGGACAGCGACTGGATAAATTCTTACATAAGTATTTTCCGGAAGCGGGTACGGCGTTCCTGTATAAAATGCTGCGCAAGAAAAACATTGTCTTAAATAAAAAGAAAGCGGAAGGAAAGGAAATCCTTGTGGAAGGCGACTCCCTGGATTTCTTTTTTTCGGAGGAAACCTTTGCTAAATTCCGGGGCATGGAAAAGAGCGACACAACAAGCCGTTTGCTGACGGCTGTTTACGAAAAGGCTTACGAAAGCTTACACGGAATTACCGTACTCTATGAGGATGCGGACATGCTTGCCTTAGATAAACCGGCGGGTGTGCTGACCCAGAAAGCGGAGGATACGGATGTTTCCTTAAATGAATGGATGATCGGGTATCTCTTAAAAAAGGGACGTATGACCGAAGAGATACTGAAAACCTTTAAGCCTTCCGTTTTGAACCGTCTGGACCGCAATACCAGCGGACTGGTGCTTTGCGGCATTTCCTTAAAAGGAAGCCAGATTTTAAGCCGAATGATACACGACAGGACGGTGCACAAATATTATGCTGCCGTGGTAAAGGGAAGGGTTGATAAAGCCGGCATCCTGGGCGGTGTGCTGGAAAAGGATGAGATAGCCAACAAAGTAACCATAAAGGATGTGGGTGAAGGGAAAGAGGTCCGCCCCATTTACGAACCGGCGGCATATGCGGACGGTCTGACACTTTTGTCCATTGAGCTTGTGACCGGCAAAACCCACCAGATAAGGGCGCATATGGCAGGTATCGGGCATCCGCTTTTAGGCGATGCCAAGTACGGGGACAGGAGCTTTAACGAAGCCTACCGGAAGAAGGGGGTAAAATCCCAGCTTCTGCATGCACAAAGAATGGTATTTCCCACGCTGCGGGAACTGCCGGAGGAGGAAGCAAAAAAGGCAAAGGACCTTGCTTTTTTAGGAAAAACCATAGAAGCCCCTCTGCCGGAGGTGTTTCACCGGGTGGGGTTCTGAAGCTGCGGTAAAACAGGAAGAACGGAAAGAAGCGGGAACGCAAAAGGAAGATAGGAAGGCAGTATGGCAACCTGGAATTCAAGAGGACTAAGAGGCTCCACTTTAGAGGAGCTTATTAACCGAACCAATGAAAAATATGCGGAGAGTAATCTGGCGCTGATACAGAAAATTCCCACACCGATTACTCCCATTAAAATCGATAAGGAGCACCGTCATATTACACTGGCGTATTTTGACCAGAAGAGTACCGTAGACTATATCGGTGCCGTGCAGGGCATTCCGGTGTGCTTTGACGCCAAGGAATGTGCGGTGGACACCTTTTCTCTGCAGAACATCCATGCCCATCAGGTAAAGTTCATGGAGCAGTTTGAACAGCAGGGCGGGATTGCGTTCTTTCTTATTTATTACACCTCCAGGGAAGTGTTTTATTACCTTCCCTATGAGATGCTTAAGTTTTTCTGGGACAGGGCACAGAACGGCGGCAGAAAGAGCTTCCGCTATGAAGAACTGAATCCGGATTACATCATACCATCCCAGAACGGGCTTTTTATCCCCTATCTGGAAATTCTGAAAAAGGATCTGGACGACAGGGAATAAAAAAAAGAGTGGGCTTAATAAGTTTCTTGACAGAAGAAGCTATTTTTTGTATACTACATACAGTTTTACATGCTACTTTGCTAATTTGGTAGCACGTTAATCTGATAAAGTGAGACAGAAAGGCAGAAAACATGAACCAGAATTTATTGCATACACCGGACGGTGTAAGGGATATCTACGGAAAAGAATGTGCCAGAAAGCTTATGATTGAAAAGAAAATCCGGGAAAAGCTTTTATCCTACGGCTACGAGGATATCGAAACACCGACCTTTGAATATTTTGATGTTTTTTCCAATGAAATCGGCACCACGCCGTCAAGGGATCTTTATAAGTTCTTTGACAAGGAGGGCGATACCTTAGTGCTTCGTCCCGATTTCACTCCCTCCATTGCCCGTTGTGCGGCAAAGTATTTTATGGAGGATTCCGTGCCTCTGCGTTTCTGTTACTGTGGCAATACCTTTACCAATACGTCCCGACTGCAGGGAAAATTAAAGGAAGTTACCCAGCTCGGTGCGGAGCTTATCGGTGACGACTCCGTTTATGCGGATGCGGAAATGATTCATATGGTAATCGAATCCCTGCTTCATACCGGCCTGGAGAATTTTCAGGTGAGTGTAGGTCAGGTGGAGTATTTCAAGGGACTCTGCGAGGAAGCCGGACTGGAAGATGATGTGATTTACGTTCTGCGGGAATACATTTCCGCCAAGAATCATTATGCAGCGGAAAACCTTTTGATCGAAGCCGGCGTCAGTGAAGACCTGCGGGAGCTTATTCTGGCGACCACGGAAGGCTTCGGCAATCTGGATGCCATTCGCAGCGCTAAAGCACGGGTTTCCAACGAACGCTCCGTGAAAGCCATTGAAAATTTAGAAAAGCTGTACGAGGTGCTTGCCATGTACGGTACGGAAAAATACATATCCTTTGACCTTGGCATGTTAAGCAAATACCGTTATTACACCGGTGTTATCTTCAAGGTTTATACCTACGGCATCGGCGATGCCATCGTAAAGGGCGGACGTTATGACACACTGATTTCCTACTTTGGCAAACAGGCGCCGGCAGTCGGCTTTGCTGCCGTAGTGGATGATATATTGGAGGCCTTTTCCAGACAGAAAATCGCTATGGAGCTTCCCGAAGGAAAGGAAATCCTTACCTATACGGAAAGCAACTTCCCCGAAGTCTTAAAGAAGGCGGAGGAGTTAAGAAAACAGGGCAGATTAGTGGAAATGCGCAGAAAGGACTGAAAGCATGAGTACGGACAGATATTTAACCATTGCGCTTGGCAAAGGCAGACTGGCAAAGAAAGCCATGGAATTATTCGAGAAAATCGGTATTACCTGTGAGGAAATGAAGGATCCGGCTTCCCGGAAGCTTATTTTTGTAAATGAAGAGCAGAAGCTCCGCTTTTTCTTATCCAAGGGACCGGATGTTCCCACCTATGTGGAATACGGTGCGGCGGATATCGGTATCGTGGGCAAGGACACTATTCTGGAGGAAAACAGAAGAGTTTATGAGGTACTGGATTTAGGCTTCGGCAAATGCCGGATGTGCGTATGCGGTCCAAAGTCGGCAGAGGAGCTTTTAAAGCACCACGAAAGAATCCGTGTGGCAAGTAAGTATCCCGAAATTGCCAAGGACTATTTTTACAATAAAAAACACCAGACCGTGGACATCATCAAGCTGAACGGCTCCGTGGAATTGGGACCTTTAGTTGGACTTTCCGATGTCATCGTGGACATCGTGGAAACCGGTTCCACCCTGCATGAAAACGGACTGGCTGTTCTGGAAGAAGTCTGCCCGCTGTCTGCCAGACTGATTGTCAACCAGGTCAGCATGCAGATGGAAAAGGAACGGATCGGCAAGCTTGTAAACGACCTGAAGGTAGCACTGAGAAAGGAAGGAAAATAAACCTATGCGTATTGTGGAATTGACGGAAAGCACCAAAAAGAACCTGCTGAAGGATTTGCTGAAACGAAGCCCTTCCAGCTACGGAACCTATGAACAGACGGTTTCCGAGATTGTAAACAATGTAAAGGAAAACGGGGACAAAGCCGTTTTTGAATATACCGAGAAATTTGACCATTTTGCATTGAACAGCGGCAATATCCGTGTAACGGAAGAGGAAATCAAGGAAGCCTACAAAGAGATCCCGGAAGATCTGATTGAGGTTTACAGACATTCCGCAGCCAATATCCGTACCTTCCATGAAAAGCAGCTCCGTCAGAGCTTTATCGAAACAAGACCGGACGGCAGCATTTTGGGACAGCGTATTACCCCCATTGAAAAAGCGGGTGTGTATGTTCCCGGCGGAAAAGCCGCATACCCCAGCAGCGTTTTGATGAATGTTGTTCCCGCCAAGGTGGCAGGCGTTCCCAAGATTGTCATGACAACTCCCTGCAACAAGGAAGGAAAAGTCAATGCCGGCACTCTGGTGGCAGCCGATATTGCCGGTGTGGATGAAATCTACAAGGTAGGCGGTGCACAGGCTATCGCCGCACTTGCATTCGGTACGGAGTCCGTTCCCAAGGTGGACAAGATTACCGGTCCCGGCAACATCTTTGTGGCACTTGCAAAAAAGGCAGTATACGGCCATGTCAGCATTGACTCCGTGGCAGGGCCCAGTGAAATTCTGGTGCTTGCGGATGAAACGGCTAATCCCCGTTATGTGGCTGCGGATTTACTGTCCCAGGCAGAGCATGACGAGTTGGCTTCCGCTATTTTGATCACCACATCCAAAGATCTGGCGGAAAAGGTATCGAAAGAAGTGGACGGATTTACGGAAACTTTGGAAAGAAGAGAGATTATCTTGAAATCCCTCTCCAATTATGGTTATATTTTAGTAGCGGAAAATATGGAGGATGCCATTGCGGCAGCCAACGATATTGCATCCGAGCATCTGGAAATCCTGACAAAGAATCCGTATGAAACCATGACGAAGATTAAGAATGCGGGCGCCATTTTCATGGGCGAGTATTCCTCCGAGCCGCTGGGTGACTATTTTGCGGGACCGAACCACATTTTACCCACAAACGGCACGGCAAGATTTTTCTCCCCGCTCAGTGTGGATGATTTTATCAAGAAAACCAGCCTGATTTCTTTCTCAAAGGATGCGCTTGAGAAAGTACATACGGAAATCGAAGCCTTTGCCAAGAGCGAAGGACTGACGGCACATGCCAATTCCATTAAAGTTCGTTTTGAAAGGAGCTAACGTATGCGCAGTGCGGAAATAAAAAGAACCACCAAGGAAACGGATATTTATGTAAAGCTTTCACTGGACGGAAAAGGGGATGCGGATATCCATACCGGCATCGGCTTTTTTGACCATATGCTAAACGGCTTTGCCAGACACGGCTTCTTTGACTTGACCTGCAAAGTCAACGGCGACCTTTACGTGGACGGACATCATACTGTGGAAGATACCGGCATCGTGCTGGGAAACGCCATCAGGGAAGCGGTGGGTGACAAAAAGGGGATCAACCGTTACGGTTATTTTATTCTGCCCATGGACGATGCACTGTGTTTATGCGCCGTGGATTTATGCGGCAGACCGTATCTGGATTTTTCCTGTGATTTTACCATGGATAAAATCGGCGAACTGGACAGCGAACTGATACGGGAATTCTTTTATGCGGTATCCTACAGTGCAGCCATGAATTTACATATCAAAATGATTTCCGGCACCAACAACCACCACATGGCGGAAGCCATGTTCAAGGCATTTGCCAAGGCTCTGGATATGGCGGTTGCATATGATAACAGAATTGAAGATGTATTAAGTACGAAAGGAAGCCTTTAAGAGCACGTTTGCATACCTTCTTAAAGACCGGGAAAAACATGAGGACCAGAAAATTTATTGCTTCTATCTATTTATATCAGGAAAAGGCGGTAAAAAGCCTTTCAGACAATACCGTAATTGCGGAAAATCCCGTGGAGCTGGCAAGGGAATACTGTGAGAAAAACGCAGACGAGATTTTGGTGTACGATTTGTCAAACGGCGATGCCGAGCACGATGCGGCGCTGGATGTGATGAAAGCCATCTGTGCGGCTTCTCCCGTGGATGTATACGGAGCCGGCAATGTGCACCGTATGGAGGATATCAAGAAAATCCTCTATACAGGATGCAAAAAAGCAGTGCTCAATTTCAGCAAAAAATGCAACCGTGAGATTATCAAAGAGGTTTCCCAGAAATTCGGCAGGGAGAAAATCTTAGCTGCCGTAAACGATTTGGAAACTCTTACGGAAAACAAAGAGCTTCTGGAAGAATTTGCCTCCGGACTGCTATTCATGAATCCCCATATGGTAAGAGAAGCCGGGGAGATTACAGAGCTTCCGGCTATTGTGGAAACGGAGCAGCTTGCCCTGAATAAGCTGCTGGAAATCTTCGGACTTTACAATGTAACGGGCATTACCGGCAATGCTATTAACGACAATAAAGAGGAAATTTTACAGTTAAAGGATTTGTGTAAGGAAAACGGCATTGCCATAGAAGAGCTGCATTCCGATTTTATCTGGGACGATTTCAAGAAAAACTCCGACGGCATGGTGCCGGTAGTGGTGCAGGACTACAAAACTTTAGAGGTGCTTATGGTAGCCTACATGAATGAGGAAGCCTATAAAAGCACCTTAAAGACCGGTAAAATGACCTATTACAGCCGCAGCCGCAAGGAACTGTGGCTAAAGGGTGAAACCAGCGGTCATTACCAGTATGTGAAGTCCTTAACCGCTGACTGCGACAAGGATACGATTTTAGCCAAGGTGTTCCAGATCGGCAACGCCTGCCATAACGGCAGTTATTCCTGCTTCTTTAGGGATGTGGTTACCAGGGAATACGAGGAAGCAGAGAACCCCTTGAAGGTATTTGAAGAGGTTTATCAGGTGATTTTGGACCGGAAGAAAAATCCGAAGGAAGGCTCCTACACCAATTACCTGTTTGACAAGGGTCTTGACAAAATCTTAAAGAAGCTGGGTGAGGAGGCAACCGAAATCGTTATTGCGGCGAAAAATCCAAATCCCAACGAAGTGAAATACGAGATTTCCGATTTCCTGTACCATATGATGGTTCTGATGGCACAGAAGGATATTTCCTGGGAAGAGATTACCACGGAGCTTGCCAACAGATAAGCCCTGCGGAAGTGTTTCCGGAAGGAAAACTGCGGTTATATTTCCCTGACAAGTACATACATTTAGAATAAGGACAAAAAGAGTATAGGAAAATGAACTATACTCTTTTTTTATCGAAAAAGAGAGGAAAAGGAATTATGAGCGATATTTCCGTGGAACAGAAATTGTTGTTATTACGAAGCATAAGGGAAGCAGAGGATAAAAACCGCATGAATTTAAGGCAGCATGAAAATCTGTTGTACGGAGCGGGCAGACAGAACGAAATGACCGAACCGGTCTACGGTACGCAGGATGTTCCGGCAAGGCATTTTTTCATGGGAGTGCGTATTTTTGCTGCCATCGTTTTGTTTTCCCTTTATGTCATTTTCAGCTTTACAGGGGACAGTATTTTTTCCCTCAATACCGAGAAAATAGACCGGCTTTTAGGCGCAAATTACCAGCTTGATGCGATTGACAATATAGAGGAATTTTTATACAATAAATAAGATACTTTGCATGAAAAAGGGATGAAATCATGAGCAAATCACAAAAGCAGATGGAGAAAGAACAGGAACGCAATCGAAAAATAATCGATACGGCGTTCCAAGTTTTTGTTAAAAGAAAAATAGAGGGTGTCAGCATGGCAGAGATTGCGGAAGCAGCGGGCGTTGGCAGAGCAACTCTGTTCCGTTGTTATCCATCCAAGATGGAGCTGGTTATCGCAGTCTGCAGTGTCAAGTGGAAAGAATATCTGGACAATCTGGATGCTGCCAGACCGATTTCGGGTCTGCATGACATACCGGCCATAAACCGCCTTACTTTTTCATTGGACTGTTATGTGGATATGTACCGGAATCATAAGGAATTGCTGCAATATAATGACAATTTTAATTACTATGTCACCCACGAAGAATATAAAACGGAGCAGCTTACCGAATTCCATAACTCCTTATATTCGGCGGATACCCGTTTCCATATGATGTATGAAAAGGCGAAGGAGGACAAGACCTTCCGGACGGATATTCCGGAGGAGGAGTTTATGCGTGTCACGGTGCACACCATGATGTCAGCATGCTCCCATTTTGCCGGAGGCTTTATCTGGGGAGCGGAGGATAATAAGGACTACACGGAAGAGCTTCTTTTGTTAAAAGAGATGATACTCATGTATGCAACGGCAAAATAAGTCCCGCAATACGGATATCTGACAGAGATACTTTGGACGGAAGGATTTAGAATGAACAAATTAGCGTTATCGGATGATATTTTAATGAAAGTTGAGAAACCGGCAAGATACATCGGCGGCGAAGTCAATGCAGTCGTGAAAAACAAAGAAGAGGTGGACATGCGCATTGCTTTCTGCTTCCCGGATGTGTACGAAATCGGCATGTCCCATCTGGGTATCCAGATTCTGTACGATATGTTCAACCGGTTTGACGGCGTATGGTGCGAGAGAGTATATTCTCCCTGGGTGGACCTGGATGCCATCATGAGAAAGGAGCACATTCCCCTTTTTGCCCTGGAGTCCCAGGATCCCATTAAGGAATTTGACTGGCTTGCCATTACCATCCAGTATGAAATGTGCTACACGAATATTCTGCAGGTGCTGGATTTATCCGGTATTCCGCTACTTGCGAAGGATAGGACGGAGGAGGATCCCATTGTTATCGGCGGAGGTCCTTGCACGTACAATCCGGAACCCATTGCGGATTTCTTTGATCTGTTCTATATCGGCGAGGGCGAAACCCGTTACGAGGAGCTGGTAAATCTGTACCGGGAATGCCGGGATAAAAAGCTTCCCCGTATGGAGTTTTTACGCAGGGCAGCCAAGGTACCCGGCATGTATGTACCTGCCTTTTATGAGGCAGCTTATAACGAGGACGGTACATTAAAAGACTTTTATCCCATTGAAGAGGGGATTCCTTCTACCATTACCAAGGAAGTGGAAATGGACGTTTCCCATACCTATTATCCCATGAAGCCGCTGGTGCCGTTTATGAAGATCGCTCAGGACAGAGTGGTGCTGGAAATTATGCGCGGCTGCATCCGCGGATGCCGTTTCTGCCAGGCAGGACAGCTTTACCGTCCCGTCAGGGAGAGGGATGTCAATCTCTTAAAGGAATATGCGCTGACCATGCTTAAGAATACCGGACAGGAGGAGATTACCTTAAGTTCGTTAAGCTCCAGTGATTACCGGGCACTGCCGGAACTTCTGACCTTCCTTTTAGAGGACTTAGAGGGCAAGCATGTAAACATTTCCCTGCCTTCCTTACGAATTGATGCCTTTTCCCTGGATGTGATGAGCAAGGTGCAGGATGTGAAGAAGACAAGCCTTACCTTCGCACCGGAAGCAGGCAGCCAGAGACTTCGTAATGTCATCAACAAGGGACTTACGGAGGAAGACATCATGCACGGCGCCAGACTTGCCTTTGAAGGCGGTTGGACGAGGGTTAAGCTTTATTTTATGCTGGGACTTCCGACTGAAACGGAGGAGGATATCCGCGGCATTGCGGAGCTTTCCAACAAGATTGCCGCGCTGTTTTATGATACGGTTCCCAAGGAAAAAAGAGTCAACGGCAGGGTGCAGATTGTGGCAAGCACCTCCTTCTTTGTACCGAAGCCCTTTACGCCGTTCCAGTGGGCAAAGCAGGCAACGAAGGAAGAATTCTTAAACAAATCTTATATAACAAGACTGGCGGTCATGGAGCAGCTCAACCAAAAGAGCATCAAGTACAACTGGCACGAAGCGGACACCTCCGTTTTGGAAGGGGTGCTGGCAAGGGGCGACAGAAGGCTCTGTGAGGTCATTCTGAAGGTTTATAAGAAGGGCGCCATTTACGATGCCTGGAGCGAATACTACGACAACCAGAAGTGGCTGGACACCTTTGCGGAATGCGGTCTGTCCGTGGATTTCTATACCACAAGGGAACGCTCCTTAGATGAGCTTTTCCCCTGGGATTTCATCGACTGCGGTGTTACCAAGGAGTTCTTGAAGAGAGAGTGGCTGAAGGCACAGAAGGAAGAAGTCAGCCCCAACTGCCGGAAAGCCTGCCAGGGCTGCGGTGTTGCCAAATTCGGCGGCGGTATCTGCTTTGAAGAGCATGTGGACGACAATACGCCCTGCTGGTCGTAAGTTAGGAAAGGGAATAAAATGAAGGTCAGAGTAAAATTTCGGAAATACGGAAATTTAAAATATATCGGGCATCTGGACGTACAGCGCTTTTTCCAGAAAGCGGTGCGCAGGGCGGAGATTGACGTGTGCTATACCACCGGCTTTTCCCCGCATCAGATTATGTCCTTTGCAGCTCCTTTAGGTATCGGGCTGGAAAGCAACGGTGAATACATGGATATGGAAGTCAACAGCTTTCCGGGCAGTAAGGAAGCCGTAAGGATGTTAAATGAAGCATCCGTGGACGGCTTTGAAATCCTTTCCGTGAGAGTGCTTCCCGAGGGCAGCAAAAATGCCATGGCAAGTGTGGCGGCAGCCGGTTACACCATACACTTTAGGGAGGGCAGGGAGCCTTCCTTTGACTGGAAGAAGGAATTTCCTTCCTTCATGGAAAAAGAACAGATACTGATAACCAAGGAAACCAAGAAGAGTACGGCGGAAGTGGATTTGCGTCCCGGTATTTATGAATGGAGCCTGCAGGAAGATGCTCTTTATCTTTTGATAAATGCCAGCAGCTCCGGCAATATCAAGCCGGGCATGATTGTGGAGGCATTTTTACAGGAACACGGTGAAAGCCTAAAGGAAAACGCACTTCTGATTACCAGGGAAGACACCTATACGAATATCGGTGACGAAGAAAATCCGAAGCTTGTACCCTTAGAGGAAATCGGCAGTGAACAGTAAAGCAGATAAAAAATTAGTCATTGTATCCTATCAGCAGAAAGATATCAGCGTCATTCTTCAAGACAACCGACTATATTCCCTGAAAGTGTACGCGGAAAACGACGTCTCCCTTTTAGGGAATATTTATATCGGCAAGGTGCAGAACATTGCCCGGAACATTCAGGCGGCTTTTGTGGAAGTGGGAGATAAAAAGCTTTGCTTCCTGCCTCTTTCCGATACAAAGTATGCTTATGTCCGGAACCGGAAAACGGACGGTAGTCTCCGTTGCGGGGATGAAATTCTGGTACAGGTGGAGAAGGATGCCGTAAAAACAAAACAGCCTGTGGTAACTACGAAAATATCCTTATCCGGGAAATACCTTGTTCTTTCCATGGGCAGCTTAAGAACGGGATTTTCTAAGAAGCTTCCGAAAGAAAAGAAAGAAGCCGTTTTAGAATACCTGATAAGCTGCGGTATTTTAACGGAAGACGGCAACTGCACCCTTGCAGGCTGCGGCATCGTGGTAAGAACCAATGCCGAAAATCTTTCCCCTGAAGAATTCGGACAACTGGAAGAAGAGTACCGGAGTCTTTGCAAACTCTTTCAGACCATTCTCGGCAGGGCGGAACACAGCACTTGCTTTACACAGCTTTCCGAGAAAAAAGTACCTGTGGCTGAGGATGTCAAAAACTTCTACGAAAAGGATTACGACGAGATTATCACGGATATTCCCCGGGTGTATGAAGCTCTTACCGGGGGGACAAATTTACCCATGAAAAAGCCGGTTAGGATTTACGAGGATGAATATTCGCTACTTAAGCTTTATTCCTTAAAAACGAAAATAAATGAGCTTCTGGGAAAGAATGTCTGGCTGAAATCCGGCGCCTATCTGGTAATTGAGCCCACGGAAGCCCTGACGGTAATCGATGTAAATACCGGCAAATTTATAAAGAAGGCATCCGATACCGACGAAACCTTTTTTCAGGTCAATGCAGAAGCGGCGAAAGAGTGCGCAAGGCAGCTTCGCCTCCGTAATATTTCCGGTATGGTTATGATTGACTTTATCAATATGAAATCTGCCGAAAAAAGAGAGGCTCTGCTGCAGCTTTTGCGGGCGGAAACAATAAAGGACGAAGTGCAGACGGATGTAATTGACTATACGGCGCTGGGACTTGTGGAAGTGACCCGCAAACGCATAGACAGACCGCTGCGGGAAGTGTTAAGGAAAGAAGTGTAACCAATCATGAAAAGTCTAAAGATGACAGTATCAATAAAATTTGGGAGTCTGGAACATGAAACTGATACAGATGGCAAAAGTCCGAGAGGGAAGATATCTGAAAAATTATGAACTGACTTACGAAAATAAAGCCGGTAAAGAAAAGGTTTATGAAATTGTCAGTTTCCGTAATCTGAACAAAGCAGAAGAGCTGGGGGAAAGGGTGACCGGTTTGTCCATTGTTGCCATTTGCGGCGGTAAAATGCTTTTACTCAAAGAATTCCGTATGGGGGTCAACGAACGTATTTTCAATTTGTGCGCCGGTATGCTGGAAAAAGGGGAAAACATTGAGGAATGCATCCGCCGGGAGCTTTATGAAGAAACGGGACTTTCCTTAAAGAAAATTATCCGTATTCTTCCGCCGTCCTATGCGGCAGTGGCTATTACCGACATTAAAAACCAGATAGTGTTTGCTGAGGTGGAAGGTACTATTTCCGAAGAACATACTTCCGACAACGAGGACATTCAGGCAGCGTTATATTCCAGACAGGAAGTAAGCCGGCTTCTGGAAAATGAAACCTTCAGTTCCCGCGCCCAGATTGCAGCCTATATGTTCAGTATCGGCGCACTGGATGTGAATACGGATAGATAATGTGGCTTTGTAAGCTATAAAGATGGTCACCGGAAGAGAGATACAACTATGCGCAAAATGCAGATTTAACGAATAGTTAATACCTAAGATAATAATATATTATATATCTGTATGGCGCTTTTTATAATTTGTAATTTACTTTTATCCAAAGCCGTGATATGATTTCTATATTGCAGATGTAGTTCATTGGTAGAACATCAGCTTCCCAAGCTGAGGAGGCGGGTTCGATTCCCGTCATCTGCTTTTTTTATTTGCCAAATTATAGGCTTCAAATGGCATTGTTTAACCCATACACGCAAGGTTTTATAAAATCTCCGCAGAGTCCAGTACAATGGTAAACGGTCCGTCAT
>ENA-OOUZ01000296-OOUZ01000296.1-human-gut-metagenome-genome-assembly--contig:-NODE-296-length-27430-cov-4.923945_pt1 | contig 27430 bp, 19 predicted proteins | sample MGYA00241546_ERZ501274 | MGnify/ENA primary metagenome ERZ501274 (study PRJEB25962, sample SAMEA2042363) | human gut metagenome | biome: human gut; feature: human-associated habitat; material: faeces...
GTTGGTCTTGCAATGCAGGGTAAGAAAGTCTTGCTCATAGACGCAGACCCGCAGGGAGATTTAACCACCTGTCTCGGTTGGAGAGATACAGACAATTTGGGTATCACGCTTGCAACGAAACTTACAGATGTGATTAGTGAAACGATGAATGACCCGACAGACGGTATCCTGCATCACGAGGAAGGCGTTGACCTTTTACCGGCGAACCTTGAACTTTCGGCGATGGAATATAACCTGATGAACGCAATGAGCAGAGAAACCACTTTGAGGAATTATTTAAGTCAGGTCAAAGACAGATATGAGTTTGTTCTGATTGACTGTATGCCATCACTGAGTATGGTAACACTCAATGCTCTATCTGCGGCAGACAGTGTGATTATTCCGGTGCAGGCACAGTATTTGCCGGCTAAGGGTATGACCCAGCTTGTGCAGACTATTTCAAAAGTCAAGAAGTATATCAATCCGGATATTAAGATAGACGGTATGCTTCTCACTTTGGTGGATAATCGCACAAACCTCGCCAAAAGTACGGTAGAAGCGTTGCGGGAGAATTTCGGAAATCAGATTAAGCTGTATCGCACATCTATTCCGATTGCCGTAAAAGCCGCTGAAACTTCTTCCAAAGGCAAGAGCATTTATGCTTATGAGCCAAACAGCACAGTGTCTAAGGCATACGCTGAATTTACAAAGGAGGTGTTAGCCGATGGCAGGAAGAAAGAGCGACTTCACTCTCACGAAGCTCGATGATTTATTTACCACGCAGGCACAGCGAGATGAAGAACAGCTTTCAAAAATCCGAGATATTCCATTGGAGCTGATTGATGATTTTCCCGACCATCCGTTTAAGGTCAGAGACGATGAAGATATGATGCAGCTTGTGGAGAGTGTCAAGGAAAGAGGGGTTATTACTCCGGCAACGGTAAGGCAGAAAGAGGACGGCAGATACGAACTTGTTTCAGGACACAGACGAAAGCGAGCTTGTGAACTGGCAGGATTTGAAACACTGAGAAGTGAGATTGTAGACCTGAACAGAGATGAAGCAACCATTTTAATGGTTGAAAGTAATTTCCAGAGGTCAGAGATATTGCCGAGTGAAAAAGCCTTTGCCTATAAAATGCGTTTGGAAGCAATGAAAAGACAAGCAGGCAGACCAAGAAAAGAAAATGTGTCCCCAGTGGGGACGAATTTACGAACCGATGAACAAATTGCACAGGAAACAGGGGACAGCAGAAATCAGATACACCGATATGTGCGTCTGACAAACCTTGTTCCTGAACTGCTTGAATTTGTTGATGAGGGGCGTATTAAAATGCGTCCTGCCGTAGAACTTTCTTACCTTGATGAAGATTGCCAGCGTGATGTGGTTGACGAAATCGACCTGAATGACGCAACCCCGTCACACGACCAGACAATCCGTATGCGAAAGTTATTCAACGAGGGCAACCTTACAACAGAAGCAATCCACGCTGTTATGTCTGAGGAAAAGCCGAACCAAAAGGAAAAAATCGTGTTGAGGGGCGATAGAGTAAGACAGCTTATCCCGAAAAACATTCCCGTCAGTCAGACAGAGGATTTTGTCTGCAAAGCATTGGAGTATTACAACAAGTTTTTGCGTAACCGTGCAGAACGTGACAGCAGATAGCCTGTTTTACAGTTCCCCTTTCTCACACTCTAACCCCTTAGTTATATTTTTACCTACCGAAAATGATATATACTATCTCACTTGAATATAACTATCTCAAAGTATATGTCTATCTCTAAGGGGCAATCGCACAGTATGAACGGACGGGAGGTGTATGGTAAAATGAAAAATTAACGAAAAATCCGCATTTGTTTTTCGGCAGGTAAATCTTGTCGTAAAAGAAAATCCACAAAGGCACATCGTAGAGATACGGTGTGTTTTTCAATTTTTACAGGAGGAAACGCAATGATAAAGTCAAAATTCAAAAGAGTCACGTCGCTTTTCTTGGCGACCCTTATGTGTGTGACCACTTTTGCAGGCATTGGCTCGACAACAGCATATGCTGCTTCGGGAGAAAAAGCCGATGTTTATATGGTCGATTTCCCTCGTGATGGTGATGCTAATTACGATGGGGTATGGGGACACAGCAATTTGACCTTGAAAAATGGTTGGCATACCGGACGTTCCAATTTTACCAATCTTAAGGCTATTGGCTCATACTCAGGCAATGTTGCTTATTGTATTGAGCCGGGAATTTCGCTCAAGGTCGGTCAGACAATGAATAAGTATGACGAAAATTATTTTAATAACCTTGCAGCCAATGGGGTTATTTCCGGAGATGAAATCCGTCTTTTTGTTGGTCGTATTTTACAGTATGGCTACCGTGGGACAATCTCGACATCTTGGAGGTCACAGAATGAAGCGGCAGCAAACAGCATTGCACAGGCTTATGCCACACAGCTTCTTATCTGGGAAACTGTTATCGGAGAGCGTGATGCGAACTTCAATCATGTAGCAGCCAGTGGTTGCAGTAATGTGAAAGATGTCATCAATGCAAAGCATCCGCTTCGCAATAAGATTTTCAGTTATTACAACAGTATGGTGCAGAGTGTACAGAACCATGCGACCATACCGAGCTTTTGTAATAAATCATCCGGTTCGGCAAAGACAATAGAACTTGAGTGGAACGGAAGTAAGTACACAACTACTCTGACAGACTCCAATAATGTGCTGTCCAAATATAATTTCAAGGCAAGTATCAGTGGAGTGAGCTTTTCAGTGAATGGTAACAAACTTACTGTTTCTATGGATACTGCACCGAGTAAGGAATTTACCATTACCGCAACGAAGAAAAATGCAGTCCGCAGAGGTGTGGTTGTATGGTCAGAGGGCAAACACGGTCAGAACTCCAGTGTGCAGGATGTTGTCAGCTATGCTCAGGAAGTAAGCGACAGTATCAACGGTTTTGTGAAGATGAAAGTCAGCTATGGTTCTTGTCAGATTGTAAAGACCAGTGAGGACGGCAAGGTTGACGGTATTAACTTCACAATTACCGGAAACGGTATCAATCAGACGGTTACAACAGCCAATGGCGGTAAGTTCCAGATTGATAATCTTATGCCGGGTATCTATACTGTAACCGAGCAGGCATACGATAAGTACGAGCCGCAGGAAACACATAGGGTTACTGTTGTAGCAGGGCAGGTTGCAAAGGTCAATTTCAATAACAAATTGAAGCGTGGCGACCTTCAGGTAGTGAAGTCCTCAGAAGATAATCTTGTTGAAGGTATGAAGTTCCATCTTTTCGGTACTTCTCTTTCCGGTGCTGCTGTTGACCAGTATGCAGTTACAGACAAAAACGGTGTGGCAACTTTCAAAGATGTGCTTATCAGTGGTTCTGAACCATATACTCTTGAAGAAGTGGACACAGCTATCCGTTATGTTGTACCGAAAAACCAGACTGCACCAGTGAAGTGGAAAGAAGTAACCACAAGAAACTTCAATAACATTTTGAAGAAATTTACTGTAACAGTAACAAAGAGCGACGCTGAGAAAGGCGAAGCACAGGGCAATGCCAAACTTTCGGGAGCAGTTTATGGTATCTATAAGGGCGAAACGCTTGTAGATAAGTATGTTACTGATGAAAACGGTCAGTTCACTACTAAAGAATATGTTTGTGATACCGACTGGACAATCCGAGAAATCACACCGTCAGAGGGATATTTGCTTGATAAGACTATCCATGAAGTAGGTGCAGACCCGAAACTTTATGAGGTGGAACACAACCTTACTTCCAATGATGTAACCGAGCAGGTAATCAAAGGCAATGTGGCTATCATCAAACATACCGATGACGGAGAAACAAAGATTGAAACACCTGAAAAGGGTGCTTCCTTTGAGATTTATTTGAAATCTGCCGGAAGCTATGACGCAGCCAATAAAGACGAGAGAGATACCATTGTTTGCGATGAAAATGGCTTCGGTCAGACAAAAGATATGCCGTATGGTATTTATACCGTACACCAGACTTCCGGTTGGGAAGGCAGAGAGATGATGGATGATTTTGATGTGTTCATTTCACAGAACGCACAGACTTATCGTTATCTCATCAATAACCGTAACTTCGAGAGCTTTGTCAATGTAGTTAAGGTGGACGCAGAAAGCGGAAAGAGTATTCCGTATGCAGGAGCAGGATTTAAGATTTACGACCCGCAGGGTAATCAGGTCAAAATGACCTTTACTTATCCGACACCGACCACGATTGATGTGTTCTATACCGATGCAAATGGTTCTCTTGTCACACCTGAGAAACTGGATTACGGCAAGGGATATTCTATCGTAGAGGTACAAGCTCCATACGGATATGTACTTGATGATACTCCGGTATATTTTGATATTACCGAAGAAAATTCCACAGAGGAAGGCGGCGTAACTGTTGTGAAAGTCAATAAGCCGAATATGGCACAGAAAGGCACTGTTACGGTTGAAAAGACCGGAGAAGTATTTAGCGGTGTCAATGTAAGTGGTTCTGAGGACAGTGATGTTATTTATCAGCCTGTTTATGAAGTGGCAGGACTTGAGGGTGCAGTTTATGAAGTCCGTGCTGCGGAAGATATTAGCACACCGGACGGTACACTCCGCTATTCAAAGGGCGAAGTGGTAGATACTATCACAACAAGCTCCGATGGATTTGTGAAGAGCAAAGAACTTTATCTCGGAAAATACGAGGTCAAGGAAATTACCGCACCTTATGGAATGGTAATTAGTGGCGAAACACATACGGTTGAGCTTACTTACGCAGGTCAGAATATCTCTGTTACCGAAACTTCCACATCGTTCTATAACGAAAGACAGAAAGTTCAGGTAAGCCTTGCAAAAGCCATTGAAAAGGACAAGACATTTGGTATTGGCGATAACGGAGAAATCAAAAATATCAGCTTTGGTCTTTATGCCGCAGAAGATATTGTTTCTGCAAGCGGTACAGTTATTCCGGCTGATGGACTGATTGAGATTGTCAGCGTAAATGAAAATGGAACTGCTGTTATGAAGTCAGACCTTCCGTTTGGCAAATACTATGTCAAAGAGATTGCAACCGATGAGCATTATATTCTCTCTGATACGAAGTATCCGGTTGTATTTGAATACGCAGGTCAGGATACCGCAACGGTTGAAATCAAAGTGAATGACGGAAAAGAAATCAAGAATGAACTTATCTATGGTTCTGTATCAGGTAAGAAGATTGACGAGAATGGAGAAGCACTTGAGGGTGCTGTTATCGGTATCTTCAAAGCCGAAGAAACAGAATTTACAAAGGATACTGCACTTATGACGACTACCTCTGCAAAAGACGGTAGTTTTTCTTTTGCAAAAGTTCCTTATGGCAAATGGATTGTAAGAGAAATCGAGCAGCCAAAGGGATTTGTTCTTGATGAAAAAGCGTATGAGGTCAATATCAGCGAAGCCGAGCAGGTAGTTGAAATTGAGATTGTCAATGAGTATGTTCACGGCAATATCAGACTCACGAAGGTGGACGCTGAATATCCGGATAACAAGCTTACGGGTGCAACCTTTGAGGTATATAAGGACACCAATGAGAACGGAAAGATTGATGATGGCGATGAACTTATCGGAAATCTTGAAGAAACTGAAACCGGAATTTATGAGATGAAAGAGCTGCTTTACGGAAAATATATTGTCCGTGAAACAAAAGCACCGGAGGGCTTCCTGCTTGATAAGGGAGAATACTCTGTTTTCATTGAGAAAGACGAAACAACTTATTCCGTTGAGAATAAGGCTGGAGTTGGATTTATCAATGAAGCTATGCGTGGAACACTGAAAATCGTCAAGACATCTTCAGACGGTAAGGTCAAAGGTTTTGCGTTCAGAGTAACCGGAGCAAACGGGTATGATATGACATTTGAAACAGATAAGAACGGCGAAATTGTGATTGAGGGACTTCGTATTGGCGAATATACCGTATCCGAAGTGGCAAACAATGCCTCTGCCGCATATATCACACCTGCCGACCAGAATGTTACTATCAAACTTGATGAAACAGCCGTTGTAAAAATGCACAATGAGTTAAGAGATACGCCGAAAACAGGAGATGATACCAATATGAAACTTTGGTATGTCCTTGCCGGACTTTCTGCTGTCGGTATCGCTGTAACTTCTGTTGTTGCACACAAAAAGAAGAAAAAGGAGAGTAACGAGTAATGGAAGCAAAGACAATTATCGCTATCGCATTAGTCGCCGTTATTGTCGGCGGCTTTATCTTTCTTCAGGTTAAAAACCGTAAGAAGTAAGTAACAAGCGAACATTAACCAGTCGGGGCAGAGCGTAAAAACTCTGTCCCTTTAATTTTTTGGAGGAACATTATGAAACAACAGAAAACGGTGGAGAGCCGAGTGCTTGAAATCTTAAAGGAATGCCCGATGTCGAGGTATGATGATATGCTTCTCATTCTGCATTATTACAACCAATACGGATATATACCTGCCGGAAATCTTCCGCTTGAGGATATTGTATTTAATTACCGAGCATACGGACTTCCTTGTTTTGAAACCATACGCAGGGCAAGGCAGAGAGTACAGTCCCTTTTTCCTGAGTATTCACGTAATCCGCAGAAAGAAGAACAGAGCGGCAGTATTTCTATTGTAATCAACATTAGCTAAGGAGGTATTTTCGTGAAAGACAAAGCAACTTTTCAGAATAAGGTCAAGGTGCTGAATAAACTCTTTGACTCCGGTTGTGATACGGAGAAAAAGTTGCAGCAGCTTGATATGGAAGCAATCCTGAAAATCCCGAATATCACGATTCCTGATATGGGTGTGATTATGGAGCTTCAGAAGAATACAAAGTCCGGTAAACTCTTTTCGTATTTGGGCGGAGGTTCTGATGAAGCAGTAAAAAATAAAGGTAACAATGAGAAGAAAGAGCCTGCTATGCAGGAGCAGAGATAAGAAACGATAAGGAGGTGCAAGGGTAATGGCACGAAAATATGACCTTATTTCTGAGCTTTACAACCGCACCTGCAAAACGGTTGTATCAAATCCTCAGAACTGGCAGGCATTCTTGGCTTCGGCTTGCCGAAATTATAAGTTACGCTATGACGAACAGCTTCTTGTATATGCACAGCGACCTGACGCAACAGCAGTTCTTGAGATAGAACAGTGGAATAGAATTTTCGGCAGATGGGTCAACCGAGGTGCAAGAGGTATTGCTGTTTTTGCTGATGAAAACCGTTCACGGCAAAGACTGACACATTACTTTGATATTTCAGATACCCACGAAAGCAGATATTCAAGAACAGTTCCGATTTGGGATATGCGTCAGGAATACGAAGCAGATGTGATTGAAACATTGGAAAGCACTTTCGGAGAGATTGAGAATAAGAGCAGTCTTGCCGAAGCGATTATGGGAGCAGCAAGAAATGCGGCAGAGGATAATATCCCTGATTATCTGCAAGACCTTTACTATGCAACCGAGGGCAGTTCCTTTGAGGAAGTGGAAGAGGATATTGTGGCTTTCATTTATAAAAATGTCGTGACAAACAGTGTGGCATATATGATGATGTCAAGGCTCGGCGTTGATACGGACGGTTATTTTGAACTTGATGATTTCAGAGATGTTACCAACTTCAATACGCAGGAAACACTCAATGCACTTGGATTTGCTACCAGTGATATTGCAGAAATGGGATTGACGGAAATATCTAAAACAATTACTGCACTCAACCGTCAAAATCGCATAATTGTCGGTCAGGACAGAAATGAATACAATAAGGTTGAAAATAACGACGAAAGGAGTTTGGACAATGAACGAACTGACCTACACGATGGTGGGCGATTACAGCCTTCCGAACCTGAAACTTCCACAGCAGCCGGAAGTGACGTTGGGCAGATACGCTCAGATGAGGAGAGAGTTTCTGAAGGAACATCACAGAGTCCTTTACTACAATCTCCTGACGAGGGGCGAACTGACACAGCACTTGGCGGAAGTGGAACAGAGAGCCAGCAAGATGGAGGAAACAATTCTGAGCCAGATGGCACAGAAAGAGGGAGTGACCGAACAGATGAAAGCGGAGGATATGATGAAATGGGTTCGTCTGATGAACTCCCTTCGCAATTCGGCACAGGAAATCGTGAAAGCGGAAGTGATATTCGCTTAGAGTATTACGACAGAACGCACGAGGATAAAAGCCTTCCGTTCTTTGGACGTGATGAAGTAATCAATGAAATTCTCAGAACGACACCACATTTGTCAGCAAGTCTGGAAGAAATCAAAGATTATTATGAACGCAATCCAGATAACAAAGACCGCACAGAGTATATAAAGAGTATTTTCAATAATGATTATACTGAGCTTACTTTAGAGGACGGCAGGACAGTAGGGTACAAGACCTTTGAAAACGTCCTGCATTTGTGGGAGGGCAAATACGACAGCAGAACCGCACAGAGCTTTTATGATTGGGCTGTTATTGCCCGACACTTTGAAGCTATGCGATTACTGGGAGAATTAAGTGACAGCATAAAACCATTACCGTCAATGGACGGTCAGATGACATTCATATTAGAAGGTCAGGCAGAGGAAAAGAAACCCTCTGCCTTTACTTTTTCTCAGGAGATTATCGACGCTATTCTTGCGAATGGAAGCGGATTTTCTGAGGGAAAAATGCGTATTTATGAGCAGTTTGAAAAAAGTCTTTCTGCAAAAGAAAATGCCGACTTCTTGAAAAATGAATATGGTTGGGGCGGTTCTTATCCCGTCATAATTGGGGCAGGCATTGATGAGAGCCACGATGGAAAAGGTATTACGATTACGAAAGGCATCGGTAAAGAAAATCCACATATCACACTTTCGTGGTCGCAGGTGGAGAAGCGTATCGGGGAACTTATCCGAATGGACAGATACTTAAATCCAAAGGAAAAAGAACGCTATCCTCAGTGGCTTGAAAGTCAAGAGGAACACAGAGCCAAAATCGAGGAAACGAAAAGAAATCGTGAGATACTTTCTAATGCACCACCGGAGCAAGAGGTCGAACCAACCGAAAAAGAACCTGAAGAAGCAGAACAGCTACAAGATGTGCAGTATGAATATCATCTTGGCGATAAGGTGTATATCGGTGCTTCTGAGTACGAAATCTTATCTGTTGATGATGAGAGAGTAATGCTCTATGACTATGATATGCCACTGTTCAATAAGGAATTTTCACGCACAGAGTTTGACAGAAAAGTGCGAGAGAATCCGATGAATGAGCATTTGATTGTAAAGGAAGAACCTGCCGAAGAAAGAAATGAAAAAGAGCCTGAGCCGTTAGTTCCCGCTTGGGAGCAGAAGAAAAAAGTCAAAGGCTTTGACTTGCACCCTGATGTGCCTATGGCAGACCGTCATACCTTTAATCTCAGAGAAAATGAGGTTGAAACGGTAGGTAAAAAGGAACGCTTCCGCAGAAATATTATGGCGATACAGCTTCTCAAAAAATGTCAGGAAGAAAACAGATTTGCCACGCCTGAAGAACAGATTGTTTTATCAAAGTATGTCGGTTGGGGTGGACTTTCAGAAGCCTTTGATGAAAATAATTCAGCGTGGGCAACTGAATATCTGGAACTTTCTTCGGTATTAACACCAGAGGAATACGCTTCGGCAAGAGAAAGCACATTGACTGCGTTCTACACGCCGCCCGAAGTTATCACAGCCATTTATAAGGCAATGGAGCAAATGGGCTTTAAGGAGGGCAATTTGTTAGAGCCGTCCTGCGGTATTGGTAATTTCATCGGTATGCTGCCGGACGCAATGCAGGATAGTAAGATTTATGGTGTGGAACTTGATACGATTTCCGCAGGGATTGCACAGCAGCTTTACCAGAAAACAACCATTGCGGCACAAGGATTTGAAGAAACCAACCTGCCGGACAGCTTCTTTGATGGAGTGGTTGGAAATGTACCTTTTGGAGATTTTAAGGTATCGGATAAAAGGTATGACAAGCATAAGTTCCTGATACACGATTACTTTTTTGCCAAGTCACTTGATAAGTTAAGACCCGGCGGTGTGATGGCTCTTGTAACGAGCAAAGGCACAATGGATAAGGAAACTTTAGCAGTACGAAAGTATATTGCACAGAGAGCAGAGCTTCTTGGAGCAATTCGATTGCCGAATAATACCTTTAAGGGTAATGCAGGAACGGAAGTCGTTTCGGATATTCTTATCCTGCAAAAGCGTGACAGACTGATAGATATTGAGCCGGATTGGGTTCATCTTGATACCGATGAGAACGGAATTAAGATGAACTCTTATTTTGTGCAGCACCCCGAAATGATACTTGGAGAAATGAAAATGGTATCGGGGCGTTTCGGTATGGAAGCAACTTGTGTGCCGTATGAAAATGCAGACCTTGCAGCACAGCTTGATGAAGCAGTAGCAAACATTCACGGAGAAATCACGGAATATGAAGCCGAGGAAGAACTGGAGGAGGAAGATAATTCTATTCCGGCAGACCCGACAGTGAGAAACTTTTCTTATACGGTGGTAGACGATAAAATCTACTATCGTGAAAATTCCCGTATGACTCCGGTGGAAGTGTCGGCAACCGCAGAGAACCGAATTAAGGGTATGATTGCTATTAGAAATTCCGTCAGAACGCTGATTGAATTGCAGACAGAAGATTACCCTGACAGCGAAATCAAAGCGGAGCAGGAGCGATTAAACAGACTTTATGATACCTTTTCAGGTAAGTACGGACTCATTAACAGCCGTGCAAATACCTCTGCTTTTTCGCAGGACAGTTCATTCTCTTTGCTTTCCGCATTGGAGATAATCGGAGAGGACGGAGAACTGGAACGTAAGGCTGATATGTTTTCTAAGAGGACAATTAAGTCGCATACTCCGGTTACTTCTGTTGATACGGCAAGCGAAGCATTGGCGGTATCTCTTGGAGAAAAAGCCACGATTGATATGGACTATATGATGGAGCTTTCCGGTAAATCGGAGAATGAAATCTTTGAGGACTTAAAGGGCGTTATTTTCTTAAATCCGCTTTATGAGTATGGAAATTCTTACGAACCGAAGTATCTGATGGCTGATGAATACCTTTCGGGTAATGTCAGGGAAAAGCTGAGGATTGCAAAGAACTCGGCAGAACTCTATCCGGAAGATTATAAGGTCAATGTAGAAGCACTTCAAAAGGTGCAGCCGAAAGACCTGACTGCAAGTGAAATTTCCGTGCGACTTGGTGCAACTTGGCTGCCGCCGGACGATGTGCAGGAGTTTATCTTTCATTTGCTTGAAACACCACGCTATGCACAGTGGAATATCAAAGTTCACTTCTCTCCATTTACGAGTGAGTGGAATATTGAGGGCAAATCCTATGACAAAGGAAATGTAAGGGCATATAACACTTACGGAACTTCCCGCATCAATGCCTATAAGATTATCGAGGAAACGCTGAACTTAAAAGATGTGCGTATCTTTGATTATATCGAAGATGATGAAGGCAGGAAAAAGGCTGTCCTGAATAAAAAGGAAACAGCGATTGCTCAGTCGAAGCAGGAAATGATTAAGCAGGAATTTCAGGACTGGATATGGTCTGACCCTGAACGCAGGGAAAGGCTTTGCAAATCCTACAATGAGAAATTCAATAGCGTCAGACCTCGTGAGTATGATGGAAGTCATATCATCTTCAATGGTATGAACCCTGAAATTGAACTCAGGGAACATCAGAAAAATGCGGTTGCCCATATCCTTTACGGAGGAAATACGCTTCTTGCACACGCAGTCGGAGCAGGAAAAACTTTTGAAATGGTAGCGGCAGCACAGGAGTCGAAAAGGCTTGGGCTTTGTAATAAGTCACTGTTTGTTGTACCAAATCACTTGACCGAACAATGGGCGGCTGAGTATTTGCAGCTCTATCCGGCGGCGAATATCCTTGTCGCAACAAAGAAAGATTTTGAAACCAAGAATCGTAAAAAGTTCTGCGGCAGGATTGCAACCGGAGATTATGACGCAGTTATCATCGGACATTCACAGTTTGAGAAAATCCCGATGTCCATTGAAAGACAGAGGGCAATCTTAGAACAGCAGCTTGAGGAGATAACCGGAGGAATTGCGGAACTCAAGCGAAACCGAGGGGAAAACTTCTCCATAAAACAGCTTGAAAAGTCAAAGAAATCTATTAGGCAGAAACTTGATAAACTCAATGACCAGACGAAAAAAGATGATGTTGTAACCTTTGAGGAACTTGGTGTAGACAGGCTTTTTGTTGATGAAAGCCATTATTACAAGAACCTTTATCTTTATACAAAAATGCGTAATGTGGGCGGTATCGCACAGACGGAAGCACAGAAATCTTCCGACCTCTTTATGAAGTGTCGTTACCTTGACGAGATTACCGGAGGGCGAGGAACCGTGTTCGCAACGGGTACACCTATCTCAAACAGTATGGTGGAACTCTATACGATACAGCGATATTTGCAGTACAACACGCTTGTGAAAAATGGGTTGCAGCACTTTGACGCCTGGGCTTCCACTTTCGGAGAAACCATTACGGCAGTGGAACTTACACCGGAAGGAACAGGATACAGAGCAAAGACAAGGTTCGCAAAATTCTATAACCTGCCTGAACTAATGGCGATGTTCAAGGAGATAGCGGACATTAAAACAGCAGATATGTTGAACCTGCCAGTACCGGAAGCAAAGTACCATAACATTGCAGTAAAACCGTCGGAAATGCAGAAAGAAATGGTTGCTTCCCTTGCGGAAAGAGCCGAGCAGGTGCGTGGCGGTGGTGTGGATTCAAGCGTAGATAATATGCTGAAAATCACGAATGACGGAAGAAAACTGGCTCTTGACCAGCGTATGCTAAACGATATGCTGCCTGATTTTGAGGGCAGTAAAATCAATGCCTGCGTCGATAACATCTATCGGATATGGAAAGAAAATGCCGACAAGAAATCGGCACAGCTTGTGTTTTGTGACCTTTCCACGCCGAAGAATGATGGCACATTTTCCGTCTATAACGACATCAGGAAGAAGTTGATTGAGAGAGGTATTCCTGAAAGTGAAGTAAAATTTATACACGAAGCCGACACGGATATGAAGAAAAAGGAACTGTTCCAAAAGACCCGCAAGGGAGAAGTCAGGGTGCTTCTTGGCTCTACTCAGAAGATGGGAGCAGGAACGAATGTGCAGGATAAACTTATCGCACTTCACGATGTGGATTGTCCGTGGCGACCTTCAGATTTGGAGCAGCGTTCCGGTAGAATTGTCCGTCAGGGCAATGAAAATCCGCAGGTAGATATTTACCGTTATGTAACAGAGCAGACTTTTGATGCATACCTCTATCAGCTTGTGGAAGGTAAGCAGAAGTTCGCAAGTCAGATTATGACGAGCAAATCTCCGGTCAGGTCGGCAGAGGATATTGATGAAACAGCACTGTCCTATGCGGAGATAAAAATGCTTGCAACAGGCAATCCGTATATCAAAGAAAAGATGGACTTAGACATTCAGGTACAGAAGCTGAAGATGTTAAAATCCAATTTCTTATCAGAGAAATACGGACTGGAGGATAAGGTCATCAAGTTCTACCCACAACAGATTGCTTACTTAAAATCCCGTGTAGAGGGACTTACAAAAGATGTTGAAACAGCAAAATTACACCCGAAACCGATAGACGAGCAGCCGCTTGGAATGATGGTATCGGGTGTTTCTTATTCCGAAAAAGCCGAAGCAGGTCAGGCAATCATCAATGCCTGCAAGTCAATGAACAGTCCCGATGCGATACCACTTGGCGAGTACCGTGGCTTTCAAATGGAACTGTATTTTGATACGGTGCAGCGTAATTATGTTGTGAAATTGAAAGGCGAAACGAGCAGAGATGTACCGCTTGGCGATGATTCTCACGGTAATATCGTGAGAATAGATAACGGCATAGAACGCTTTGAGGAAGCACTTGCTGATACGAAAAACAGCCTTGAAAATACGGAGAAGCAGTTTGAAACAGCGAAGCAGGAAATCGAAAAGCCGTTTGCAAAGGAGGACGAATTGAGGGCAAAAACTGCCAGACTTGATGAGCTGAATATCCTGCTCAATATGGATAAAAAGGAAAATGAGATTGTCGGCGGAGAGCCTGATGAGGGCGAAGCAGTCGGCGGCAGAAAGGAGAAATCGTATGAGAGATAAACAGGAAGGCGGTGGTCGATATGCCATTTATCGCACCTGAGTTAATCATTCAGGCGAAGCAGATGGACTTATTAACCTACCTGAGAAATTATGAACCGTATGAGCTGGTTAAGTTTTCAGGTAACACCTATTGCACCAGAACCCACGATAGTTTGAAGATTTCAAACGGGAAATGGATATGGTGGTCGAGAGGTATCGGTGGCAGGAGTGCTTTGGATTATCTGATTAAGGTCAAAGGTTACAGCTTCCTTGAAGCGGTGGAAACCATTATCGGACACACAGCGATTCAGGCTCCGGTCTATGAAAAGCCACAGCCAAAAGAGGAAAACAAACCACTTCTTCTCCCTGAAAAATGTGCTTCCAACAGAGTGATTACAGAGTATCTTTTCGGGAGAGGAATAGATTTTGAAATCATCAATTACTGTATCTCTAAAGACCTTATCTTTGAGAGTCTGCCGTATCACAATGTTGTGTTTGTAGGCTATGACGAGAAGAAAGAGCCGAAATATGCAGCCTACCGTTCCACGAATAAGCGTAGGATTATGGGCGATTGCAGTGGCAGTAAAAAAGATTATTCTTTTCGGCTTGGTAAGGAAAACTTGGAGGAAGTACACCTCTTTGAGTGTGCCATAGACCTGTTATCCTATGCCACGCTTGCGAAGCTGAACGGGCAGGATTGGAAAGAAATGAGCTTTGTTTCGCTGTCCGGGGTGTATTCTCCGGCAAAGAAAATTGAGGACAGTAAAGTGCCGATTGCACTGGAAAAGTATCTTGGCAGTAACCCATCTGTCAGGAAAATCCGTATCCATTTTGACAATGATATAGCGGGCAGAAAGGCAGCACAGACCTTAAAAACCATTCTGCCGGATAAGTATGAAATCGTTGATGAGCCACCAAAAGCAGGTAAGGACTTCAACGATTTTCTTTGTATGCGGATGGGCATTTACAATAAAAAAACACACGAAAGGAATGAAGAACGATGAATGATTCTAAGATTAAAGTTCTCTTGGTAGAACCGGAAAAGTACCCGAAGGAAATTGTAATCGACGACAGTCTGGAAGCAATGCAGGAGGTTGTCGGCGGGGATATTGAGGAATATATGCCCTATGACGATGATGTTGCAATCATCTGTAATGAGGAAGGAAAGATGAGAGGACTTCCGCTTAACCGTGCAGTTTATGTGCAGGACAATGATAAGAAAGAGATGGTAGATATTATCTGTGGCAAATTCTTTATCTGTTATGCACCGCCTGAGAGTGAGAGTTTTCAGAGCTTGCCGGACGATATGATGAAGAAATACAAGGAACAGTTCAAGTATCCCGAACGCTTTTCTAAGGAAGTGGGCGGCAATATCGTGGCTGAACCTTTTAAGCCGAAATCAAAGGATTATGAGAGATAGTAGACTGAGAACGGGGCAACCCGGAGGAGATGTTTATTCTTAGCGAGCAGACCATTTGGATAAACATAGTTTCCCAAACGGTAAAAGGCTCGTTAGGGGTTGCCCCTAATACCCCGTGAGAAAGGAGAACTTGATTTGAGAGAGTTATTACTTATCGCCGCTGGGACACTGCTCGGCAGTTGTCTTGGCGTTACGATGATGTGCTTATTCCAGATTAACAAAGATTGCAGAGTAAAGAGAAAGGAAGATACCGATTATGAGAAAGAGAAACATTCAGAAGATTGTACGCTTTAACCGCAAGGAAGCACAGGACTTGGCAGCAAAGGCAAAGAAGGCTTGTCTTTCCGAAGCAGGACTTATCCGTTTACTTATCAGAGGTTACGAGCCGAAAGAGAAACCCGATGACCGCTTCTATGATGTGATGAGAGAACTGTCCTCTATCGGTAATAACATCAATCAGCTTGCGGCTAAAGCGAATACACTTGGTTTCATTGACGCACCTATGCTGAAGAATGAAGCTGCAAAGTGGAATAAGTTCCAGTCAGAGATTGAGAGGACATATCTTCGTCCAAATCAGAGCGAAATGAAATGGCAGTAACAAAGTTGTGGTCGGTAACAGAAAGGCTCGGTCAGGTCATTGACTATGCAACCAATCCCGAAAAGACTTCTGCAAATATCAAAAGGGAGTTTTCACCGGAACAGTATCAGGCTCTTGCTGATGTTATTGCTTATGCAAAGGATGAAGAAAAAACAGAGCGAGAATTTTATGTTGAGGGTATCAACTGTAATGTGGCGATTGCCCGTGAACAGTTCATAACAGTTAAGGAACAGTACCAAAAGACAGACGGTATCCAAGCCTATCACGGATATTTGAGTTTCAAGGAAACAGATATATCTCCTGAGATGGCACAGAAAATCGGAATGGAGTTTGCAAATGAAGTGTGGGGCAAAAGGTTTCAGGTTGTTGTGACAACCCATCTGAATACAAAGCACCTGCACTGTCATTTTGTCATCAACTCTATTTCTTTTGTCGATGGCAAACATTTGTGGGGCGAGGAAAAAGCGTGGTTCAAATTCCGAAAAGTTGCAGACAGGATTTGTGAGAAGTATGGACTTTACTATGACCAGAATCCAAACCGCAGTAAGCAGTCGGAGTATCTGACGATGAAAGAAAAGGCAGGTATGCCGACACGCTACTCGGTTGCAAAAGAAGCCATTGACTATGCTATCGACCACAGCAAGACCCTGAAAGAATTTCAGTTTGCTCTCAAGGAAATGGGATATGCCTATAACCTGAGTCCAAGCCGAAAATACTGGACGGTTATTCCAAAGGGATACGATAAGCCGATACGACTGAAAAATCTCGGAGCAGATTATACCAATGACCGGATTGTAGAGCGTATCAAAGAAAATCGTGACAGATGGGCAGAGATTGAGCCGTTCCAGAGGGCGACTTACAAGCCAAGACAGTACCGTATGCAGACCAGAGGGCAGAAGCTGAAAAAGAAAGGCGGACTTTATGGGCTGTATCTGTATTACTGTTACAGACTCGGTTATCTGCCCAAGTATAAGAAACAGAATAACGCAAGGCTTCATTATCTTTTGAAAGATGATTTGATGAAGCTCGATAAGATTACTGATGAAGTAAGGCTGCTCGGACGAGAAAATATTTCCACGGACGAACAGCTTTTTTCATATAAGACTTCCTTAGAGGAGCAGATGAAAAATCTGATTGCCGGAAGAACACATCTCCGAAAAAAGATAAGAACAAATATTGATGATGGTCAGCTTCAGGCGGCAAAAGATGAAATCGCTTCTATCAATGGAGAATTGAAAAAACTCCGACGGGAAGTAAAACTCTGCGAGGATATTGCGGAGAGGTCAAAGGTTATGGAAGAAAACCTTGAGCATATTGAAACAGAGGAACAAAAACAGCAGAGAAAGGAGAAATCACGCTATGAACAACGGTGGTGACGCAGCAGAGCAGGTTGTTAGGCTTTCGCTTGAAGGATTTGAAGTTGCTGCAAGATTAAGCGGTTCGGCGGCGAAGAATATCGCATTGCTTTTGGTATCGGTTCTGAAGCAGGAACAAAAGACGAAGGGCAAAGCAAGGCTTACCAATATGATTAAGTCAGGCAAAGAGCTGAAAGTCTTTTCCATTCCGCAAAAGGATTTGAAGAAGTTTACCGAACAGGCAAAACGCTATGGCGTTCTTTATTGTGTCCTCAGAGATAAGAACACAAAGGGAGAGAACGCTCCGGTAGATATTATTGCAAGAGCAGAGGACGCTTCTAAAATTCAGCGTATCGTTGAAAGATTTGAACTTGGCAAAGTGGATAAGGCTTCGATTGTCAGTGAAGCAGAGAAAGCTATCGCAGACCGTGAAGCGGTTGAAAAAGAAAAGCCGACTAAATCCAAGAGTGAAATCATTATGGAAGAAGCGGTCAGAAATCCAATGCAGAAAGAGGAGCGAGCAAACGCAAACCCCTCAGTCGCCAAAACAGACAAAAGCCCTCTGTCAAGGCAAAACTCAGAGCCGGTAGAAACGCAATCTGATAAGGGTGTTGCAAAGCCAGTGGAAAAGCCATCGGTCAAAGAGAAACTTGACCGTTATAAGGCACAGGCAAAACAGCAAAAAGAAGCAGAGCGTAAAGAGCCGGAGGTTAAGAAAGACGGCAAGAAGCCGCAGCAGAAAAACGGTCAGACGGTACACCGTCAGCCGAAGAAAAAACCCAAAACAAAAGAGAGGTAATTCACTATGACAAATGATTTCAAACCCGCAAAGGCTGGCGGTAATCAGCCGAGATTATCCAAAGAGGAGTATGCAGAAAAGAAGCGAGCAGAAAAAGAAAAGGTCTATCAGATGATTGATGACGCTTCCCGTGAGATTGTGAGTGACCCTGAGAAATTCAAGAGTTTTCTTGATACGCAGAGTCGAATGGACAGATATTCCGCAGCAAATGCTCTCCTTATTTACAGTCAGTATCCGCAGGCGACACAGCTTAAAGATTTTGATGATTGGGGTAAGGACAATGTGAAGATTACCAAAGGGGCAAAGAGTATTTCTATCCTTGAACCAGTGGAATACACAAGAGCAGATGGTTCTCCGGGTATTTCCTACAATGTCAAAAAGGTATTTGATGTTACGCAGACAAATGGAAGAAAAGCTCCGGCAGTATCAGCAAACCGTGACCCGAAAGCACTTATCACGACAATGCTTGATGTATCTCCGGTGGAGGTTGCGGCAACCGATGAACTTCCGTATCCGAATATGGCAGCTTTCTATAATAATGAAAAGCAGACCTTGTATGTGAAGCGTAATGTGGGCGACAGCGTAGCAGTTGCTCAGTGTGTCGCTCAGGAACTTGGACACGCACAGCTTTCCATCAACAGCGAAAGTTACAGCCGCAGGGATATGGGCTTTCAGGCAGTGTGTATCGGATATATGATTTGCAAGAAGTATGGCGTAGATACACAGAATTTTGCAATTAACCGTATTCCGGAGGGACTGGCTTCCAAAGAGCCGAAAGAAATCCGTGCGGAGCTTTCCAAGACACGAAATGCAATGGCAGAAATTCACAGTCATATCTCTGATGAAATGTTCCGCAAGAAGCAGGAGCGTTCAAAGGACTATGAGAGATAACGGAGGGCAGATATGGAAAAAGAAAAACTCTACCACATTGCTTTGGACGATTATGAACACGGTGTTGTCATTCGCTCCTTAAACGATGAGAAAACAAAGTTGATGGAGGAAGGCAAGTCCGCAGACGCAGTAGACGACCTGCTTGTAAAAGTCGGAAATGCCCCATTGAAAAAGTTCAAAGTGATTGAAAGGAAACGCTCAGATGAAGCGAGATAATGACAGGCAGACTGCCATTATTTTATCCATTGTCGGTATCGTTCCGGTCATATGGCTGGCACTTCTGATTGCACCTTCCATAAGCGGAGGATTGCCGGAGATAGCAGCCAATCTTGCGACACTCTTTGATAATCCATTTTCCATAAAATTATGTGGGGACAGCCTGAAAACTGTCCTCATTTTGCTTTTATGCTATGGAATGGGTATCGGGATTTACTTTTCGACAAGAAAGAATTACCGCAGACGAGAAGAACACGGTTCTGCCAAATGGGGCAATGTCAGAGCCATTGATAAAAAGTACCGACAAAAGCCGCTGTCAGAAAATAAGCTGATGACTCAGAATGTGTGCATTGGGCTTAATGCCAAGAAGCACAGACGAAATCTGAATACGCTTGTGTGCGGTGGCTCCGGTGCAGGTAAGACGAGGTTTTATGCAAAGCCTAATATTATGAACGCTGCAAGAAACAGCTATGTGATATTAGACCCGAAAGGGGAAATCCTGCGAGATACGGGACATCTTCTTGAGAAGAAAGGTTACGAAGTGCGTGTGCTTGATTTGATTTCAATGGAGAAAAGCCATTGTTACAATCCGTTTGTTTATTTGCAGAATGACAATGATGTGCAGAAGCTCGTAACCAATCTTTTTAAGAGTACCACTCCGAAAGGTTCACAGAGCAATGACCCATTTTGGGATACGGCAGCGTCAATGCTTCTGCTTGCACTTGTATTTTATCTGCATTATGAAGCACCGCCGGAAGAACAGAATTTTGCAATGGTAATGGAAATGCTCAGAGCCGGGGCAATTGAGGACGAGGACGACCCAAGTCCTTCTCCGCTTGATAATCTGTTTTCGGATTTGATGATAGATAATCCTGACCACATTGCTTTGAAGTATTACCACTCTTATCATTCCGGTTCTTCCAAAACATTAAAATCCATACAGATAACCCTTGCAGCAAGGCTTGAAAAGTTTAACTTGGAAAGTCTTGCTGCTCTTACTTCTGCCGATGAACTGGATTTGCAGTCACTCGGAGAGAAAAAGGTGGCACTGTTTGCACTGATACCGGATAACGACTCTAGTTTCAACTTCTTGGTATCCATTCTTTACACACAGCTTTTTCAGCAGTTATTTTATGCAGCCGACCATATCCACGGCGGCTGTTTGCCGATGCCTGTTCATTTTATGATGGACGAATTTGCCAATGTTTCACTGCCGGACGACTTCGACAAGATACTGTCGGTTATGCGTTCCCGTGGTGTATCGGTAAGCATCATCTTACAGAACTTGGCACAGCTTAAAGCCTTGTTTGAAAAACAGTGGGAGAGCATTGTAGGTAACTGCGATGAATTTCTTTACCTCGGTGGAAATGAGCAGTCAACCCATAAATATGTGTCGGAGCTGTTGGGCAAGGAAACCATTGATACCAACACGTTCGGAAAGAGTACCGGAAGAAGCGGTAACTATTCCACCAACTATCAGATTAGCGGCAGAGAGTTACTTACCCCTGATGAGGTGCGTATGCTCGATAATCAGTACGCTATTTTGTTTATCCGTGGGGAAAGACCCATTATGGATTTCAAATATGACATTATGAAACACCCGAATGTGGCACTTACCACAGACGGAAAGGCAAGTCCTTATAAGCACGGAGAAGTCACAAAAGATATTGCTTCGATTGCCATTTGGGACATTGACCCTGCAACACTTCCTGAAAAGGAAATGGAAGAAACGAACTGGGAACTTCTTTCCGATGAGGAGATGGAAGCTCTGTTCATAAACAATCAAACAAATTAAATTTTGGAGGTATTCAACTATGACTATTTTTAAGAAAAAAGCAACTGACATTCAGGAAACAAAGAAACTGCCTATGACCGGAAAGGTTAAGAAAGGCTTCCGTGCTTACTGCACAATGGTCATTGTCGGTGCGTTGGCACTTGGAATGACAACGACTGCATTTGCAGCGAATGACCCGCTTACCGTAGTCAATAATCTGTCCGACTTTATCTTCGGACTTATCCGTGCCATCGGTATGATTTTGCTTGGCTTTGGTATCGTGCAGGTCGGTCTTTCACTCAAATCTCACGACCCTTCTCAGAGAGCCAATGGCTTCCTGACTCTTGCGGGCGGTGTCATTATCACTTTTGCGAAAGAAATCCTTACTCTTATCACAGGCTAAGATAAGAGTTACACAGTTATCGAGGGGTGTGCCAAGTTAAGGGACACCCCTTAATTGTAAGGAGGTGCTTTGAATGAGTGATAACTGGGTAGTTCAAAATCTTGAAAATGCCCTTGAAACTTGGAATGAAAAACTGTCGGAAATATGGACACTCATCACAACTACACCGCAGAACTTTAAGGGCGGGAATATCTGGAAGGTTATTGTTGACATCAACGGTGCAGTTCAGGCTATCGGGCTTGCCTTACTTGTATTGTTTTTTGTGATAGGTATGGTAAAGACCTGCGGAAGTTTTACAGATGTGAAGAAACCGGAACACGCTTTGAAACTCTTTGTCCGTTTTGCATTGGCGAAAGGTGTTATCACATACGGAATGGAGCTTATGCTTGCATTATTTAATATCGTGCAAGGGACGATTTCAACCATTATGAATGCTGCCGGATTTGGAACTCCGGAACAGACGACTTTGCCCGCAGAGATGGTAACGACCATAGAGGATTGCGGATTTTTTGAGAGTATCCCTTTGTGGGCGGTAACGCTTATCGGAGGATTATTTATCACGGTGCTGTCGTTCATTCTGATAATGACAGTGTATGGACGATTTTTCAAGTTGTATATGTACACAGCACTTGCACCGATACCGCTTTCCACATTTGCAGGAGAACCTACACAGAATGTAGGCAAGAGTTTTATCAAGAGCTATTGTGCAGTTCTGCTTGAGGGAGCAGTCATTGTACTTGCTTGTATTATTTTCTCCGTATTTGCTTCATCGCCACCAGTAGTGAATCCTGATGCAGCAGCAGTTACGCAGGTGTGGGCATATATTGGGGAATTAGTATTTAATATGCTTGTTCTTGTCGGTGCAGTAAAAATGTCTGACCGTATTATCCGAGAGATGATGGGACTTTAAGGAGAGATTTTGAGATGAACCAAAGAGATTGTAAGAAATGCGTTTACTATGGCGGTAAACGAAAAGGCAAAGTCTTTTGCCTGAATGATAAATGCGTGAGGGAGAAAGACCGAAACCGCAGGAAAGGAAACAGATATGGAAGTAAAAATTAACCGAGAAATCAGAAATTATACAGAGTCAATGTTTTTTGGACTGTCGCTCAGACAGTTCATTTTTTCTGTTCTCGCTTGTGGCGTTGCGGTAGGACTGTATTTCTTGCTCAGACCGTATGTTGGCACGGAAACCGTATCGTGGGTGTGCATTTTGGGTGCTGCTCCGTTTGCGGCACTTGGTTTTGTGAAGTACAACGGTATGACCGCAGAGAAAGCAATCTATGCGTGGATAAAATCGGAGTTTTTAATGCCGAAGAAGCTGGTATTTCACTCCACCAATGTTTATTACGAACTGATGAAGCCAAGCATTGAACAGAAGCAGAAGGAGGTATTGAAGTCAAATGATTAAGACTCTTACAAATTTGTTTAAGCAGGATAAAGAAAAATTTGTTGTACCGAAAGGGGTGCAGGACGTGATTCCCGTGGCAGCTATCTTTGATGATGGCATTTTCAAAGTGGGAAAGGATAAATATTCAAAGACCTACCGCTTTACGGATATTAACTATGCAGTGGCGAGCCGTGAGGATAAGGAAGCGATGTTCCTTGAATATTCCGAACTTCTGAACTCTCTTGACAGTGGTGCAACGACAAAAATCACAATCAATAATCGTCGGCTCAACAGACTGGATTTTGAGCAGACAATTCTTATTCCGACAACCGGAGATAATCTGGACGAATATCGAGAGGAATACAATAAAATGCTTCTTGATAAGGCAACGGGTGCAAACTCCATTGTTCAGGATAAGTATATTACCATTTCCATCAACAAAAAGAGTGTGGAGGACGCAAGAACTTATTTTGCCCGTGTCGGTGCAGATTTGATTGCTCACTTCGGCAGGCTTGGAAGTAAGTGTGTGGAACTGGAAACAGACGAAAGACTTCGTATTTTCCACGACTTCTATCGTGTGGGAGAAGAAAGCTCTTTCCACTTTGATATTAAGGAAACAAGAAAAAAGGGACACGATTTTAAGGATTATATCTGCCCCGACACAATGGAATTTGAAAAGGACTATTTCAAGATGGGAAACCGTTATGGAAGAGTCCTTTTTCTTCGTGAATATGCGTCCTATATCAAAGACAGTATGGTAGCGGAACTTACGGATATGAACAGAAATCTGATGATGTCCATTGATATTGTTCCCGTTCCAACTGATGAAGCAGTAAAGGAAGCAGAGAACCGTCTGCTTGGTGTGGAAACCAATATCACAAACTGGCAGCGTAGGCAGAATGCCAATAACAACTTCTCTGCAACTGTTCCGTATGATATGGAGCAGCAGAAGAAAGAAATGAAAGAGTTCCTCGATGACCTTACGACCCGTGACCAGAGAATGATGTTCGCTGTTATCACAATGGTTATTACGGCAGACAGTAAGGAACAGCTTGAGAATGATACGGAAGCGTTGCTTACCACAGCAAGAAAACATCTTTGCCAGTTTGCAACACTGAGATTTCAGCAGGTAGATGGACTCAATACGGTAATGCCGTTTGGAACAAGAAAGATTGATGCGTTCAGAACACTTACAACAGAGAGCCTTTCGGTATTTATCCCATTCAGGGTGCAGGATATTTTCCACGAGAACGGTATCTATTACGGTCAGAATGTTATCAGCAAAAATATGATTATCGCAGACCGTAAGCAGCTTTTGAATGGTAACTCCTTTATTCTCGGTGTATCTGGTGGCGGTAAGTCATTTGCGGCAAAGGGAGAAATCATCAATCAGGTGCTTTCTTCAGATGCGGATATTATCATCATCGACCCTGAGCGAGAGTATTCACAGCTTGTCAATGCGATGGGCGGAGAAGTAATCAATATTTCTGCTACTTCCGACAATCACATCAATGCAATGGATATGAATAAGGATTACGGCGACGGTGCAAACCCTGTCATTTTGAAATCCGAGTTTATTATGTCCCTTTGTGAACAGCTTATCGGAGGAACAAATCTCGGAGCGAAGCAGAAGTCTATCATTGACCGTTGCACGGCAAGCGTGTATCGCAGTTATCAGCAGAATGACTATCAGGGACATATACCGACCTTGCAGGATTTCAGGGCAGAACTTTTGCAGCAGGACGAACCGGAAGCAAAGGAACTGGCACTTGCCATTGAACTTTTCACACACGGTTCTCTGAATACCTTTGCAAAGCAGACGAATGTGGATACCAATAATCGCCTTATCTGCTATGACATTCTTGATTTGGGTAAACAGCTTATGCCGATTGGTATGCTTGTTGTCCTTGACTCTATCCTGAACCGTATCACACAGAACCGTGCAAAGGGTAAGAACACCTTTATCTTCATTGATGAGATTTATCTTCTGTTCCAGCACGAATACTCTGCAAACTTCCTCTTTACCTTGTGGAAGCGTGTGAGAAAATACGGTGCATACGCAAGTGGAATCACTCAGAATGTCGATGACCTTTTGCAGAGCCACACAGCGAGAACAATGCTTGCAAACTCAGAGTTTATCATTATGCTGAATCAGGCTTCCACAGACAGGCTTGAGCTTGCAAAACTTCTGAATATTTCTGACCTCCAGATGTCCTATATCACGAATGTGGAAGCAGGACACGGACTTATCAAGGTGGGAAGTTCGCTTGTACCGTTTGCAAACAAATTCCCTAAGAACACGAAACTTTATAAACTGATGACAACCAAACCGGGCGAAGCATAAGGAGGGATTTACAATGTCTAAGATTCAATTTCGCAATGCTGCACACAGAGATTTTGTATTGGAAAATCTGGATAAGTGCAAAGTCAACGACTGCTATCACAGAGCATTTTTCTATGTGATGGGTATTTCAGAAGAAACAAGAATGAACATCGGAAAGATGTTTGATTTTAAGAGGGATTGCATCATACCGGAAGGTATGCACGGAGGTTGGCAGACAAGTGGCACAGTCAAAGTCTGCCACCTTGCCTTTAATCTCTGGAATGGATTTACGGAAGAAGGCAGGGAAAATCTCTATACACCGGAGGAACTGTTCTGTTGCGGATATGCTCCGTATTTTATGGAGGGTATCAAGTTGAGGTATCCGGAGTATTGCAGGGATTTAACCCCGCCTAAGAGAAACGATATGGAAAGGTAAGAGAAAATGAGCAGAAAAATCTATATTATTATTGCAATGGTGTTTACGGTAGTGTTGTCTGTAAGCACCTTCTTTATTATCCGTAATCACATTGACTCTGCCAAGCAGAATGAAGTCTATGATAACCTTGCGGAGATTGTGGAGGACGAGCCGCCAAAGGAAAATGAGGGCGTGACGTTTTCGGAAGATAAGGACTATCTTGCGGAATATTTTGAACTTTATCGGCAGAATGAGGATATGGTGGGTTGGATAAAGGTTGAGGATACCAATATCAACTATCCGGTCGTGCAGTCTGTAAATGAGCCGAACTTCTACCTGAAGCACAAGTTTGATAAGACCTATTCCGCTTATGGCTGTCCATATGTGCAGGAAAATTGTGATGTGCAGAAACCTTCAGACAACATCATTATATACGGACACCATATGAATGACGGCTCGATGTTTACGGGACTGATGAAGTACAGAAACAAGAGCTTTTGGGAAGGTCATAAGACGATTACCTTTGATACACTGACGGACAGACACCAGTATGAAGTGATTGCAGTCTTTAAGACGGTTGTTTATACAAACAGCTCCGACAGCTTTAAGTATTATGAGTTTACGGACGCAGAAAATGCGGCAGAGTTTGATGCGTATGTTGCTAAGTGCAAGGAACTTTCTTTGTATGATACCGGAGTATCGGCAGAGTATGGCGACAAGCTGATTTCTCTTTCTACTTGTGAATATTCAAGAAACAATGGCAGGCTTGTTGTTGTCGCTAAGAGAGTGGATTAAACCCCACTCTCTATTATTTTTCGAGAAAGGAGGAAACCGATGGCTGATATAAAAACAAGAGATACAAGCAAAGGTACAATCAAGACCATAAATAAGGCAGCAGTTGCCACGGAGCGAATGAAGAAAGACTATGTGATGACGAAAGATAAGGCAGAACATTCCACCAATGCTTCGGAAAATTCCGCAGAGGAATATGCTTCCGATAAAATCGAAGCGGCAACGGATAGGACTGTTCACGAAACAGCATACCGTGCGGATAAAGTCGGCAGATGGGGTGTGCGTGAAACAAGGCAGAATTATCAGAAAGCCAAAACGGGAATTGAGAATTTCAAGACCAAGCGTGCAGAGAAACAGCTTCAGAAACAATCGGTCAATCCTGTCGGAAAACAGAGCATCCGAACTCTGGAGCGTACGGAGAAAACAATTAAACAGTCTGCAAGGTCGGCAGGAAATACGACAGTCAAGACCGTATCGAAAGGTGCAACCAATACTGTTCAAAGGTCGGTCAAGACCGCAGAACAAACGGCAAAGACTTCTATTAAGACCACCAAAGAAGCTGCCATTATAGCACAGAAAACAGCAAAAACAACAGCCAAAGCAACACAGAAAGCGGCTCAGACGGCAAAGAAAGCGGCGAAAGCCACAGCAGATACCGTTAAAGCCACAGCGAAAGCTACTGTTGCGACAGTCAAAGCGATTATTGCAGGGACAAAAGCACTTGTAGCAGCAATCGCCGCAGGAGGTTGGATAGCGGTGTTGATTATTATGATTGTCGTGTTGTTCGGTGCTGCCGTAGCAATGTTCGGTGGAGGAAGTGACAGTAACTCCTATACTCCGGTAAGTGCAGAGGTAGAAGCCTATGAACCCATCATACAGAAGTATGCCAAAGAGTACGGCATTCCGATCATCGCAGACGGCGGTATCAAGTATTCTGG
>ENA-OOUZ01000319-OOUZ01000319.1-human-gut-metagenome-genome-assembly--contig:-NODE-319-length-26338-cov-3.272762_pt1 | contig 26338 bp, 31 predicted proteins | sample MGYA00241546_ERZ501274 | MGnify/ENA primary metagenome ERZ501274 (study PRJEB25962, sample SAMEA2042363) | human gut metagenome | biome: human gut; feature: human-associated habitat; material: faeces...
ATAACATGTTATATTATCTATATCAAATAAAAGAGCCGTCCGGGAATCCTGGCAGATAGTCGGGCGGCACCCAAAAAAGAAAGGCACCCAGATTATAGCACGGGTGAAAAGGTAAAAGCAATATGAGCCGAATTGAAGAGCTAGAAAAGGAGTTAATAAAGGTTTGCGGCACTTATGAAAATGACTGCTCCAAGTGCCCGAAACAGAAGGAATGTGAAGAATATTGCAAATTGTCGCGGAAAGATAAGGAGGCGAAAAAATGTTAATAATTGGGAATTTAGCAGATGGAAAAAGGTGTGTATACGATTTGCCGTCAGAAATTAAGACGGCGGAGCAAATGCAAAGTCTTATATATGGCTCCAACAATGGAAGGCTTGCAGAAAGCCAACGCCCGGAGCTTTACAACCAGCCTAAGCTTTTAGGGCTTAATGGTCCGATGTGGAACGGCTGGGGAACCCTTAAAAGCACAGGCGAAACGGTGGCGGTTATCCGCTACGAAAAGCCTTGTAAATATTAGCCGAAACGCTCCGCCCTGGGGCGTCAGCCGTGGGATGGTCTCCCGGCTATGATGATGGCAGACCAGAAAGGGAAAAGATGACAAAATTAAAATTTGAAAATAACAAGATTTATAGCACTTCCAATCTTAGCGAAAGAACAGATGTTTTTGAAATCGTGGAGAAAATCCCGCAGGGCTTTTTTGTTTGGAACATTGGCGAGAACATGGGAACACATGAATATATACCAGTTTGCCAAGACCTGCACCCGGAAGACAAGACCAATTTTGAAATCAATATTGCAACACTTAAAGCCGTAAAAGTCACACCGGACGAATGGAAAAAGCTAAACAAAGCAGCCGCATGGGGAATTGGAAACCTTACACAAGCAGAAAAAGCCTTGAAGAGCAAGCGCCGGGGCTACACATCCGACAGGAAAAGAGCAGCTGCAGAACTCACACTTGATATTTTCCGCAGGATTTGCAAATAGTCGAAACCGCCGCCCGGCGGTCTGTAGGAACTGTCCCACCTGCACCGATGAGACAGGGCACACGATGAAAGGATGGTTAATATTATGGAATTTATGGAGAAATTGCAGAAACAAAAAGATGATTCAAAATCTGCATACATTAAAGCTCGGGACGAATGGGCGGACACCAGAACCGCCGAAAATATCAAGGGCGACTTTGAAAAATGGAAAATTGTTTGTGATAGAAAGCGTGATTGTATGCGCTTGGGTGTACTTATTTAGGCAAGCGGCGGCGGTTCCCGGGGTTCGATTCCCCGGCTTGCTTTTACCCGGAAACGGGAAAAATTGAAAATATGGAGGAATAGGAACATGACAAGAATTGAAAAAATGCGAAAAGATGGATACCCAAATATCATAAAAGGGAACGGAGGATTTAGGGCGTATTTGAAAGATATGCAACCTTTAGGCGGTGGAGATTATATGGCTATATATCGCTATCCCGGTGGGGAATGCTGTCACAGCCTGGAAGAAATAAAAAAATGCTTTGAAATCATCGAACAATAGCCGCCGCAGAGGATGACAGCCGGGAGCGATGCCCGGCTATATCTCTATACTTTTTTACAAATAATTTAAAATAAGGGGTGATTTTGTGCAAAAATATGAAAAAACTATAATAAAAATACGCCACGGCCTGAACGGGTACAGGTACGCAGCTTGCACGGCTTCCGGGCGGTTTATTGCGAATTTTGAAAAACTGGCGGACGTCCGGCGGTACTGGCTGACAGAAATCAATAACGGAACTTTTAGTATAATACGTGAATTAAATAAATATCCAGAATAGTCGGAAAAAATCCGCCTTTTTTCCGTGCTTAAAATTTGGATATTGTGCTTTTTTCCGATATGTGATACTGTGTATGTATATAGGCTTTTTAGGCTTTCTTTGCGTGTCACTCCGTCCGTCTCTATGTTCCTGCGCCTGCATGGTCCTTTCGGAGCAAGTCCGCCCTAAAGGGAGAAGTGAAAATTCTTACTGCACCGACCAATTTCTGAAAAATAAATTTTCAAGATATTTTCAAAAAAATTCTCAAAAATTAAAATGGACTTTTCATATTTCAAATCCAGTACCCCGGGGGGTATCAAAATCGTTGCATTATAATTTTGAAAAAAATTTAAGAAATTTTTTTCATGAATTTTCTTATGATTTCATCAGCTAAGGAAAACACTTCTCTTCCGTATGTTGCCAAAAAATCAGCAACTATTTCTTCTGTCTGTATGTCCATAAAAATGTTGTATGAAAATGCAAATGCATGGCATAACTCATGACAGAGAACACGGTCAAAGAATGAGCCATTGATTCTGTTGGAAATGTATATGCACTGCGTATTGCGGTCTGTCATTCCAAACGTGTATGTGTTGTCGGAACGCATTAACATGGTGCTGTGTGTCTCTACAAGCCTTAAATTCCAAACGATTCCATTTATTGTGAACAATTTACCACCTCCAAAGAAAAGGAGCCTAAATAAGGCTCCTAATCGTTTCTATCCGATTTTTGTTACCAGTGCGGACAGCTTGCTCTTAAGAACAGATTTCTCTTCCGGGGTGGCATCGTTGATGATTTCGGACATATCCGTTGCCAGTTCCGTCATGTAAGTATTAAGGTCACGCACTTTAGCTTCCTTGTCCGCAGTGGTGTTAGCTTTATGCAGTTCCTTATTTTCCATATAGGCTCTACGGCTCATGCCACTTCTGCCCTCTCTGGAATCACGCATACTGGTATTCATGGTAGGCTCTGTGTAGTACATACGCCCCATGTCTCTATCCATGTCACGGTACATTTCCGGTGTCATGTGGTAATATGGTGGCTCTTCATAACCTCTGCGATACGTTCCGTGCCCTTTCGGTGCAAATCTTCCGTCTGCATAGCGGTAATGGTCGTAGTACCGTCTGCCACCATCACCGTAACGTTCAAACATTTCCATGTTTTCGTCCGGGTCATATTCCTGCATGGTTTTTGTCAGTTCACGGTAGTACATGGCTTCTGACAAATCTTTCATCATATCAACGACTTTTCCCATTTCGCAAGTATCTACTTTGTCAATTCCTTTGTCAAACTGCGCTTTAGCGCATTCAGAAAGTTTTTCAATCATTTCATGCATTCTTTTAACATCCATGATTTCCACCTCCTACGCTTCACGAACGGCAATTAAATTACTGTTCTGTACTTCAATAGCCTGTGTGGAAGTGTTCTGAACCGCTACCGTACTGCAGCATCCACGAGGGACATCAATGTAAGCCTGTGCAGAAACATTGAATAAATTCTCTACTGCTGCCGGAGTTACAATCATTCTTGTGGACTGTAAAGGTTCTCCGTCTACCGCCAGTGCAAGGGAAATTTCCCCAACAGTTCCACCAGTGGGAATCTGAATGTTACCGGAATAACTTACAAGGAATCTTGCACGGCACTGATTAGTGATACCTCTTAACTTCACAATTCCAGATCCCTCTCTGTGAGTGATACAACCACTTCCATTTACGGCAGTTTCGGTAAGAGCAACGTCCGCTCCTGCTGCCACAGTCTGTAATGCTACTGCTGTATATTCAGCCATAATAAATACCTCTCTTTCAAAATCAAAGGGGCAAACCATATAGTCTGCCCCATGTTGTCAGTAATTCTGCATAGCAGACATAACCTTAAGGTTAAGTTACTCGATATGCAGTTTTAGCATCCGCAACCAGTGTTGCAACCACACCCGTAATATACATTAGGGTTGGGAACCTGGTATGCCGGGATGGGCGCAGGATTCACAGCGTTAATAATCTGCTGTGTCTGTGCCGCCATCTGAGTAGTGAGAAGTGCATTCTGACGATCCTGAGAAGCGGCTCTGCGCAGATCGTTGTTCTCCGCCTGCAGAGTAGCGATCTTATCCTGACATAAGTAGTCAAGGATTGCTCTTGTACCGGCATTCTGGCTGTCGATAATATCACGAGTATTGTTATTCATGGTGTTCTGCAATGCGCAAGTATTCGTTGCCATATTGTAGTTTACACCCTGGATAGCTTCACGGGTTTCGCAGCAGCAATTAGCAAGCTGGGACTGTAAAGCATTCTGTCCTTGCATCAGTGCAATGTTGGTGGTGTTAAAGCCTTGCTGTGTCTGATAGCCAAGATTGCAGATAGCGTTATCTACACCGTGGAAACCATTCATAATAGCGGTATTCTGTGCGTAAAAGCCGTCACATAATCCGCTGTTGATTCCGTCCAGCTTACCGATGATAGACTGGGTATCAAAACCTCTTTGGATATCTGCCTGTGTAGCAGCTGTAGCAACATAGCCACCGCCATTGTTACCGCCGAAGCCGCCCCAACCGCCGTTGCCCCAGCCAAAAAGCAGAGCGAATACAACGATAATCCAGAGCCAGCCACCGTCAGCCCAGCCACCGTTATTGCCGTAACCGCCATTTGCAGGCATAACCGGCATTGTAAATGGTGTGTTGTTAGATTCAAACATATTAGATTTACCTCCGTGTAATTTATTCATAAAGAGGTTCCCCAGGTTTTGTGCACAAACCTCTAATATGCAATCATAAATGAAACTGATTTTTTATCTGTGACATTACATCATCAGGATTAAGTCCTCTTTCTTTGCAGATGTTCCTTGCCATTTGCTCAATGCCTTGCATATTTCCTTTTTGAGCCATATCCAAAGCATTTTTAGCCATAGGATTAGACATGATCTGATTGTTAGACATCATGCTCTGCATAAACTGTTGTGGATTTGCCATGTTTTTAAGCATCTGTATAGGATTTATGTTCATTCAGCATCTTCCTTTCTTTGTGTCTGTGAAGATTTTCTTTGCGATTGTGAAGATTTCAACTGCTCTATCTTCTGTTCCAGTTCATCAAACCGCTTCATAAATACCTCTGTGGCTTCGTCTGATAAGTCAAATTTCGTCTTTTCTGCGGTATGCGGTAAATTGTTGGTGTTATCTTCCAAAACAGGCTTATAGAGCCTTGTGTAAATTTTCCCATCCGCTCCCCAGGATTTAGCATAGATCTCTGACATATCCTGTTTAGGAAAAAATGCCGTATTGCCATCCATAGGAACTTCATTCGGTGCTATGCACTCCTGCGCTGGCACAATGCGACCGTACATCTGTACTGCGTTTTGTTGTGTCTGTTGCATAAACTGCTGTGACTGGAATTGTTCCTGCTGTGGCATAAACTGTCCGTACATAGGTGTCCTATACTGCGGATTGTAGTAGTTTGGATTCATAATCGGCTGTGGCATGGCTATTCTCCTTTTCTTCCATTGATTCTATCTGTTTCGCAATTTCCACTTCATCAAGTGTCTGATATGTCGGTTTGTTCAAAAGTCCCAACGGGCTGAAATTCATAAGCATTACCAAGTTCTCCTATAACTTCTTCTGCAGCATGGACTACGATTGATTGATATTTAAGTGGTACATTTCCCATCTGCTCTTTGCTAAAAATACGTTCCAGTGCTTCATCTGAAAATCTGAATTTTGCCATAAGGTCATTCCTCCTTATGCTTAAATTTTGGCATAAAAAAAGAGAAGAAAATTTTCATTTTCTTCCCATAGTTTTCTCATTCGCATAAGGCTTTTCTACGTACCAATCACGTACCAATTTTTATAGTTTTATGTAGATTTATAAAGAATTACGTTAATATAAAAATATTGCAGAATGCCGTAAACATCAGTATTTGTAGGTATATAACGCATTACGTTAATATATGTCAAAAATGGCTTTTAATTACGATTCCTAATTTCATATATACTCATTCTCCTTCGATTTTTCCTTGATTTGCAAGGGTTTTCGGGTTTTGGCTTTTCGGCTACTACGCCATTTTTACGCCATTTTCGCATTGAGTTTTATGTCAGAAAACCCTTTTGACTCAAACTGCCGTACAGCTTGGTCGAGCGAATCGGTAGTTACATGAACATACCTATCCATCGTTGTCTTGATACTGGCATGACCCAATAGCTTTTGCAGCACTTTCGGCTGCATACCACTTTCGATGGCTCTTGTGGCGTAAGTATGGCGTAGAGCGTGCATACAAAAGCGATTTATCCCTGCTTCGTCGCAGAGCTTGTAAAGGTGGGTATCATAGGAGCTGTTCTTCGCTGGCTCTCCTGTACGCCAGTTGATAAAAACAAGGTCACGCATAACAAGCTGTGAGGTTGTGCCTGTGCGCCTGTCTATGTATTCAAGCGTCTGTGAAAGCAAGGGAGACTCTTTCCTGTTATCCCGGCTATCCCAAATGCTTTTCAGAATATCGTAGGCTCTGTTCGTCAAGGGAATTGTGCGATAACTCTGTTGAGTCTTTGGAGGACCTGCACGCCAGTATTTTTGAGCGTGCCTAAACTCCAAAGTCTTGTTGACCGTAAGTGTTCGTTTTTCAAAGTCAATCGCATCCCAAGTTAATCCAATCATTTCGCCAGTACGCAAGCCTGTTTCGAGGATAAGGGCGTATTGGTTATAGTTGTGGGAACGCTGGGCAACTTCAAGAAAACGTTGTTGGTCATCGCAAGTAAGAAACTTTATATCATCCACAGCACGAACTGGCTTTGTAAACCGCACACCATCCATTGGGTGTCTGGCAATCAAGTCATTCATTTTCGCCGCCTTGAACAATGTGCCCATAGCAATATAGGCTTGTCGGATAGTAGAACCAGCATAATCAGCGTCCATCCGAATCAAGACTTGCTTACAGTGCATGGGCTTGACATTGGCAATCGCCATTCTACCGATAACGGGCTGAATGTTTTTGGAATATCGCTCCCGATAATTGCGGAGCGTATTAGGGGCTAAGTCACCTACTATATTTTCAATCCAGAAACTAAACCATTGGTCAACCGTTGTTTCGGTGGCAACAAAAACTTCTTCGTGCTTGTCGGCATATTTCGCTTCTTCCATCCAATTCCTTGCTTCGGGAATAGTCTGAAAATATTTCTCATGCCTTTTTCCTGTTTTATCAACAAATCGTGCGCTGTATAAACCGTCCTTTCTTTGGTAGATACCCTTACCGCAGTCTTTTCCTTTGAGATTTTTTCCCATGAAATGCTCCTTTCCCTTGAAGGGAAATGGACGCACTGCTACACGATAAGTATAGCAGATTTTGTCCATTCCCTCAAGTAGTTATTGTGAAAAACTCTCCGGCAATTTGTAAATTTTTCGGAACTTCTTATATCACCAGTTTCTCACTGATGAATTGCTCAAATTCCTTTCGTTTGACCAGCTTCTTTGTGCCGACAAACAAAACGAAGGGGCAGTTGGGCGAGCGGAGCATACTGTCGATCTTGTTGATGCCGATATTGCTGTATTCTGCCGCCTCCTTGGTGGTCAGTGTCATTTTCAGATGGATCGGAACGGTGCCGATGCAATTCTCCATGTAAAAGCTCCTTTCTTGGGTTTATCAGCCGAGCAGACGAGCCGCCGTTTTCAGATTGTCGGCAGCGGTGCTTTTGCGGAAGCTGTCTCCATCGAACATGATCGGGACGCAGACCTCCAAGATGCGGTCATAAATTCGGCGGTCATCCAGATCGACAGCTTGCTTCATAACGGAAAGCGGGATATTCGTGGTGACGATCATGGGCTTGCCGGTCAGCAGCCGTTTGTCAACCACATCGAACACTCGCTCCTTACCGAAGCTGGTGTTACGTTCTGCCCCCAAATCATCCAGAATGAGGAGGTCGGGGCGCATAAGCGATTTCATGTAATTGTCGCGGTCCGAACCGAAGTTACCCTGCATACGGTTGACTACATCAGACATTCCCACAAAGAGGACGGACTCCAGACGGTCAATCAGAGCGTTGGCAATGCATCCAGCGGCATAGGATTTTCCCGTGCCGACATTCCCGAACAGGAGCAGCCCGATTCCTGCTTTTTTGAACTCGTCCCAGTTCTGCGCGTAACCCCTCGCCTTTGCAAGCTGGGGCGTTGTAACTGCGGCTGACTCAAACCGCCAGCCAGCGGCGGGCATATCGCGGAACGCCTCGCTGCGGAGCATCGTCATGTAAGACATTCTCTCATATTCCCGACGCTCCGCTTCTTCCCGTTCTCGGCGTTCGGCGACGCACTTGCACATAACCGGGTGCTTGGTAAAGCCCTGTGCCTGAAGGTCTGCGGGGTAAAAGGCTTCTTTCGGCGTATGGCACTTGCCGCAGTATTTCAGCCCATCAGCGGAATTGATGTAATCGTCAGGTGCGGCATTAGCCGCTTCAACGGCATCAACCATTTTTGTAAAAATCGGATTCATAGACACTCTCCCTCGTTATCGTCGTAAGTGTAGTTTTTCGCTCTCCTGCCCTTGCTGTCCTCGTCCAACCACTTCTTGATGGTGGCGTAATGATTGGCATAGTGCCTGTCATTGGAAGCCATGTACCGGGACAGCCGCTCAATGTATTCGGCAGCTTTGCCGGGATAAGCCGTCTCCAGCCGGGAATATTCCTCTCCTGACAGAAAAACATTTTGATACTCTCCATATCGGCGGCGCGTACTCTCTACTCTTTCGGTCTTACTCTGTTCTTTATATTCTGTATTAGTATTACTTGTGGGCAATTTCTGCCCATCAAGAGGGGCGGTTTTCTGCACTTCTGAAAGGCAGCCTTTGCCCATCAGAGGGGAAGAAAGCTGCACCCCATCGGGTATTTGCAGAAACAGCCTGTTAGCCTTGGTCAAGCCCTGTCGGACGCGAGTCAGCAGCCCGGCATTTTCCAGTTCGCACAAGGCGGTTTTTACCGTTCTTTCGCTCCGATTCAGGTCATTCGCCATCTGCTTGATTGTGTAGATGACATACACATTTCCGTCCTCTGATACCCACCCCGATTTTTGCGAAAGCATCGTGCGATTCATCAGGAGGGCATACAGCAGTTTAGCGTTGATGGAATGTTCGCTGACTACCATAAATTGTGGCAAAGGAATGAACGGTGGGAGCGAGGTATCAATCTTGATATAGATGGCGTATCACTTCCTTTCGGTGTCTGCGGTATTCATGGTGGCGTTCCATCGGGTCCGCGAGGGGAGTACGCAGATGTACCACCCTTTTTTGCCCTCTTGGATTGATAATGCGGGCAAATAACGACAACCGCCCGGAAACTCTGCTTGCAATCGTGGACGCAGCGGCGGCAGAGCGTGTTGTACGCCTTGCGTCCCCGGTCATTCAGGAAGAACGACCATTCCAGCTTTTTTGATTTGCTCATGCGCGGCATATCTGTGCTCCTTTCCCGAATTACAATTCGTTTCTCTGCTGTACTTTCAGCAGCTCCCATACGTCAGCCATCCGTTCTTTCAGCTCGGCAACGTCGGCATCGTAGAAATGCCCGGTGCTGTTGATGCGGCGGCAGACGTGGTTGATGTTTGTGGCAATCCTGCTGACAGCGGCAGCTAACTTTTTCTGCTCGGTGTAATCGACCTTGATGATGTACCCGTCAATCAGCATTTTCCGGGCATACGCGCCGAAGTTGCGGGTGCCGAGTTGATTCATCTTGTGGCGAACTACGCTCAATTCCTGCTCATTTAGGCAGATTTCCTTGCGGATGGGTCGTGTGCGGTCTGGCATATCAAAGAACTCCTTTCACTTTACAACGGACACCTTTTTGCCGTTTGTTGAGTATGGCGGCAAAAATTTTTTCCTTTCACTTTACAACGGACATTTTTAAGTCAAAACGCAGGTATCGAAACGGAAGATTTTCAAAAAATATGCGCCCCTGCTTTTGCGAAAGCGGGAGCGCGTTGTATCTGCGGATATGAGATTTGAGAGAGTAGCAAGCACATCCGGTGTCCGTACACACCGGAAAAATGAGCGGTTCAGCCTTGCGCCCGAACTGCTCATTTTGTTGTTGTGGAATCCCCACACCCCTTTCATGTCTGAATTGAAAATACTTCCTGAACTTTTCAGAAAGCCCTTGCTTTTATTCGCTTTGACGATTATAATTATACTGTGATTTTATAAGCAGACGCGGAACTTAACTGCAACAGGAGTGCTACCCATGAAGTATTTATCTATCGCGCAAACCGCCGAACGCTGGGGCATCTCCACCCGCCGTATTCAGATTTTGTGCGGCGAGGGGCGCGTCCCCGGTGCTATCCGCATTGGCTCGGTCTGGGGGATTCCAGAGGACGCAGAGAAGCCAGCGGACGCGAGAATCAAGAACGGCAAGTATATCAAAAAAACTGCCGAAAATGAAAAATAAGCCGCAGATTATATCAGCGACTCTAACTCGAAATAATGGGGTCTATTCCACCTCGCGGGTGCGAATGGGCGCACTGATCCCTTGTCACGAATCTACCTAAATCGTCGATTCGACAAACGATGACAGTGTTTGACAAAGATTTAGTCCTTCCGAGACAGGATAGGTCTTTCACCACAATAACCACTGCACAGGCATAGACAGGAGTGACCCTCATTACTGCTGAGGGTCAGGGTAGAAAAACCCTCATTTGAAATGAGGATAACACGATTATGGAGGAAATCAGCCATGCCAACACTTGAATGGATTGGAAAAAGCAAGGTGATCAATCACCATCAGGACGTGCCGTTTCGGGTGTTGGAGCGCAAGTACAGCTTTGATGAAAACGGGCAGCACAACGAAGATAATGGCAGCGAAAACATGATCATCCGGGGCGACAATCTGGAAGCCCTGAAAGCCCTGCTGCCCCGGTATGAGGGGCGCGTCAAGTGCATTTACATTGATATAAAGACACCGAGATTGATACAATTTAATTATTCCTCCGCCGATTTTGCCGCTTGAGGGGTAAGTTGGCGTTTGAGGGGTAAGTTGTGGAAGTCGGGGTGTCCCGGCTGTTTTTATCGGTAGAAATGTTCATACATCGTCGGTATAATTGACGGCGAGAAACACGAAACTGACGGCGGTGAAAACATGGCTTATGAAGAAGAGAACATCGTTCAGGAATGGCTGGATTATCTTAAAGACCTGAATGTTGAAACAAAGAAGATGTTCGGTTGCTATTGCCTATACTGTGATGGTCAGGCTGTCGGCTGGATTCATGACAGTGTTTTGAGCTTGCGAGAAGTTGGGTTGGATTATTTGCCAAAAGACATTAAGAGGCCGAGCAAAGAGGACAAAATACAAGAACTTGTTATTCCCCTTGATTATGCAAATGCTGACTGGCTACCCAAAGCAGTACAGGATACAGCAGATATAAGAAAAAGGCAGAGATAAAACCCTTTTGATGAGGTACCCGCCATGAAGCAAATCACAAATAAAGAATACGAAGAGTGGCAGAAGTACAAAGCGGAGAAAGCAAAGGGCCACGTCCTGCTGCCAGATACCGTCCGGTTAATCTGCGAGGCCAACGGCTATGACGCAGAAAAGATCGGTCAGCACTTCCTTGAGATTCTGCCGAAGATCACAGAACAAGGAGACGGTTTAAAACTATGAGTCTTTTTGAATTCTCTGACATTTCCAAAAGTGAAGAAACCATTCAGCGAACATGGGAGGATTTTCGTTCAGCTTTAGGCACAGGTGTTTTTTCATGCAACGAGCTTGATGCTGCAAAAGCAAACACTACATTCTTAAAGGTTTTTGATGATCTATTTTCACACTGTCATCCTTTTTTTGATGTATCAGCAGAAAGCATATTAGCCTGCCCCACGACTCTAATGAGAGCAGGAAGACTTCGCCCCGCTGATCCCGATCCAACGTATAGCAGATTTATACCAAACAAGGACTATATAACGAAGCACAATCGGTTTAGCCCTCCGGGAGTAGAATGGTTGTATTTGGCCATAGGCGATCCGTGCGTTGCTGAGACTTGTGCCTTAAAAGAATGTCGAGCTGAAGCAGGTGAACTGTTCGGTTTGTGTCAGTTCAAACTTAACGAGGATTATTCAGAAAAAACGCTTGTTGACCTCACGATAGCAGAAGATGTTCTATATGAAGATCTAAACAGGCAACTTGAGAATTCAGCCGATGAAATTCGTAAACGTGAAGTAAAGAAGGCTGTAGACGGCATTATGCGTAAAGGATATGCCAAAACGCCAGATGTCAGCGATATTAAGGAGAAGTTTACACGGTGGGCAGCTTATACTTATGCAAGGCTGCTATCAAAACAGATTTTTGTTCCTGTGGAAACTGAAGACAAAGAACTCATGTATTCGCCTTTCCAGTGCATGGCCCAATACTTTTTATCTCTTGGATATGCGGGTATCATTTATTCGAGCACAGTATTCTCGGAAGGGAAAAATGTTGTTCTGTTCGATAAAGATGCTGCTACCCCTATGGGCAAGATAAAAAAGATCAATGTATAACAAAAACGCCTCCGAGCCGATGTGGTTCAGAGGCGTTTCTGCGTCTATAGGATTATGCTTTGATCTCGGTACCGTCCTTGAAGGTCACCCGGATGTCCTTTTTGCTGTGGACGGTGATGTAGTACACCATCGCCAGCCAGTCTGTTTCCCGGAACTCTGTCAGCGGCTCCCGGCTCCGCAGGTTTTTCAAGTATGCTTCGATTTGGTGCTTTCGGGCCATGCGCTCGGCAATCAGATCGGTGACCTCGGTGTGTCGGGCCTTGGCCCTATCAAACCGGGCCACCAGAGCATCGTATCGTTTCTGGTATTCATCCTGATCGAGGGCGACGTGAGCGTTCTCCTTGACGCGCTCCCCGCTACTCTGGTATGAGGACGTTCCTGTAATTCCGGTTGCCTTGCCGGAAATTAATTCGGGCAACATGTACGGATTCCTAAATAACGAATATAAGTTAAGACGGTTGGATTCCGATACAGATATTTCGTACATTGATACTGTGAGCGAAGCGGTATCGGCTCCGCACACAAAAGCCAGTCTTATCACATACGAGAATAATAAACTTAGAACAAGGTATGCAGAATATTTGAAAGCGAGAGAATTGCCCCCAAGTGGTTCTGATATTTCCATCACAGATACTATTGCAGAAATAACCACTGACGATGAACGAATCGTGCTATACTATATACTTCATGAAAATGTTCGAAAAGTCTCTAAATCTACTATTTCAAGCTGGTTAAACAAATGCGAAATCCGTGGCGTAAATGTCGATAACGCGTTTGATTTGCTGTCATCTTTTGATAACGGGGCTGTGAATAACGATACTCTGGAGTTTGGCATCGACACCTTCCGCAAATACTCTGCAAACGCAGCGCAAATACTTCCACCACTTAAAAAATGCGTGGATCAGTATATTGAATTAGCCGTCAACATATTCAAAAAAATCTGGTCATATGACACGCTTGACATTAATATACGGCTGTTTATTGCTTATATCGTGGAAGAGAGAATGCGCGCGTTTGGTGACCGTTGGATGGCAGAAGGAGAAATCGAAAATATAAGGCAGTGGGAGAGCAAAAACACACTTGATTCCACACTTTCAAATAACTATGGAAGCTGCCTTGAATTTTTTATTCAAAACGAACTTGTGTATGCAAGCAGTTGGACAAGCTATGGAAATCCGCGAGAGTATACTTTATTCCCTTCTCTACAGGAACTTCTTTTTAATTGCCCACATAAGATTATGGAGGAATTGCAAAAAGTCAAAGGTATATATCATTTGGATTTACCATTTTGAGGTTTAAGAAGCCCGGCACCGCGTCGTTTGACGTGCTGCTGGGCTTCTTACTTAGTTCCATTCCTCAGCTAAGAGGAAGTCGCGGATATTCCGGTGCTTGATACCGTTTCGGCTCATATCGAACTCATCGAGGGAAACAACATACTTCGGGAAGTTGTCACGAATGTTATCATACGCACCAAATTCACGGTTGACCGTTTCTTCCGATGCCAGCAGGTAAGTGACCTGAACATACAACTTTTCGCCGCGCTTGTCGCATACAAAATCAATTTCCTTATCGCCCGTTCTGCCAACGGTCACTTCATAGCCCCGGCGCAGCAGTTCCAGATACACGATATTCTCCAAAATGAGATTGATGTCCCGCATATTGCCACCGAAAACGGCCTCGCGGATGCCATGATCGGCAATATAATACTTCTCGTTGGAGGCAAGGATCTGTTTGCCCTGCAAATCTTCCCGCTTCACCTGATAGAACAGATACGCCTCGCAGCAGTATTTGATATAGTTCAGGATTGTTTCCGGGGCAACGGTGCGCTGCTCATTTTTCAGGAACTTCGCAAGCGAGGTCGCAGAGAAGGTCGTTCCCACATTGGCAATCACATAGGCAATGATTCGTTCCAGCAGGTCAACATCCCGGATTTTATTCCGCTTCACGATGTCCTTGAGCTGAACCGAGTTGAATAGATCATGAAGATATTGCTTGGACGGTGCATCCGCATAGCGGAGGTTTGCGAGATAAGGCATACCTCCGGCAAGCAGGTACTTTTGGAAACACTGCTGGATGGACGCATCGGGAGCAATCGAACGGTACAGTTCCATGAACTCCCCGAATGAGAACGGATAAATTACGAACTCTACATACCGACCGCCCAAATAGGTCGCAAGCTCACCGGACAGCAGCTTTGCATTGGAGCCGGTGATGTAGATGTCGCAATCCAGCGAGACCCGGAGAGAGTTGATGCACTTTTCCCAGTCCTTGACCTCCTGTATTTCATCAAAGAACAAATAGACCTTGCCTTCTATTTCTGCGGCTCTTGCGGTGATCTCATCATGCAAAGCCTGCGCGGTTTGCAGGTGGGAATAGCTCATATCTTCAAAGTTGATGGAGATAAACTGCGCCCGGCTGACGCCGGACTCCGCAAGCTCCTGCTGAATCAGCTCCAACATGACCGACTTTCCGCAGCGGCGGATACCGGTCATGACCTTGACCAGCTCCGTTCCGATGAACGGACGGATACGGCTCATATACAGTTCGCGTTTGATCATAAAACTTCACCCTCCTTCCGTGGCTGACCACAGTATATCGCATTTACGATTGAAACTCAATGGAGAAATTACAAAAATATAAGTTATAACTGATAAAATACAAAATTCGACAAATGATTTCAGATAAGGCTTTGCTATTCAAGCAAAGCCCTGCAAAGGTAAGATTCCACCCTTTATTGGCACACGAAATGCCGTTATCACAAGGCGGAGTGGCAAGATAGGCAGGAAATCCAAGCGACGTACTGGCGATATTTTCCTCCATATTCGCCCCGAAATGCAACAAAAAATGAAACAACCATCGGCATATCCGTTGGGCGGTCATGCCGATGGTTGTGTGTTTCATCAGAGCTATCACTCGATTTTTGGGGGCAGTAGTAGTGTGTCATTTTTGCGCCTGCAATCTGATTTTCCATACACCGTTTTTACACCATTTCAGCGTGGAGTACCAGCATTATGATCGCAAGGGCTAAATTTACAACTGTTCCGAAAACGCGGAGAGGCGTGTACCTTCCACGAAACAGGTGCTTCCACCACGTAGCATTCGAAATATGATAGGAAACGAAAATTGCAAACATTCCGGTACCGAGGTGCTCGTGGGCGGCATGTACTAAGCGCTTAATAGGCAAAGAATCTCCGCTCACACTTGTGGGCGGAGATTCTTTCGTTTAATAGTTCTTCGGTTAGCAACTTATTTTCCCAATATCCTATCAATCATCAGTTCTACGCATTCGGGATTATCAATGGTGTACACATTCTTTTCCTCTCGCTGAGGGCGTTCCATGAGCCACCACTGACGTAGTTGGCTGGCCGGAGTGCCGGACATGATGAACGAATTGAGGACAACTGTTTTGCCATCTGCCGTAGGTGCCAGTCTGGTCTCCAGTTCCTTGATCGTTTTATAAAACTCGATCTTGGGATCATCTGGTCGGATATGCATCAAGCCCTTCGGATCGATAAACGAAATGTACTGCGTTTCGGGCGTATCAATCCAGAGGATGTAATCAGGGTAAAAATTGCCCGCCTCGAAGAAGCCCATGCCAACCTTGCTCTTGTTGCGAAGCAAATACAGGGATTTGTCCACCAGCTCCGCTGCGTGGTTGTCTACGTATGCCTTGAGATAGTCCACAAACCTCATTTCGTCGGTGTTCAGCGCAACGGGCGACAGCTGTATTTTCAGATTGCTCTTTTCAAGACAAATCAGCGGGGCGTACAGATGCGATCGAAAATCGAACAGAACCAGCTTGCCATGGAAAGGATCTTTTTTGTAAACATCGAGCCCGTTATTCGCTTGCAGCACAGCGGACATCTCCGCAACGAAAGCCTCCATCTCATCGCCGGTGGGATCCATCGCGCTCTGCTGCGCGTAGGTCAACGTGTATTCATCGACAAAATTGCTGTCATCCGCATCCAGAATCGCATATTCCAGACGTGGTGCCTCCCAGCGCTCTTTTTCATACTTAAAAAACTTATCCATATAGGATTTGAGCGCCATGACGGCATAATCGGTCGCCGCCTCCAGCTTTGCGATCGAATTGATTTCCAGATGGTTTTGCGGGATCAGAAGTCTGTACCAGCCGTCCTCCCGCAGGATATCAAGCAGCCTGTCCTTGACAATGCTGATATTGAAATACCGCTTTTCGCTCTTATACTCCTGCAGCTCCTCAAAGATCCGCTGGACATCCAGCAGAGGCAGAATATCCGCTGGGAGCGTTCGCGGCTCCGGCATGGATTCGATTTTGAAACTGTAAGTGGAATCTATCGTCTGGATCTTGCTGCGGCAGTCGATGACTGTTTTGCTCTTGAGCAGGTAACGCAGGAATCCCTGATCTGGCTTGTCCAGGATCAATCGGGCAGCCTGCTGTTTGAAATTTGCCCCGTTTTTCACCTTGATGACGTGGAGCTTTTTGCCTTTCACTTCATCAAACCGGCTAATCACCGGCAGGCGATACTCATGCACCGTTTCATTGGTGGGCGTGCCTTCCTGCTCCAGATAGCTCTTGAAATCTTCCATATACTGAGCCTTCACGCCGAATATGGTTAGTGTTTCCAGCAACTCGATATGTTCGGGATGCGTGACATTGGTATCCAACTTGCGGGAACGCTTTAGGCATCCGTTGTAGCCTTTCAGGCGTACACCGCGTCCGAAAAGCTGAATGGCCTGCGATCCCTCGCCTCTTGCAAAGTTGATCAATCCCATGGTGGAGACACGCCAGCTGTTCCAGCCCTCTGTAAACTTGCGGGAGCCAATCAGCATTTTGATATTGGAATTCGGCTTATTGATATTTCGGAACAGCGATTCCGAAACGAATTCCTCGTTGCTGACGATGATGCCCTTCTGCTCACAGTTTTTCAGCAGACCGGACGTATCGCCAATGTTGATGACGCCAAAATAATCGCCGTATTCGCCCACCTTCAAACCAATCTCACCGGAAACCTGCCGGATATTCTCCATCCGCAGGCGAGGTTCGTCAGCGTTCCCGTCGGTGTTGAATACGATACGGAGGACGTCCGCGAAGATTTCGGCCGGATTCGGCTCTAAACCGAAAATACCCTGCAGCGCGCGGAAATCCTGATAGAACAGCTCTTTGCCGCTGGCATCGATCAGTCCGGTATCTTCGTTCAGCACGGCGCGGATATGCTCGATCGATTGCGTGCGGTTGCTCAGGAATTTGTTGAGGAAAAGCAGCACTTCTTCCACGTCTGTGAGCAGATCCTTTTCCGCCTGCGAAAGACCGATGCTTTTGACCGGCGCGGTAACACGGTTGCCCACAAACACCAGTAGGGGCTTTTCGATCCGGAATTCCCGCAGCGCATCCGCATTGACCTCAAACAGCTTCATTTGCTGATAGAAGGACAGCAGGCATCCGACCAAATACAAATGCTTCTGTTCAGGATCCACGGTACCTTGCAGATTGTAAATGCGGTAGTCCTTGCCGTATCCGTCGCTGTAGAAATACTTGTAGGAATAATCCATAATGATGGATTTACCATATTCCTCCATTAGTGCCCGAGCGTCTCTGGCCTGCTGGGTATTGCCGGTGGCATTGGCTTTCAGCGCCTGTTTGAAGGTGGCGGAATACTCAAAGGCAAAGCCTTCTTCGGAAAGACGGGTGCGGTAATCGTACCACACGTCGCCGGACAGGCCGCGATGCCCCTCATCCACCAGCACCAGATTGTTCTGCTCAAAGCTGTCAACAGAGACAGTCTTGATCTTGCCTTCCTCTTTCAGCTTGTTCATGTCGATTACGATGACATCATCCCGGCGGGTAGTGAAGCCGCGATCTTTCTGGAACATTGCTGCGGGAATGGAAGAAAGGGCGAGTTCTTCCAGGTGCTGATTGCTCATGCCCTCGTTGGGCGCCAGCACGATAATCTTGTTAATGGACAGCCTGCTGTTGATCCGCTTGGCCCGCTTGAAATAATGTAGAAACTGCAGAATGTTCATGTGCATGATCAGCGTTTTGCCGCTGCCGGTGGCGCACATAAAAGCCAGCTTGTTTAGTTTATCCGTCGTATAGGGCTGAAAATCAATGAGCCCGAGGGACCGGTCTTTGACCTGCCGCAGCCATTCATTGAGATCAGTGCAAAATGTGTCCGCATCGGAAAAATACCGATCCAGATACATTTCCGTGAAGAGCAGGGCGACATACTGGAAATACTTCCATTGCAGCCCGCCGCGCTTCTCTCCGATCTGGCGGGTGTGACGGCAGATGTTTTCATCATACAGGCGCAGTTTTTCCGGCGTGACAGCAGCGCCTCGCATCTGGCAGATATGGGCGATATAGGTGTAGAAATATGTGTTGCCGCTTTCGTTGACACCCTCGTATTCGCTGCCGTTCAGCTTTTCACTGAGAGCACTGATGGAGTCGATTTTTAGCTCATGCAGGAAATACCGGAACAGAACAAGTTGATCGTCGAAAGAGGCCTGCGGGGCGGTTCTTCTTGCCATACTCACGCCTCCTCGAACATACGATTTTTGAATTCGGTTTCCGTCATACGCACCGTCCAGCCTTCGCTTTTACCGCGCAGATTTTCAAGGTTGCTGTCGCCGTTGACGAAAATCACGTCATACTTGCGATCTTCGGCGTTGTTGCGGCAGGTGGTGAAGAACGCATCCAGCGCCGCATTGGAGGCAACAATGTCATCCGTCACGCTGCGCCAAATTACCAGTGCGCGGCGACCGTCGGGCAGCGTGCCTTCGATCTGCCGGAAGGCGTACTGTCCGCTGATATCTCTGACCAACTCCACAGCGCCTTCGTAAGCAGGATGCTCGGCGGGCTTGCTGAGCCAGTAGGAGATAGCGCTCTGCCGGGTGACCGTCAGACCGATCAGATAATTGAAGGTCTCGACCAGATCCACCGGGCGCTCCTTGCATTCATTCTTCTCGGTGATCTTCATAGTGTAGGCGAAGGGATTGGAGAAAGCCTCCACGTCCAGCAGGCTGCCGCGGCTCTCAAAATCCACCATGTAGTGGATCATGTAATCCTCGCCCAGCAGCGACTTGAGTTGTCCGCCGTTGTCGGAAAGCTGGATATTGGAAAGGGCATCTTCATAGCTCTCAAGCCGCATATACTTGATAATCTGGGATATACCGCCATCGCGCTGCTGCGGTTTTCCGTCCTTCCAGTCAGAAGCATAGACAACTTTCTGCATACGAGGCTTTGTAACAGTATCGAAGTATTCGCCCATTTCAGCCAAAATGTATTTGCGTTTTCTCTGATCCTTTCGGTTCAGAAGAATTACTGCATGACCGGTAGTAGCCGATCCGCCAAAAAGATCAAGTACAATGCTCTGTTCATCATTTCCTACAATTGAATGTAGAGAATCTTTTGTAGAGTACACAGATTTTGGAAAACCGAACACATTGCGTTCTCCAAACATACTTTTCAACAAATTTGTTCCATGTGAAGAAGAATCGTATTTTGAATCACACCATATTGTCTTAGGTTTTCGCCCGCCTTTAATCCGATCCTTTAATTGCACATAAGCATATGACTTTTCTGTTTTCAGAACAAAATCGCCTGCTTCGCCGGCACGCAGGATCTTCTCTCTGTCCGACCAGCGCCAGACGCGGCAAAGCCCGCTTGTGTCTATAGGCATAATCTTGAATGCAGAAGGATATTTTTGCAAGAAGGCACTCTCACTGTAAGACACCACATTTCCGTCTTCTATAGTCAATATACACGACGGAACATACTCTGCGGGGACTTCTTCTGTGCGTTCGCCGCCTACCGCAAAAAGCTTTCCTTGTTCGTCAAAGAAAAGTGAAAATTCAGAATTGGGCCTATCTTGCGGAGTAGACCATCCTCCGCTTCGCCTGAACGGAAGCAACCGATATGCAATTTCATCATCATCGCCTGTGTACGCACTTTCCTGTTCTGTCGTAAGTTCCTGATCGACGATTTCTGCTAATTCCGGATTTTTTGCATAGCAGAGGCAATACTCATGACAAGTTGCGTAAAAGCTGTTAATGCCACGCCCCCGAGGATTGCTTTGAATAACGATTGTGCCGATATACCGCTCTGCGCCAATGACTGTATCTAACACAGCTTTCAGATCATACAATTCTTCGTCATCAATCGTAATCATCAGCACACCATTTTCGTCCAGTGTTTCGTATGCCGCGCTTACACGATCTGCAATCATGGACGCCCAAGACGAATGCTTGTAGTTGTTTTTATAAATGAAGGTGGATTCATTTGTATTGTAGGGAGGATCCAGATATACACATTTCACTTTACAGGCAAAACGCCGCTGAAGCATTCTGACTGCCTGGTAGTTATCGCTGTTAACCAGCAGACCATCCGTCTGCTCGTCCAAATCCGGTATACTTTCCAGCAGCTTGAATTTGAACGTGTTGGAGAAATGCTTGGTATCGATGATCAGATTCTGATTTTGACGCAGAAAATCGACGGACGGCGGGTTCGTCCAGCCTTCCGCTTCGTCGATGGCGTACATGTCGATCCATTCATCAATCTGCGCCTTATTGGAAATGATTTCTGCCCAGAAGGATTCGTCGATCTTATCCAGGGTGATGCACCAGTTGGTTTCCACCACGAATTTCTTCTTCAGCCACAGCTTCTTCTGGAAATCCTCAATCTGCGCAAGGAAATCGATGATGATTTTACCGACGCGCTTGATGGCTTTCACCTTGGCAAGGTAGGTCTCCACACGGACTTCGCTGTCGGTGTCCAGATCCTCCAGATGCATAACTTCACTCTTAATGAAGAAATCCAGCTCGCGTGTAAGAAAACCACGCAAATCTTTGTGGATGAAATAATCGAAGGTGTTCTTTGCAACATAGCCCTTCAGATGCTTCTCTATCAGGGTAGTGGTCTCCTTGCCCTTGCCTGTGGGGATAGGCGCGATCAGGGGATTCATCTCTGCCCGCCGCAGAGAAAGCAGCCATTGGGTAATTGCGGCATAGTTCTCCTCTGCATACTTCTTTTTCTTGTCTGCGGGAATATCATACACGAATCGGATCACGATTTCCGCAGCATCCGGATCATATTCAAATCGCTTGATGCCCGGGTAGTTTTCTTCATCCTCCGTAAAGAGCATGAAGGTGCGCTTGCTGTCCTTGTTCTCTTTGTTATTGTTCTGCTCCGTAGTAGCGTCCACCAGGCGGAAATGGACAGTGATCCCGTCGAAAACGAAGGTGTAATCTTTGAAATTCTCGCTGGTTTTGATGTAGTACTGATCCTGATTTGCCCAGTAGAGCTTTACTTCCTCGCCCTCGTAGGGGATAGCGTACACGCCTTCCTTGTACCGACGCTTGGAAATAAAATCTCCATCCTCATAGTACCGGTTGAAGAAGGAATATAGTGCAGAATACACGTCCGTCTCCAGTGCGGCCAGATCAGCACCTTCCGCAAGCTGCTTCTGGAGCTGCAAATACTGCTGCTTCTTCTGAGCAGTATCGGGGAGAGCATCCACAGTCATGCCCATTTCTGACACGCTATCCTCAATTTGCTTCATTTTGGCGCGGATTTCTTCCTTGCTGCCCTGCGCGAAGGGAGCAAGTGTTTCCTGTACCATCTGCGGCAGACGCTCTGTCAGGAATTCTTCAATTTGTGCCTTGCGAAGGTTCATAACGCGATAGATACCAAAATCAAGATCTGATTTGTCGAGTTCAAAAATCTGTTTCAGCAGGCTTGTAAAGCGATTTAACCGTTCATTCATAATGATACTCCCAATTCTCTATTTTGCGCCGGAAAGCATTTCCTTCAATACTGTCCGAATATTGTTCCATTCATCCGGATTGGTCCTGATTAGATCTTTGATATCAGTCGGTATTTCCTGCCTGCATTTAGCAGCCTTGTCAAACAAGTCATTGGATTTAATCTTATCTTCCGTAAGAAGATTTGCATCCAGCACTTCGAGCATTTTCTCGAGAATTTCCTGCGATGGGGGCGTGCCAGCTAAACTCTCATAGAAGTATGGCTTGTTGATCCCAACCGCTGTACAAAAATCGACCTTACTCATGCCTGTTTTGCAAATCTCTGCTACAAGAAATTCGCCGAATTCAGACAGGTCCTTCTTGCGTTTACCCATCTGCAGTTATCCTCCCTTCAAAAAGTATGCATGTAAACATACTAACATATTATTTGGGCAAAAACAAGCCCTTTGAAGCTGTGAAAAGACCTTGCCACCAGAGATAGGTAACTCCTCACAGTGAGTGTGAGGAGCTGCTTTGTCAAAGAAGTTCTTTTGTCTTTCGTGCCAGGTATAATGGAAGGTTGGTAATGGCTCCATCCTTCCGGTAACCCCGCTTGGAGTAGCGCAGGGCGTACTCCGGCTGGCGGTCGGCGATATACTTTTTAAAGGAAGGAGCGGATTTATCCTCGCCGCCCTTGGCTTCCACGGGGATGATTTTGGTGCCGTACTGGATAAGGAAATCAATTTCACTGTTTTTATCGGAGTAATAGCGGGGTTCCACATCGAACTGGCCGCGAAACTGCTGCAGGACATAGTTTTCCGTCAGCGGACCCTTGAACTGATAATCTGTCTTCAGCAGAATGGCACTGTTATCAATGCCTGCCATGTGTTTGAGCAGACCGGTGTCGAACACGAAGAGTTTGAACTGGTCCAGTTTGTCAAAGGCTGCCAGAGGATGCTCCATCTTAGAGACATTGTAGACGCGATTCAACATCCCGGCGGAGACCAGCCACTCGATGGCTTCCTCAAAATCTCGGGCCCGGCCACCCTCGCGGACAGCTCCGTACATAAATTTCTCGTTTGGCTTTGCCAGCTGGGCCACAATGCTGCGGAACACCATCAGAATGCGTCCGCTGTTGACTTTACCGTTGTGTTTAGAAAAATCGTTTTCGTAGACCTCAATCAGCTCCTTCTGAATCTGCGAGATCTTTGCCGGGTCCTTATGGGTGATCCACGAGGAGACACACTCCGGCATTCCACCGATGATCAGGTAATAGTTGAATGCCTCCAGCAGCCGATTGTGGAAAATTTCCTCGATCGGCTGCTCTTTTTGGATACTGGAATAGTAGGCGTACAGGCTCTCATCCGTGGCCTCCAGAAACTCGTCAAAAGTCAGCGGATAGATGTCCAGCAGATTGACCATGCCCACGGGATAGGACTTGGGCTGCGCCAGGAGGGTTCCCAGCAAACTGCCCGCGGCGATTACATGGTATTCGTTGGCCTTTTCCTTGAAATATTTCAAAGTATTTAGTGCTTCCGGGCACTCCTGAATCTCGTCGAAAATAATCAGTGTTTTTTCCGGAAGAATTTTCTCCCCGGTGATCAGGGACAGCAGTTCGATGATCCGCTGGGGATTTTTATTGGCCTCAAAGATGGATTTCAGCTCATCTTCCTCATCAAAGTTGAAGTAGACATAGCTGTCGTAGTAGTTCTGCCCGAACTCTTTCATCAGCCAGGTTTTTCCCACCTGCCGGGCACCTTTCAGCACCATCGGCTTGCGGTCTTCACTGGACTTCCATGCTACAAGTTCCTGAATTGCATTGCGTTTCATGCGACTCACCAGCCTTCCTTTAGTACGTCAATAGCATATCACATTTTTCTGGAGTTATCAAACTATATATTACACGTTTTTCTGAATTATTATAGCCGCACAACTCCACTTTTTCTGTTACGGCTTTATCAGACTATAACTACACCTTATGCGTTGTTTCCAAGAGAGATGCAGGAGAGCGGCACGGAGCTGGCGAAGATGTTTGAAACCGGGATCAATCAATAGGGGGTTAGCGATGCCCGCAAAGAAACCCCTGTCAGCTCCTGAATAGGCATCGCAAAAGCGCTTATCCGTTGTGCTCCGATGGCCTCAAAACAGCGCCAAAATCAACACTTATTTGCGCTCTAACGCCAAATCCATGCAAGGAATATCATCACAGGGGGAAGTTTTCCTGCATTGCTTACAGCGAAGAAAATCCTTGATTTTCAACCCTTATCACGGCATATTTTCATTCGTTCTGTCTAGCATCCATGTAGACAGATTTGAAAAGCGAAATTTCCGTTCTGGGAAATTCTGAGAACCGAATATGATACATTGATCGAATCAGCATATTTTCCAGTTCACGAAGTCATGGGATTAAGTCCGATTCCATAAGATTCTTTCCTGAACAGCGTTCCGTGTTCACAGTTTCGCGGCACACGATTTCGTGCAACTTGGCTTCCAAATCGGTAAATATTTCACGGATTCCATTTGCCTTGCCGCGAAGAGGGAAAAAGCATATCTATAAGAACAAAAGCGGATGTCTGAGGCCTTTCCCTCGGACATCCGCTTTAGCATTTCATTGTCATAGTATAATTATTTCTGCATAGGGGCTTTTCTCGTCACTTCAATCTACTGTACCACGACTGTACCATTTTGGCGTGCAGCTTTATGAAACAGCGTGGAGTTTTATGCCCCTTGAAATTTGAAAAAGCTTGTTCCCGTAAGGATTTACGGGCATTTATGCTTCTTTATAGATTTATGAAATCAGGTCAAATTCTTCCGATACCTAATTTCATAGTTTTCTCTATCTCCTTAAAATGTCTTGATTTTCAAGGGCTTCCGGAATCCGGCGCGTTTGGTTTACGCCATTTTCGCATGGACTTATATGCTAGGAAACCCTGCCTGATTCAAATTGCCGCACAGCCTGATCCAAGGATTCAGATGTGACATGGACGTATCTGTCCATCGTTGTTTTTATACTTGCGTGACCAAGCAGCTTTTGCAGCACCTTGGGCTGTACACCGCATTCAATCGCTCTTGTGGCGTAGGTATGTCGCAGGGCGTGCATACAAAAGTGCTTGATCCCCGCTTCGTCGCAGAGCTTATATAAGTGGGTATCATAGGAACTGTTCTTCGCTGGCTCTCCTGTTCGCCAGTTGATAAAAACAAGATCACGCATGACAAGCTGAGAAGAAACGCCTGTACGTCTGTCTATGTACTCAAGCGTTTTGTCCAGCGTCGGTGACTCCTTTCGCTCCGGGCGGTTATCCCAAATACCTTTGAGGATTTCATAAGCCCGATCCGTCAACGGTATTGTGCGGTAGCTGTGCTGCGTTTTCGGAGGACCCGCACGCCAATACTGTTCACCGTGTCGAAACTCCAATGTTTTGTTGACCGTGAGCGTGCGCTTTTCAAAGTCAATCGCGTCCCACGTCAACCCGATCATCTCGCCGGTACGCAAGCCGGTTTCAAGGATCAGCGCGTATTGGTTGTAGTTGCGGGAGCGTTTCGCTGTTTCAAGAAACACGCGCTGCTCGTCACGGGTGAGGAACTTAATATCGTCTGTTGCACGAACGGGCTTTGTAAACCGCACACCGTCCATTGGGTGCTTGGCAATCAGGTCATTCATCTTCGCAGCCTTGAACATCGTACCCATTGTGATATAGGCTTGACGGATGGTGGAACCCGCATAGTCAGCATCCATCTGTATGAACACCTTTTTGCAGTGCATCGGCTTGACGTTGGCAATCATCATTTTGCCCATAACAGGCTGAATATTGTGGACATACCGCTCCCGATAATTTCGCAGGGTATTCGGTGCCAAATCGCCCACAATATTCTCAATCCAGAAATCAAACCATTGATCCACCGTCGTATCGGTGGCTACGAAAACATCCTCGTGCGCATCGGCGTATTTTGATTCTTCAATCCAGTTGCGAGCTTCGGGGAGCGTCGGAAGATACTTCTCATGCCGCTTTCCTGTTTTATCTACGAACCGTGCGTAATATAAACCGTCCTTTCTCTGGCAGATACCCTTACCACATTCTTTGCCTTTTAGATTCTTACCCATAGATTGTATCCTTTCCGCGCTTGCGAAAAAGGACGCACTACTACAAATAAATTATAGCATATAACGTCCTTTTTCTCAAGCCGTTGCGTGAAAAAACTCTCCTCTTATTTACAAATCTTCCGAAGCCACTTATATCACCAGTTTTTCACTGATGAACTGTTCAAACTCCTTTCGCTTGACCAGTTTCTTTGTGCCGACGAAAAGCACGAACGGGCAGTTGGGCGTTCTCAGCATACTGTCGATCTTGTTGATGCCGATGTTGC
>ENA-OOUZ01000338-OOUZ01000338.1-human-gut-metagenome-genome-assembly--contig:-NODE-338-length-25080-cov-3.032567_pt1 | contig 25080 bp, 22 predicted proteins | sample MGYA00241546_ERZ501274 | MGnify/ENA primary metagenome ERZ501274 (study PRJEB25962, sample SAMEA2042363) | human gut metagenome | biome: human gut; feature: human-associated habitat; material: faeces...
CGCCGTGCGGCGGCACAGGTCGATCTGCCCCGCGATGGCCAGGCTGTCCTTTTTCTCCACGGACTGGCGGGCGTATACCGCGTCTGTTTTCATGCGGTCTTTTCCCGCTGGGCCGTCCGCAGCGCCCGCAGCTTCGCCATGCAGGCGGCATAGGCGTCCTTCATCTGCTGCTGCCGCGCCTGCGGATCCTCATACTGCGGATGGGTGTGTTTGACTTCCATGTTCATTCCCCCTCGCCACAGCCTATGAGTTGGGGACGTGGAACATGACGATGACGTGGGAAACGGAATACGATCTTGACTCATGCGTTTTCCTCCTTTCGGTGAAATGAGAAAAGAGAAACACCGTGCAGGCCGAGGCACTACACGGTGTCATGAGTATGACAAATAGACCGGATTCCGCTTGCAAAATCAGGGTCAAACGGGTATAATAACCCCAAGCGGTGCGGATTCGTCCGTTGTGTAGGTGCTGATACCACCTGCGCAGGTTGTAGGGAGCGCCAACTCCCTGCAACTGCCGTTGCTTTTCTTTTGTAAGGACAGTATAGCACGTATGTGACCTCACATCAATAGTCGAAGATGCCAAAAATAAGAAAGATAATTTGTGAAATATGTGAGGTCACACCAACGCAATAGTTCTTGCTTCATATAAGATAATTCGTTATAATGATAAAAGCATCTTTGGGGAGGAGCTCACATGGCACAGACAGAAGCGCAGCTGCGCGCCAACAAAAAATACCGTGAGGAGAAACTGGAAAGCATCACTTTCCGCGTCCCCAAAGGCAATAAGGCTCGCATTCAAGCACACGCCGCCGCCAACGGGGAGTCTACCAACGCATTCATCTACCGCGCGATCAATGAAACCATCGACCGCGAAAAGCAGCCCGATACGGAGTGAACCTCCGCATCGGGCTGTTTTTCTACCCAAGAAGATTGGATTTTGCTTTTAATTGCAATTCTTGCTGCTATATATCGAGAAGCTCTCAACTGATATAAAGGCAATAACCCGTCCGGATTGATTATTTCCCGACATATCCTGCAATAAGAAATCGCTGTGTTTAACAGCGCACCCGCATGCGTTAACCTTCCGCATTGGCACCGTGTGCGATGTGGTAGTTTATGGTTTGTTTGAACTAATCCCAAGTTAGTTCAAAGTTGGTTCCAAGATGTGTAACGACAAAATGTGGGTGTCGAGCTCCGACTCCCTCAACGCCCATATTTTCTGCATTTGTGTCAGCTTTCCACTTCATGTATTTATTTGTCAGTTTTCTTCAAATATCGTACCTTCTTCGCCGCTTCCCAATGCATCGACTCCGCGTTGACCGGCGGCAAAGGGTCACCCCAGGAAATGGGCGCGTCAGCCATCTTTACTTCGACCGGCAGCCCGCCGAAGGGGCGCACGGCATTCTGGGTCGAGATGCTCACAGACGTATTTGGGCCGCCCTCAAAATGCAGATGCAATTTTTGCCCGCACACGGCTTTCTCCCAGGGAATCCTGATCGTTCCCTGCCCACGTCCTTCCTGTGTCACGGTGCCGTCACCGACGGTGATTTGAGGAAAATGAAGTTCGTAAAGCTTTTTGCAAAAGGGCGCCTTGTCCAGCTTCTGCGCAATGCGCCATAGTCGATCCATGTTACGGCTGTACTCAATGCGCTTTTTCGCACCATCCTTACCGGAGATTCTGTGGCCGAAAATATATTCTTTTTCCTCCAGCGACATGTCTGTACACGCCTGGATTACCGTTGCAAAATTCCGGCGCAAGATCCGCATGGGCGGGTGAGAATCCGATGGCGTCAAATTATCGGATTCGTCGAGCAAGAAAAAGCCTAACTGCTCGCTGGAAACTCCGAATTCTTTCAACAATTTGAAGGGAAAATTTGAATAATCAGACCCGCGGCACGGGTCCTTAAACTGATTTCCAAAACAGGCGATGGGTAACTCCCCGATATCCTTGTTCGCGCCCATGTTCTGCTGCACAAATTCCCTTCGCTTCTGCAAAGCATCCTCAATTTCAATGTGAACGGGGACGCACCGTAGCGCGTTTTTCGTTTTCACCTGCTTGCTGTACATCAATTTATCATTCAAAATTTCGTCAATTTTCAGGTAATGCCGACCTGGATGATCGGGAAACGATCGGAAATCGTTCCACCGCAGTCCACGACACTCCGCGGGGCGCATGCCAGTGTACAATGAGATCAAAATGCCGCAGAAGCGGCCATCCTCCAGCACATGCTCCGCCGCATATAGCGCCAAACGTCCCTGCTGCCCAATTGTCAAGGCTCGCGGGCAACTATCGCTCAGTTCTTTCATCTCCATGTTTGCCGCTGCCGGGGCTAAGATCCTCTGCATCATCAAAGTCGTAAGATTATTTGACTTGTCTCCCGCACGATTTTTTGAAAGGATGTTGTAAGCATGTCCGCATGTAGCGGCGTAGGAAAAGACGTCCCGCAATGACGAGATGATCGTCTTGACGGTGGCTTCTTGGTATTGGCATGCCTTGGCGACCTTGGAGACGGCGTGCAGAATATTTGCTGGTGTGATCTCAGCGATGGGCATGTCCAAGCAACCTGCGACTTTCCGAATGTAGTCGTCGTATTGGCGCAGCGTCGCACAGATTTCAAAACTGTATTGGTCTCCCTTCTGAATTGCCCAGCGACGATCATTTGCGATAAAAGTACAATGTTTCCCCCAGTATTCCTTCAGGGACATATCACCATCAGCTTTAAATTCCATGCTAATTCTCCTCCAAATCTAGTTCTGTCGTGACGAAAATGGTGTCATTTGCCTTAAAGTCGATAATCAGATCTCTTCCAGCCTCGAGGTTGTCATGCGAAATCTTACTGAGATCCACAGTCAAATCGCCGCTGATCCTGCTACCAGGTGCAGCCGCAATAGCGTAATCTTCACCACTGCGATTGATCTTGAAATCAAGTACAGTGTCGGAAGCACTCATCAGCGAAAAGATATAGTGCCCCACCACTGCGGCCAGTTTTGCCAGCTCCCGAGGATCGTCATAAGCACAGTAATTCCGCGCGAATACGCTTTTGGGCGCATTACCGCACAGATAACGGATTTCTTCCTCATCACATCCGCAAGACTCCAGTGCCGACCTGAAAGTAGCTCTTAAAGTTCGTTCTGGATTTTTCGTCAAACTCTTTAACTCTGTCTGTTTTGAGAAATCGAAGCTTTTGAAAAATCCTTTTAACCACCAATCAAACTCGTCGGGGCGCATCCGCCGCGCCGCGTTTTTGGGACTGCGAATGAATGGCATATCCTCCTGTATGCATGGTGCGTTATCTTTTACCTTTCGGTAAAATGTTGCCACCGTTGGCGGCAACGGAAGAGTCCGTCGGCGCGGCCAGTTTAGCGCTTCAAGTCGATACACCTCGCCTACAAGCTTTGCCTCTGTCGAAATTTCAATAGCAATAACTCCCGTATAGGTGTTTGAGACGGAAAATGATCCCCACGTCAACGCACACAGCTCGTTGATCGTGATGCCTGTGGTCATCAACAGTATTAGCCCCAAGTAGAGGTAGCCCCGGCTGCTTTCAAGATTCTCAGCACAGCTCGCAGCGATTTCCCGCACCTGAGCATGAGTCAAAATGTTTTTCTCGAAATGCCGGCTCGCGTCCCGCGGGCCAACGACTGTGCGGCGGTTTCCCATGGCGAACGTGTCCATAAAATGGCTTGAGATCAAACATTGGGTCTCTTCATATATAACCAACGCCCTCATAGCGTAGATCTGACCATTAATCTGATAGTCAGAATAGCCTCCCTCGCGCAACTGTAAAGCAAATTTTTCTTGCGTAATTTCGCAAAACGGTATCCGTCCAAGTTTGCTCACAAGCAAATCAAGTAACCTTCTATGGTCTTTTTTAGTAGAATTTGCCCACTTCATATCCAGGGCGACCCGATCAAAGTCCGCCGCGATCAACGCGCCCAGCGGCAGACTCTGAGCAAACTTTTTCCGTAACGAACATCCCGTTTTTGTATCGGGATCAAAGGCGCGCTGGAGACATTCGGGAATCAGTTCCCGTGCGCGCTTTTCCACGGAAGCCTCGTCCGTGAAGCGTGCGATACGCGGGGGATGTTCATAAACGATCGCACCGTTAGCCCTTTTTGATATGCTCCAGCATCTCATCCGGATGATCCCGATAGCCGTAGCGTGCCGCCCAGCGGTCCATCTGGTGCTGACTGCGGCGGGAGAACCGCAGAAGTTCGTTCCAGTGCCGCTCTACGAAGAACAATACCCGGGCGATGGCCTTGTCCTGGGCATCACCGGTATCGCCGAAGGCATCCCGGGACACATGAACATGCAGGCCGCAGGTGCCCGCCTGATGGGAGAGGTAGCCCATGGCGATAGCTCTCTGCAGCACCGCCTGCCATGGCATCTTATGCAGCTGGAAATCCAATGACATGGGGTGGGTGACGATCTCAAAGCCATCGTCAAGGCTGCCGTCGTGCTTGCAGTAGATCAGGTTTTGCTCCCGGTTGGCGATGCTGAGGATACTCTCCGCGTTGTCGGTGTATTCTCCGCCGCCATCGATCTCCAGCTCGACACCGAAGAAACGGTCTCCCTGTCCGTAGAAGATGGCCTCGGGCTTATAGCCGTACTCATGGATAGCGCAGCTGTCGATCTCCCTGCAGCAGCTCTGGCAGTAGGGGTCATCGTTGTCATAAGGGTAGTAGCAGGCGTTGGTATGGATGAGCGCTCCGCAGCGGGTACAGTGGGTGTAATTGCGGTTGTAGCAGTCGGGGCAGACGGGGAACGCATCGTTTTCGCTGCAGTTCCTGCTGCGCAGAAAACGCGTCCCGCAATCGGTGCAAACAAGCGTCAGGGCATCCAGGCAAACCGGGCAGTAAAACCGTCCATTGAACTCGGTAAGCTCGGCATCGGCGGTGCCGCAGTGGGCACAGGTACAGGGTTGGGATGTCGTCATGGTGATATTCCTCCATAGTATAAAATTCGGCCCCCGGGAATTACCCGGAGGCCTTCACTGTTATAATATATACTCGGAGATGGGGAAAAATCGGAAAACCGGATGTAGACTTGTTGCGATGACTTATAGCATGATGCTCTTTACAGTTTGTATCCACGTTGCCTGTATGCTGCAATCAGAGCTGCCGCCTGTTCATTTTCTTTTATCTTCCCTTTATCATTTTTCTCCATGATATTTCCGAGAAAACCCAGCACACCAATTACAACGCCGACGATCCACGGCCACCGTACGGAAAAAAGATAGCTGCAAACAAAACCTATTCAAACAATTCTCAGGTCTTACACATGATGGGGCCTCTCACTCCACCACCGGCAGCACACTTCCGCCGCCGGGCAAAAGCGCCGCGCGCATGCCGTCTATTGCCGCCGTTAAGCTGCTCAGCCAGACGTAATGCCTCCTCCGCCGTGGCGGAGACATGAATCTTTGTGTTTCGGAACCACTCCGCTGGCACGGAGGTAATGAGGATCACATGGTGCTTTTCCGCCACTTCGGTAAAATAGAAACCCACAAATGCACCGATGGTAAAGTGGCTGCGCAGATCCAGCTCCCGCTCCCGCATATCAGAGAAATCCATGATCTGCCGCCGAATCTGCTCATCTCCGAAGCCATCTCTGCATTCAGCAGCCAGGATGATGGTGGAGCTTTCCTCGGCCATAGATAGGGCACAGTGCAAGGATTTTGCCGTCTGGCGCAGATTGATGTCTTTAGGGAATCCGCCGCCACTGACAAACAGAAGCGGCACCCGGCGCTTTACCGGCACCGTATACATTTCGCGGATATATTCAGCCGCTTTGCGATGTGCCTGAAAGACATCTCCGGCAAAAACGCGGACGATCTGCCCCCGCTCATTGGCCACAACATTAATCATGAAGTCAATGGAAATCAGGGCCGCACCGGCATCAATATCCTCCCGCAGAGGATTTCCGTCCATGCTGCCACTTCTCACCAGGGGGTGAATCCCTGACCCAAAGCCTTGATTCAGCGCCAGATTGTGATTATAGTTTACCGTGTCCCGGGACGCAATGCCCGGAATAATGCTTTTGGCTCCACCGCCAAACCCAGCCAGGAAGTGCAGCACTGTTCCGCCGGTCAGTATCAGTCGGACACAATCCAGCGCATAGGAGTTGAGATACACCTCATTTCCGGAAGGCGTTTGGCCCACACAGCGCAAATGCTCCATATCATCGCAGTCATGATTGATTACTCGGACACGTCGCACAACTTCTGATCCCACAATCCTCTCGAACTCCTCGGGCGTTTGACTGCGGTGCGTACCCACAGCAACAATAATGAGAGTATTCTCATCCGGAACACCGCAGGCATTGATTCTGTTCACCAACATCGGCATATACTCCGCCGTACATTGCCACAGTCGGGTCACATCAGAGACCAGAATGCAGACTCGCTCGTTAGGGTGAATTCGTTCTTCGAGTCTGGAGCATCCGATCGGATGCTCCAGAGCGTGACTAACCTGCTCCGGTATACTGGACTCGGGCAAAATATCGGCGGCTCTTGAGGTTACAGTGCAGTCGATATTCTCCACAGGAAAAGGAATGTTAATGTTTTTTTCTCCGTAGTCAAGTTGCATTTTTTCTCCTATACACGGTTAGGGGTTCTCTCGTCTTCAGCCGAATGACGCCTTGCATATTGAAACATACAATATGCTGCGGCAAAAATCACCAAATAGCCGATAATGCTCAGCCAATCGGGGATCTGTCGAAAGAAAACATAGCCGAAGATGCCCGCAAATACAATCTGCGTATAATCGTAAATAGATATCTCCCGAGCCGGAGCGATGGAATAGGCAGAGGTGAGGGAAAACTGTCCGCCCGCGCCAAAGACCGCGGTCAGGAACAGCAGAAACAACTGCCGCAACGACAGCGGCGTGTAATGCAGAAGGGCAAACGGCAGAATCATCAGAGCGGAGCAGAGAGAGAAGATAAAAACGATGACCATGGAGTCGTTCCCCTTCTTTTTCAGTCCCCGGAGGGCAGACTGAGATAAACCGGCGCAGATCCCACCGATCAACCCGATGACACTGGCAATATTTATCATATCACCGCCGGGCTTCAAAATAAAGAGCGCTCCGCCAAAGGCCGCCAACAGGCAGAGAATCTGCGGGAGCTTGACCCTCTCCTTGTATAATATAGTAGAAAAGAAGATGGCGGCAAAAGGCGAGACCTTGTTGAGCATATTCGCATTGGAAAACAGTGTGTGGTCGATGGCGTAAAAGTTGAACACCACGCCCAGTGTTCCGCCCACGGAGCGCAGCGCCATCAGCGGCGCGGAACCTCTGACCAGACGGATGGGCGTTTTGTTCCTGATAATGAAAAAGGCGGAGATGAGCAGGGCAAAAAGGTTTCGGAAGAAGGCCTTTTCAATGCTCTCCACGCCCACCACCAGCCGGGAGCACAGGTTCATGTTCGCGAAGCAGAAAGCGGCGGTTATCATCAGTAAAAATGCTTTGTTCTTGTTATTTTTCATAAGCATCATGGCGAACATACCCTTATCTACTTTTTTAATAATAGTAATATGCACAAGAGAGATAATCCCTCTTGTGCATATCGGTGCGCGGTATTGGAAGAGAGTGCTTGTATGAAGAAGTTTCCTTGGAGGACGTTTTTCATTTCGTAGTCTACGGTGGCCCGCTCTTCGCGGATGCTTTCGTACATATAGTACCGTTGTCCTCTTTCTTCTCACCATTTACCTTTATTTGAGTGGATAGTCGATGATATTCCCAGCGGTATCAAAGCGAACGGTAAGCGGCCCTGAAACGACCTCTATTTCAGGATTTCTTTCTACTTCGGGCAGCATTGCTTCACTGACGAGGATAGTTCCCAGTTCCAAGGTATTCCGGATCCGCACAATACGGACATCTTTCAAATCGATGCGGTTACATGTTTGAATTGCCGCTTTGATTGCAAGCGCATCGTTGGGCATAACCAGAGGTGTAAAGCTGTTTTGCAGCAGCGTGGAGGTAATGCTGTTAATATATATCTTTCCGTAGTCAATCTTGTCAAACAGCCTCTCCGTTATAAAATCTGCCTGCCCCATACCGGCTGCCGCACCATGTGTTTCTTCCGTCAGATCAAGCATGACGATTCGTACAGGTGGCTTTCTGTCAGACATTTTATAAGGTGATGTAAACCTGCACATAACATTGGGATCGGCTCCAGTGCCACTTATGTTTTTTCCAATCTCATCCACGATCAGCACATCCAGTGCATCGGGAATGATGCGCGGCATATACTTTCTTGCCTTTTCCAAAAGGGCAGGTTCTTCGTTCTCCACTTGGCCTGAAGGAATACAGTGTATCTCGGCTGTCTGATCGTAGGGGTTTTCCAAAATGGCTACGCCAAAAAGGATGGGAAGCCTCCCAAAGACGACCCGGCTCATTACCTGAAGGCGCTCGCTGAATCCGCCAAGCCCCTTTTTATGGCAGTACTCAGCGCCCTTTTGCTTTCCAAGGCCGATCACAGACATTTTTGTGATGCCGCTTTCTATTGGACCGCTGAAAGCGGGATGTGGTTTCACTCGATTTACGATGATAATTCCGTCTGCCTGTAGGAGATGTGTCGCAACATGGACAGGATCTCCATCCTCCGAAGTTCCGATAAACGTTACGTCCATACTGTCGAGGATAGGAACACCCATGGATATCTCGTCAATACCGAATGTCGCCAATATGTCTCTCTGTCCTTCCGCTGTTGCACCACCGTGACTTCCCATTGCAGGTATAATGCTGGGATACGCCCCACGTTCCTTAACGATTTGTACGATTTCGTGTACGATATCCTTGAGATTTGCGATCTGCCTACTCCCGACAGCGATGGTCACATGGCTGCCCGGCTTGATGGTCTCGTATAAATCTCTTTCCTCCAAGCTGTCACGGACAGCGGAACGAACATCATGAACAACCGTGTTGGTAAAATGCTGTTTCAGGCGATAGAACGCGGGGATGGGAACGTCTTTCAACACATCCTTTACTCCCCCCATATTTTCAAATGTCGCCATATCTCTTCCTTTCATTTAAGAAGAGGGGAAGCGCCCACTTCCTCTTCGGCTTCCCCTCTTCCTCTCTACTTCAGTGTGTCGTTTTGTGAATCTGCATTACAAAAAGTAATCCACCGCTTTACCGAGATTCAGCGCCGATCAAGGTCTCAGGAATTGTGATTCCGCATTCCTGATAGTATGCCAACGCACCCTTGTGGATAGCAATAGGCTGATCCACGATGTTGCTTGCGATGCTGTCCTTTGCGGCAGAATGTACCATCAGCATGTAGTCATTGTTGTCCATCAACGTCTTGGCAATCCAGTATCCCAGACCCTCGTCAAAATCAGCCTTCGTGCATAGCATGCTCCAACTGGCAAAAGTCTTATAGCCTTCTGCGCCAACGCAGTCATACACGCCGCTTTCAATCGTGGATGAGCTGAACTGCGGATAGGCAGTCAGCCAGCGATCCAGCTCATCATCGGTCATCTGGAGCAGGTGAACGTCTGTCTTGGTTTCCAGCTCCACCACAGGGGATGCCGGCTGGCCGGTGCAGCCCATAACAACATCAATGCTGCCGTCATACATATCTTCGAAACAATCGCCCCACCCCTCGTTGACGATCGTGCAGTCAATGTCAAAAAAGTCCACAAACATTCTGTCGTAGATATCTGCTGCGGAGTTTGCACTACCGGCGCCAATGACTTTGCCGTTCAGATCTTCCAAAGAGGTGATAGAGGGGTCTAATGTTACAATGAACCACTGAGATACATACATCGGAGAAATCACACGCAAATCTTCAAATGTTTCAGAGGCATCCACGCCATCACCCGTGTAGTAATTGTACGCAAGACCCACCTCGCACTGTGCGATATCCACTTCACCGGTTTTCAGCAGCGTCATGTTGGCAAACGAACCCGCAGTGGATTCTACGTTGAGTTCAAAGTTGTCAATGGAGCTGTTCAGCAAGCTCGCGGCACCTGAAAGATATGTGTAGACGGTACCACCCGAATTTCCAGAAGCCGTGCTGATGGTTGTTTTTGCACTGGGCATCGCATATGCACCTGTGACCACATTTTCGCTGTTAGCGTCATCTTTCACTTCATCACCCTTTTCCCCACAGGAGACCAGGCTGAAGCACATGAGCAGCGCCAGAATCAATGCCATGAATCGTTTCATTTGTTAGTTCCTCCTTTAATTTGAAAATAGATCTTCATCAGCTATTCTTAATCATTTTTCCATGAAGAATTTTTTCCCGCGTAGCTTTATGCAGAAATACGAAAAGAATAATCAGACCATAGCCCAAAATATCTGTCAGGATACCCGAATAAATCAGGCAGCCAGCCGCAACGAACAGCATAAGGCGCAACACTACCGGAAGTTTGTCCCCTGCAAACCACCCGTACTGCGCAACTGTCAGCGCGTAAACGCCGATTATGGACGAAATGACAGCAAGTACAATCTCATACCAAGCTCCAATCATCAAAATGGCGGGACTATATGCAAAGAAGAACGGGATGATGAACGCAACCAACCCAATTCGCATGGCACATGCCGCCGTTTTCCCAAAATCTGCCCGTGCCAGATTTGCACCAGCGTACGCCGCCAACGCCACAGGCGGGGTGATGTTGGAAAGGATACAGTAGTAGAAGATGAACATATGCGCCGAAATCGGTTCCAAACCCAGCCCGATTAGTCCCGTTGCAAGCATGGCAGAGCCTATCACATAGGCCGCTACGGTAGGAAGACCCATGCCCATTACCGTGCAAGCAAGCGCCGCAAACAAAAGGGACAAGAACATTGAACCCTCAGCCAGCTGCGAAACGACATAGGTAAACTTGATGCCAAGGCCTGTCAGCATAACGGCTCCGATAGCAATACCGGCACAAGAAACCGCCGTGATGATGGTGACAGCCTTTACTGCGCCTGTTTCGAGAACCTTAAAGAACTGTTTCAAGCTAATACGGGACTCTTTTTTTATTGCGCCTGCAAGGATCGCTGCGATTATAGCATACAGAGCAGAACGGGTAACACTAATCTGTGCAATAGCAATGAAATAGATCAATGTCAAAATCGGAAGTGCGTAGTACCAACCTTCAACAAAGACTCTTTTCGGTTTCTCGCAATCATCCAGTCCCTTGATTCCGTATTTCATTGCCTCTAAATCAATGGAAATAAAGCATGAAAAGTAATACAGCAACGCAGGCACCAGTGCTGCAAGGCAAATCGTACCATATGGTATGCCCGTGCTTTCGGCCATAATAAACGCACCGGAACCCATAACTGGCGGCATGATCTGACCTCCAGTGGAGGCAACAGCCTCTACCGCACCGGCAAACTCAGACCGGTAACCGCTCTTCTTCATCAAGGGAATGGTAAATGTACCTGTGCTGACTACGTTTGCTACGGCGCTGCCGGAAACACTTCCGAAAAGACAGCTGGATGCCACCGCGACCTTTGCCGGGCCACCACGAGATTTTCCAGTTAACGCCGTTGCCAGACGCATGAACCATCCACCCGCACCGGTTACTTCCAGAAACACACCAAAAAGCACCAGCAGGAAGATATACTTAAAGGACATTTTGACCGGCGTTGAAAACAACCCGTCAAGGCTGAAAACATATGTGATCGTTCTTTTCAGCGTATAGCCCTTGCAGGAAAACCAGCCAGGAATGTAGTTCCCGAACATAGCATAAAGCAACAGGACGATGGAAACGATGGGCAGTCCTCTTCCAATCGTACGGCGACCTGCCTCCAAAGTCAGCAAAATCGCGGCTGCGCCGAATATCAGATCTGTCAGGCTATAGCCATTCATAACCGCCTGCGCTTGTAGCTTTTCGCAGTTAATAATTACGTATACAGCGACTGCAAGCGACATAAGCGCAAACAACCAATCGTATACAGGCACCTTGTGTCTGCTGCTCTTTTTTACTGCTGGATACAGCATGAATGCCAACGCCAAACCGCCTGCCCAGTGAACTGCGTACATCGCCATGACGTTGATTTGGGGGAACAAACCACACAGGCTGTACAGATGAAACAGAGTGAATAGCACAGCCAGTGCGAAAAGACACCGCTTCACTACAGGATTCGTAATAGATCGGACGCTTTTCCCATCGTCATCGGTGACTACTGTTGCTGCCGTCTCTGAAACTGTGGAAACAATTCCTGCCTCCTTTGTTTCTTTTTCTTTACTCATATCGTTTTTCCCTTTCGAATAACTCGTCTGTAAAATAATATTTCAGCATCCGCGCTATTTGAATATCACAGTCCCTCTTTGGGGAACTCATCGCGGTAATCGCAGGCACCCTTAAAAGGAAACTTGCGCTCAATGACTTTATAGCGACGCTTTGCCAGCTTGTCCATATCGATATCAATACCCAGGCCAGGCTTGGTAGGCAGCTCCACATAGCCGTTCTTGATATCGAAAGGCTCCACCATGATGTCGCGGGAAGCATCATCCACGGTCAGGAACATCTCGCCAATGAGGAAGTTGGGAATGGATGCAGAGAGGTGGATCATTGCCGCAAGACCGACAGCGTTACTGTTGAAGTTATGGGGACTCATCAGCACGCTGTAGGGCTCGGCCATGGCAGAGATCTCACTCATGACCTTGATGCCGCTGACGCAGATGTCAGGATTAATAATCTCCGCCGCACGCTTTTCAAACACGGGGATAAAGGCTTCCTTGTTATACAGCGTCTCGCCGGTAACGACCGGCGCCTTGATACCGGCATGCGCCTGCGCCACCAGATCGATGTTGTCCGCCAGACAGGGTTCTTCAATCCAGAAAGGATTAAATTCCTGAATCCGCTCAGAGAAGTGAATGGCGTTATAGGGGGACAGACGGCGATGCACTTCCACCAGCAAATCCACATCGGGACCCACAGCCTCACGCACAGCCTTCACGCAGTCAACGGCATAATCCTCCTGTTTGGGGGTGATATAGTTTCTCCAATAGCCCTGGAAAGGATCCCACTTCATAGCGGTGAAGCCCTTGGCCTTCACTGCCAAAGCACGCTCAACGGTCTCGCCGATATTCTTGGCACCACCCCACCAGCCATTGGCGTACAGGCGAATTTTTTCTCGGCATGGGCCGCCCAACAAATTGTAAACAGGCTGTCCGCACACCTTGCCGGCAATATCCCACATGGCAATCTCAATGGCGCTCCAGGCGGCATAGAAATCACAACTGCTGCGGCGAATAGAGAAATCGTCAAACATCGCCGTACCGGAATGCTTGATCTCAAAGGGGCTGCGGCCAATCATATATGCCTCCATGGCCTCAATGTAGAGTTGCACTGCCTTTTCCTTACCCTGCACCACATAGGCCTCACCCCAGCCATACACGCCCTCGTCGGTGTCAACTCGGCAAAGCATCAAGTTCTTGGGGCCAGCAAAAAAAGGGAACGGAGTTATTTTCGTGATTTTCATTGTTTTTCCTCCTAACTATGCGCAGCGATCAAGCCTGATTGGGCTCCTCACTGAGGTTGAGTTTTTCGTAGTTAGCGTGGAACATCTCAAAGGTGGTGGTTTCACCGTTGAGAATCCGCTGCAGCAAACCTTCCTCGTTTTTCTCTCGTTGTTCCGCAATCTCAAGGACTTGCGGCGCAATCTCTCTGGGCACCACGACCACGCTGTCATTATCACCGAACACCAGGTCTCCGGGCTTAACATATACGCCTCCGATCACCAGAGGATGATTGATCTTGCCGGGGCAGAGCTTTGTGGTGGCTTTAATGCACACATTGCGGGCAAATACGGGGAACCCCAGTTCCTTGATCAGCATGGTGTCTCGGACTGCGCCCTCTATTACAAGGCCAGCAGCACCTCTGGACTTCAAGGAAGCTGCCATCATTCCGCCAAACAGGCCGCCCGCTTCATCGAAGTCGCCATTTGTTACCATCAGCACATCACCGGGGCCGGCCATGGATATGGCCTTGTGGAGCATCACATTATCGCCGATACCGCACTGAACGGTCAACGCCGTACCGCACATACGTAATCCGGGCCAAATCGCGCGGATGCGTGAGCATAGCGCGCCGTTTTTGTCGGGCATAGATTCATTGATTGATGCGCTCTCTTCCAGCACGGAGTAGCGCTTTACGATGTCCTCGGGAACCTTTTCGTATGTCCTAATTACATCAAACATTCTTCTTTTACCTCTTTCTGCTTTTGGATGATTTGTCGTCGGGTACCGCCCGATGGGCCCGGTGGGCAAAAACCTCAACTGAACTTCCTATCCGCATGCATACCGATTAACGAAACCGGTTTATATGTTCTCTGTTTGTAGTGTATCATTGAAGATCTTATATGTCAAATACTTTTATGACGTAATTTTGCATAAAAAAAACTCTGTTGATTTGTAAACAATTTCTAATATGATCGTTAATATTTGCCCTCTTATATGTCATTTTGCCGTCTGCGGTACGACAATCAGGCTCCCAACTTTGCACATCTTAGCAGCACTGCGGCGCTGTCAGGCAAAAAGGTAACCCTGAGCTTCTTTTGACTGAAGTCTGCTTTTTCTCATGTTTTTTGCATAACATTACCCCCTATGCAGTACCCTCATTTCCTGCATAGGGGGTATTTGTCTGTTGTCCGTTTTTAATGGTTTGGTTCAGGAATGGAAAGTAAACGTAAGAGAAAAAACATTCAGCGCCCCTTAAGAGGCAATCACAAGAGATACCATTTCCTATATGGTCACCGGCTCCGCTTTTTCAGGAAACCACCTCGTATTCCCTTACCGGGGTTACCGTCACTCTCGCGGATGAAACGATCATCGGATATATGCGCCAGACATTTCATAAACTGCGCCTCGTCTGGGAGCGCACGTTTGGGAATCAAAAATGCTTGCTGGGCATTGACATAGAGTAAAAATATCGATTTCAGCTCCACTGCGCCGGCCAGATCGGAAATTTCCCCCTTGAAATGAAAATCCCGGTCTGCAATATTCACGAAAAGCCAGTTGTCCTGTATCTTCACCTCAATCCGGATGCCAAGCAAGGAGTCCGCACTTCGGCTGTATTTCATGATTTGCCGCTCTGTATTCCCCAGCAGGATCAAGACCCAGACAACGAAAGCCAGCACAACATATGATACGATCGGTATATCCGGCCACAACCCGCATGTAACGCCGAAATAATAAAGCAAGGTTAGCGGCAGCAGCACCAGGAGAATCCTCCCGAGAAGCGCATTCCGCATCAGCACCCCATAATACATTGCCGCCCGCAAATCTTTTGTTTCTGTGTAATAATTGAAACTCATTTTTTCTCCTTCGCCGTCATACAGCGCAAATGCATACTGTTACTGCTCCCCCAAGTAAACTCGGCAGCTTAAACGACTGGACTCGCTGACTGGGACTTCCTCTCCGGTTTTACTTATCTTGATTCGATACAGCAATCGCTCCACCGCTAACTGTCCCATGCGCTCCAACGGCTGCTCAATAGTGCAGATGGGCGGTACGAACATATTGCTGATGCTTTCGTCGCTGTATCCCGCTATGGTAAACTGGTGAGAGCGCTTCATGCTGGAGCGGTAAAAACTGCAGATCACATTGAGCATAATAGATTTCTCCGATACGAATATAGCCGTCGGAATTTCCCTACTGTTTTCATAATACTGTTCCATCACCTGTGAGACTTCCTCAAAATTCACGCCATGCTGCTTTGAGGATGCGGAAAGTTGCACCTGAATGCAGTGGCTGTCATCTCCGAAAAATTCCTCGCAGGCAGCACTTGCGGCGTCAGCGCGGATGGCCGGCGTATTGTAAGGATTGACATGAGGCCGCCGAAACACCACAAGCCGCTGGTATCCCTGGCTGAGCAGATATTTCACCACCCGACGGGTGCTTTCCGTGTGGTTGACCACTACGGAATCCAGATCCACATCACCGGAAACACGGTCTGCCAGTACCACCGGCAGTTTTTCGCGATTCAGGCTCTGATAAAACTCACTATTGTATCCGCTAATCACCAGCAGACCTTCCACCCGCTGGTCCAGCAGATCCAGCGCCATCTGCCGCTCTTTTTGGGGATCGTTTTCACTGTTGACAACCACCACCTTTTTGCCGTACTTGGTGCACGTGTCACAAATGCTTCCCAGAAGATGCGGTGTTTGGCTCGACATAATATCCGACATCACCACGCCGATGAGACCGCTGCAGTCCGTCTTCAGGCTGTTGGCCAAGCGATTGGGTCGGAAGCCGGCTTCAGATATTTCCTTGAAAATTTTTTCCCGGGTCTGCTGTGACATAAACTCGAATTTCCCGTTCAGATACCTGGAAACCGTTGTTTTGGATACTCCAGCGCGTTTGGCGATGTCGCTAATAGTGATGGATTTTCGCTCCATGCCATGCCCTCCTTTTAGCGCCTTATCAAATTGAAACAGAAAAATGTTCGCTCCGGATTACAGCGGACACGCAGCAAAGCAGCGTGTAAGGTATAGCAATCGTTTTCTAATTGCTATCTGTCCTCTTTTCTTTTCTCCCTATAAGCAGGCAAACCACTTTCTTTTACATGTAGTATAGCAATAACAAACTTTTGTGTCAACAATTCCCTTTTTCAGCAAATTTAAAGGCAATATACGTTGGCCCCACATTTGCAGCACCGCAGATTTATCTGCAAAAAGTGAATGCTCAAAAGCCACATAAGATGGTTTCGCATACGAATGACGTCATTTATGTCAGTAATTACTGTTTCTCTGCATCTTTTGTGAGGTTTGAATTTTGTTCTCTCTATTCGTTAAACCGGGCATTTGCCTATCAAGGGATCACTTATTCCATCGCTTACAGAAGATTGTCGATATTCACAAATAGCCCTCAGGAATTTTGGCATAATTGGTGAATGTGTTGCGGTTGACAATTTCTTTTCCATCTGATAGCATACAGTAAAAGGTAGTTTACCGGTTTCTATTCGCCTGATTCGTTTGGCGAGAGCACTTTATAGGAGGAGTTAATTATGATCAACGAGAATTACGGTTTCGGCACCAAAGCCATCCATGCCGGCAATGTGAAAGACACCCAGTACGGCTCCCTGTCCACCCCCATTTTCCAGTCCTCCACCTTTGTATTCGATAGCTGTGAACAGGGTGGGCGCCGCTTTGCCGGCGAGGAAAGCGGCTATATTTACACCCGCCTCGGCAACCCCACCACCTCCGTGCTGGAAGCTAAGATTGCCGCCCTGGAGGGCGGAGAAGACTGTGTAGCCACTGCTTCAGGCATGGGCACCATTTCCTCCTGCCTTTGGACAATCGCCGGCGCCGGCAAACACATCATTGCTGACGGCACCCTTTATGGCTGCACCTTTGCTCTGCTAAATCACGGCATGGCCCGCTACGGTGTGAAAGTAGACTTCATTGACACTTCCGATCTGGAGACTGTGAAGTCTCATCTCATGCCCAACACCTGTGCCGTGTATCTGGAGACCCCTGCCAACCCCAACCTGAAGATTACCGACATCAATGCCGTGGCAGAGATTGCCCACGCATACAATAAGGACATCAAGGTGGTGTGTGACAATACTTTTGCCTCTCCCGCGCTGCAGAATCCCCTGAAGCTGGGCGCTGATGTGGTCGTGCACTCTGCTACCAAGTACCTCAACGGCCACGGCGATGTGATTGCCGGCTTTGTGGTAGGCAAGAAGGACTTTATCTCCGAAGTGCGTATGTTCGGCCTGAAGGACATGACTGGCGCCGTGATAGATCCTTTCTGCTCCTTCCTGATTCTGCGTGGTCTCAAGACTCTGGAGATCCGGATGCAGAAGCACTGTGCCAACGCCAAGGCTGTGGCGGAGTTCCTGGATGCACATCCGGCTGTTGAGAAAGTCTACTATCCCGGCCTGAAAAATCACGAACGGTATGAAGTGGCGACTCGTCAGATGAAAGACTTCGGCGGCATGATATCCTTTGAGGTCAAGGGCGGCCGTGCCGCCGGCGTCAAGCTGGTGAACTCCCTGCATCTGGTCACCGTGGCTGTTTCTCTGGGCGACGCGGAGACCCTTATCGAGCACCCCGCCTCTATGACCCACTCCACCTACACTGAGGAAGAGCTGGCCGCCTCCGGCATCCCCGCCGGTCTGATCCGGCTGAGCGTGGGGTTGGAGAATGTGGAAGATATTATCGCCGATCTCAAACAGGCTTTGGAGCAGCTGTGAGTGTTTCCACTGTTTATCTCTTTAATTTCAAAATTTCTTTCCCCAAAAGGCACAAACCAATAGCAATGTAATCATCTTGGATACGATGTAGCCCCCAATTGGGGGCTACATTGTCAGTAAACGCGGTATGGCGATGGGCTATAGATAACACTCGGAAGTTTGCATAACAGCGCAGCATGGAATGTGCTGTATGCGGGCTTCTCTTGCGACGCGGATAAAGCGGTTAAGACACTTCTGGCAGGCTAACTGCCGCGTATCTGGGCCACTTGCAGCCATCATCACAGTGAAGCGCAATGTTGCAGGAAACATCACTGTGGACAATAACGAAATAGGGAGCGGAAATATGGATATTCAAGAAATGTATACGATCAAAAAGCGTACCCCTGCGGAATTGGCGGAATACGTACATTCCAATGAGCTGATCGGCAGCGCATCCGCTTTAGGTCAGCCGCCAGAAATCATCCGTGCCATCGGTGCGCGGGCAAAACGCGGCGAGCTTGTCGGCGTAGAGCTGGTACAAAACCACATGGTGTCCAGCGGCCTGCCCTATATCGATGACGATATGCAGGGTAAATTCCGTCAGCGCCCGCTGTTCGTTAATCCCGAAGCACGCAAGTTAGTGCACGACGGTAAAATCGATTACTATCCCTGCGCATTGAGCCAGCAAGCGCGGATGTGGGAAGAGAATATCCGCCCACGGGTATATATTGCCACCGCTTCACCTATGGACAGGCATGGCTATTTCTCCATGGCTGTCGGCGGAACGGAGATCCAGACACTGAAAAGGGTCGCAGACGTGATCTTATTAGAGGTCAGCCCGCACTATCCGCGCGTGATGGGCGATAACTTTATTCATATCTCCGAAATCACTGCCTTTTGCGAAACGGAGAACTATTTACAGGAGTTGCCCGCACAGGAGTATAGCAAGGAGGACGTGACCATTGCATCTTATATCGCTGAGCGCATTGAGGACGGTGCGTGTCTGCAATTCGGCATCGGACGCATTCCCGACGCTGTCGGTTCCATGCTGATGGAAAAGCACGATATGGGCATTCATTCCGAGATGTTTTGCACGAGCATGGCCAAGCTGATGAAATGTGGCGCTGTCAATAACAGCCGCAAGAACATCAATGTGGGCCGAGCGGTGTTCACCATTGCCGGCGGCACACAGGAAACCTACGATTTTATGGACGATAACCCTTCCGTGGAGGGACATCCCTGCCGCTATGTCAATGACCCGCGTATCATCTCACAGAACGATAATGTCGTGTCCATCAACGGCTGTCTGGAAACAGACTTGGTCGGGCAGGTCTGCTCGGAGTCCATCGGTCCTTTCAGTATCAGCGCGTCGGGAGGTCAGCTTGACTTCGTGCGTGGTGCGAACTGGTCTCGCGGCGGTCATAGCTATCTCGTGATGCATTCCACTGCAAAAAAGGGCACCGTGTCCACCATTCGCCCCACACTGACACCCGGCGCACATGTGACCACACCGAAAAATGAGGTGGACTGCATTGTGACCGAGTACGGTATTGCTGAACTGCGCGGACGCAGCGCCGCCCAGCGCGCCAAGGCGCTGATTGCCATCGCCCATCCTGATTTCCGTGACGAACTGACCTTTGAGGCACGCAAAAATGGGCTGATGGTGTAACGCAGATAAACAGAGCATACAATTGGCAGTGATCTATGCTAAGGCAGGCGGCGCCCGAATGGCGGCATAATTGATCGCATGAGGATGAGCTGTGTGCCGGTACAGCGACAAAGAGGGAGCGTGACCGCTCCCTCTTTGCTGTTTATGCAGTTATATGGTTGTCATGAGGATCCGCAAAAGTCCCTGGGATAAAAGCCAAGAGGACACGCTGCCGCTAACGATCATATTTCCGAATATCAATGCGTTTGCTCATACTCTACGATGGCATCTACCTTTTTGCCGGATCTTTCGTTGTACACATACTCGCACTCCAGATAGGCACTGATCAATTCTTTTGCCAACATATTTCCTGTTGTTTGGCAGCCAATTGTAATAATGTTGCAGTTATTGCTCAAGCAGGCTCGCTTTGCGGCATAGACATTCCCTACATTTGCCGCATACGCCCCTTTCACTTTATTGGCTGCCAACATGACACCAATCCCTGTCCCGCAGAAAAGGATCCCTCTGTCGCACTGTTTCGCGGCGACAGCTTCACCGACTTTTGTCGCTACATGGGCGTAGATGATATCATCACTGCCGAAATCCACTACTTCATGTCCCAGGGATTTCACAAACGCCATCATCTCTTCTTTATAAAGCTGGGCATCGGGATCACAACCCATGGCAATTTTCATATTTATCCTCTTTTCTATTTAAATTCCACTTCACAACCAAGAAGTATTTTGCCGATCCGCTTCAAATTTTCTTCTTTTCCCACATAGATCCAGGTCGCAATCGTGTCCATGCAGGACGATCTTCCATATTCACCGAGGACAGCCGGAAGGCTGCATTCAATTTCCGCAAATCCATGATCGGGGCCGCCATCATTATATACATGTACGGAGAATCCTCTGACGCCCGGCTGCAGCGGAGGTTCTTCTTCATAGAAGCCGGACGGTTCATTCGGAAAACTTCTGACCAGCAAACAAGAGCGTCCGTTCCATTTGCACGCATAGGCAAGACGCCCCGTAATTGCTGCCGCATGATAACCAACTTTGTATCGGTTGCAGCCCGTCGCATCCAGCACGACATAGTGATCCTTTACATTTTCAAACGGCGCCGCCGGTTCATAATAGTCTGTCCCGGCTTCACCGGCGTACATGGGAATGTAAATCTTTCCGCCGGGTACGACCTGCAAAAGGCTCCACGGTTCTATGCATGTACCGGCTCCTTTTACCTCGATGGTCTGCGCAAAGCCGCCAAAATCGACGCCATCCATCAACTCTCTCTCTTTTGGCAGGCAGCGAAGCGGATTCTCGCATTTTGAAAGAGTCTTTCGTACACAGAAATCAGCTTCCCCGCCCGTGCCGTCTTTGGCTGCTACCCTGACCTTTTGAACAGATGTATAGCCGTCATCAGACATACTGTATTGGCCCGGGTCAATTGCTTCCGGAGTATGCAGCGTCTCCCAGAAATGATACCGGTCGCTGACAGAATACCGAATTTCCGGGCCAAACCATAGCCTGTCGCCGCCATAATTCCACAAGCTGCTCTTTAAAAATGATGACGCATCCCTCTCATCCTGCAATTGCGGGGCTGTCCACAAAAGGTTGTCGTCTTTGCCGTTTTCATATATTCCCAATACCCGGCTGCCTCTTTCAGCAACTAAAACAGAGCATGTATCCGAAATCGGCAGCAAGCAGTTCTTCACTCCGCCAAGCTCCAGCCGTCTGATCAGACTTTCCTTTTTCAAAGAAATACTCCTCTCTTACTTTCGTTCCATCGCGTTCAGACTGATAATTGTCGAACCCGCAATCGTTACACACTGTGAGGCAATTTGATTCGCTGTTTCGGCGCTATCCATCAGAGAACTACCTTTGCAGCAATTCCCTACCAGGACCCCGGCAAACGCATCGCCTGCTCCTTGTGTATCCACTGCCTGAACTGCCACGCCTTTGATTTCTTTTGCCCGGCTGCCGTCGATCACAACCGCGCCTGCTTCTCCCAATGTAATAACGGCCGGTTTTATGCCCTTCTTGTGCAGGCCGTCCACTGCGCCGCAGGCATCTTCCGCATTTTTTATCTGGCAGCCCAATAGTTCTGAGGCTTCGTGCTCATTCACGATCAACAAGTCCACCAAGCGCAGCAGTTCATCCGGTACTGCCTGATAGGCGCAAAGTACGATAGCATCCCCCCGCGCACAGCGGCCAACCACGCAAGCCCTATCGGCAACGACTTCAAGTCATTGCCGATAGGGACTCCCTGGACTGGAAGGACTACGACGCGGATACGATATGCAGGCGCGTAACATCCAAGGTGCAGCCGGGGAGCATCGTGCTGTTCCACAACGCTGCGCTGCACACGCCGGAGGCCCTGCCTGCCATCCTCGACTGCCTGATCAACGACGGGTATACCGTTGTGCCCATCAGTCAGCTGATCCTCGATCCGCCCTACACCATCGACCACACCGGCCGGCAATTCCCGGCGGAAACAGCTTCCACTACATAAGCACGACATGGGGGCACCTAAACAGTGCCCCCATTGATCTTCGACCTGAAAGCCGCATCTGTTCGCACGCTGATCCATCTGTCAGAGACAGCAACTCCTCGGCAATGTCCATATTCTCAAAGCGAAGCGCGTCCGTATCCCTGTGGCCAAAGGTCAAAAAGTCCACATTACCAGTCACTCCTTTCTTGATTTTTGGGGCAAACGAAAAGAGCAGCTGTTTTCTATGCGAAAATAGCTGCTCTTTTCTAATATTTATATACTTCAACTGTTATCTGTTCAAATTTCTCTCAATCCATCCGTGCATCTGGTTATCAATTTTGAAATAGGACATTGTGCCTCCGCCCTCAATCCAGTCATAGTTCGGATAGAAGGAGATAAAGAAGCGCAAGCCAGAGGCGGTTTCGATTCGGAGATTTCTTCGATCATCGGCAAAAGCAGTGTGCGCTTCCTGTTGATTTTCTTCGGGGATACCATCAAATACTTCCGTCTGGAAATCATCGTTTCCATAACTCACAAGTGTAATCGTCATGTGATAGAACTCGGTGATTTCCTGCCGATTTGTTACCGGTGAGCCAACTTCTTGTTCGTTGTTCCACTTCATTTCTGTAATGGATGCAATATCGTCTGCGCTCTCAATGCCATACACGCGATAAAGCTCGGTGAACGAACAGTTTGTGTTGCTGTCAAACTGATAGAAGTTGCAGAACAGCGCGGCATACCATGTGTCACCGTCTCGCAGAACATATACGCCATCACAAACAGCAGGTGCATACCGGTATAGCTCGATGTCAGTCTGGCTGACAGTGCTTTTATAGCCAATGCCTCCGTCAGATTTCAGGTAGGAAATGTGTTCGCCAGCCATATCGGCGGTGATTTCAGGCGGCAGACCATACTTCTCAAGCACCTCCGGAAGTTTGACAGCCTCGTAAAATTTGCCGTTGTACTCAAGTGCGGCAATGTTCTGCACGGGATCTTGGGTGTCAGGACCTCCCTTATGGTGAAGCATAGGAATGGCGATAGTCACCGCCAGACACAGGCAAGCTGCAACAACTCCCCATTTGACCCACTTGCGCTTCGGCTTCGCATTGGTGCGGACATTGTTGGTTTCCTCGATAATATCATCGTTCAGCATATTCAAAGCGTCACTGATGTGTTCTTTCTTCATAGCTCATAGCTCTCCTTTTCCAAGTATTCTTTCAAACCTTGCCTTGTTCGGTAGAGCATACTCTTGACCTTCGGTTCACTCATGCCGTAGTAGTCTGCGACTTCTCGGATAGGATCCGCAAAGTAGTATCTGCCGACAAAAGTGTTTCGTGCTTCTGCCGGGAGTGTATAGAGATAGGTATTGATCGCTTCCGCAAGCAGTTTCAATTCTATGCTCTGCTCCGTGGTTTCGCTGCCGGAAATACAATCCTCCAGCTCGGAAAGAGAGACTGCATATTCCGAGTGCTTCCGTTTATCCCTGTTGCGTGTGCGGAACGCATCAATGGATAGTTGTCGTGTGATTTTTCCTAAATAGGTGGAGAGAACGCTCGGTTTATGCGTTGGCATGGAGTTCCACGCCTTTAAGTAGGTATCGTTGACGGTTTCCTTGCTGTCCTCCCAGTCGGAGAGGATATTGTAGGCGATCTTTGAAAGATACCGCCCATATTTCCGCTCCGTTTCGCTGATGGCACTCTCATCTCTTTTCCAGTATAAGTCAACGATCATTTCATCCTGCATGGGCGAACCTCCTTTCTCATCTGCTGTCAGGTTCCTTCACTATATATCCCGACAAAAATCTGATTTGGTTTCACGATTTTCAAAATTTCTTCAAAAAAATTACAGCAGATATTTGTGAACGCTTCTACCCATGCCGTTTACGCTGTTTTTCTTCGCTGCTTCAGTAGCGGTACATCGGCGCGTTATCCTCCGTATCAGCACGTTCCTCCATCAGAGATTTGAACGCATCGGGGTCTTCGCGCCATTCCTCCCGCGGCAGCGGATTTGATCGCAGCAGGGCGTACAGGTGCTCTGCCAGCTCTGTTTTGCCCTGCTCGATGGCGGTCTGGATAAGGTATAGGTGTTGCTATGCAGAGTTTTCTGCTTCCATTCGCACCGCTGTGTCTATACCTGTCCGGCCGGCCCCTCCGGCGGCAGCCAGCGTTTGCCTCCCAGCCGTATCAGATACAGCAGGCCCCGGACGCACAGTTCCGCGCACATGGCCGCCCACACGCCGGGCAGTCCCCACCGGGGCGCGGCCAGCCACGCCAGTGGCAGGCGGATGCCCCACATGGTGCCCAGATTGAACAGCGTGGGCACCAGTGTACTGCCTGCACCCTGAAATACGCCGCCGGCCACGATGGACGCGCCGTACATAGCCTCGGCAAAGGCCTCAATACGCAGGACGCGGGTGCCCAGGGCGATGATGTCGCTGTCCGGCGTCAGTATCGCCATCATCTGCGGGGCGAAGGCGTACAGCAGCCCGCCGGTGACGACCATGACAACGATACCCAGCAGTACCGTGACCCAGCCCAGGCGTCTGGCCATGCGGCGGCGTCCCGCTCCTACGCTCTGCCCCACCAGCATGGCAGCGGCACTCTGGATGCCGTAGGCGGGCATATAGCACAGGCTTTCCGCCGTGACAGCAAAGGAGTTTGCAGCGATAGCCACGGTGCCCAGGGGCGCCACGATGGCGGTGGACACGATCTGCGCGGTGGACAGTATCACCTTCTCCGATGCCACTGGCGCCGCGATGCGGAGCACCATGCGCAGCTGTGTGCGGTCAAGGTGCAGACGCTCACCCTTCTCCAACCGCAGCGCC
>ENA-OOUZ01000345-OOUZ01000345.1-human-gut-metagenome-genome-assembly--contig:-NODE-345-length-24566-cov-3.407572_pt1 | contig 24566 bp, 20 predicted proteins | sample MGYA00241546_ERZ501274 | MGnify/ENA primary metagenome ERZ501274 (study PRJEB25962, sample SAMEA2042363) | human gut metagenome | biome: human gut; feature: human-associated habitat; material: faeces...
CACCGTAGCAGAGGTCGCCTACCACATTGACAGCATATATCCTGACTACCTTGAACTCCATGTCCCTGTATGCTGGAGATGTGAAATTTGGAGTTATCTTGTTCACTGCAACTCTTGCTACGAGTCGTTTCACCTCAATATTCACCACTTCCGCTGCACTGATCGTCTGGTCAGTCTTTTCTCCCGTCATAACGAAATTCTCAAGACTGTTGTCGGCCAGCAGTGACTTTGCGGTGAGCAGGTCGGCCTTCGTACTGTATGATTTCAGGTCTGGAGCATTCACGATGGCGACAATGTCCTTTTCACCGGTCGTGCAGCTGATTTTGATGCCGCTCGAGGTTTCGCTGCTGGCATAGGCGTCCAGTTCGCCGTCCTTTCGGAATACGAATATCTGTACATTGTTCACTTTCTTTTCATTCTCAGCGACGATGCCGGCTTTGGTGAACTGTCCGCAGTCCACATTGACTGTCATTTCCGTCTTTTCGCCTGCATTCTCCGCTGCCGGCATTGCTTCTTTCTTGTTGCAGGATACAGCTCCTGCAGTTATGGCAATTGCCGCCATAACCATACTGATTGTCTGTTTTTTCATTTTTAATTGTCGATATTGTTTAAACCGTATTTTCTTATCAATGCTGAAATTTCCGGGTCCAGATTTCCTCTGTGTACATATGAAGGGTTCAGGCTGCAGGCTGTCTCATAATGCTCGGCAGCAAGTTTTGTCTTGCCTGTGCGGCTGTAGATGACGGCAAGAATATAGTGCACCCTGTCAGTCTTTTCAATTTTCTCCAGGATGTCCAGTGCACTTGCATTGTAATCCATGGCGCAGTAAGCAACAGCCAGATTGTAGTCTCCGTAAGGCTTGAGAATCGAAATCGCCTTTTTGTAATCCCTGTCTGTAATCGCTTGGACTCCAGACATATAGGCTGTATCAACAACCGTAGTGACTATCGTGTCCTGGACCATGCCCTTCCGGTGCAGGCTGAAATCGAATTTGACGGTCCGCAGTCTAGGATAGACATGCTCTCTCAGGTATTTGTAGAATACCATCTCTGCCAGCAGTCTTTCGCGCTTGTCCGGTACAGGTTCTTCCCGGATTCGCCTATAGTCCTCTTTCTGCTTTTCGGTCAATGTCGTGTCTGCCCCGATAAGTGCATCCAGCATAGTCCAGTTCTCCCCGGCGCTTACCGAGATGAATTTTACCGCAAGATCCCTCTTTTCAGTTCTGTAACTTGAGTCCAGATTCAGTTCCGTTCCGAGTTCCCTTTTCAGAGAATCAGTGCATCTGCCCAGTTCCGTACTGAAGAACTTCGCTATCGAAGCGGCTCTTGCCTCAGACAGTTTCCTGTTGAACGATTCTTTGCCTTCAGGCGAACTTGAAGCCGTGACCACTATGGAATCCAGGACGAACTCACGGTCGGAAACCAGATCGCAGATGTTCTTTCTGATTCTGCTCGTCTCTTCCCGATTGTGCCCCAAATTCATGTCAATGTCACTTTTTCCTGAATTGAAATCCACATAGCAGACAGTATTGGCGGAAACACGCCGCGAGATAACCTTCTTGAGGTATTTCTCGGACTGGTCTGCAAAAGAACTCAACGAACTTATATAGAACGTAAGAGGCTTGCTCTTGGGTATATTGTAAAGTGTCTGTCCTTCTTCAAGTATCTTTCCGGACATGGAAATTTCAGCCTTTTTAAGTCCCGGACAAGTGTTGATGGTCTGAGTGTAATCATAGATGAAGTCCCCGTCAGGTGTCATGACCACGGTGTCCAGTCTTATGCCTTCAGTCACGATGGGCGCTTTCACATATTTCCTGAACATCTTGTCCTTCCTGGACTTTCTGCGTTCATTTCTCTGCACCAGATGACGGTAGGTATAATGCTCTATGGCAGCCTGTTCCGTGACTCCGTACACAGAGGCGAATACTTCATCTGAAACATAACTCGAGTCGTTTCTGAACTTGTACAGGGCCGGGATATTCCTTTTTATGAAAATCTCCAGCTGGGTCATGTTCAGGAACCTGTTCTCGTCAGTGATGATGGATTCCAGGAACCTGCGGTACTGCTCATAACCTTTCATCTGCCGTTTCCGGTACTGAGCGCCGGTTATTATTACAGGCTCAAGCTTCGTGGTATCTCCAAGAATATACATGTCCGGGTAGAGTCTTACCTGCCATCTGCTGTCCTGCATGCTTCCCGGCACGGTCACCTGAAACTTCAGATCCACTTTTCCGTGTCTTTCAGCAACATTTCTGAATCTTGCCGTGACCTTGGCTGCCCTGATGACGTCTGTGGCCACCATCTCACCATTCTCATCCTTTACGGCATTCATTATCAGCACGCTTTCCGGGGCGCTGGTCTCAACCGTATCCTTTTCCTGCTCTTCTGTCTCCAATGGGATGTATTTTTCGTCTGGAATAGACAGCTCAGCCGAAACGGAATCTGATTTGAGACTGCTGATTTTCCGATGCGTACCGCATCCCGCCAGCAGGAGAGCCAATGTCATCAGCAAGATCAGTCTTTTCATTATAGTCCGAATGATGGTTGAACGTTTTCGTCTGTCTCGATGATGGTCAGTCTGTTGGCAAGCACTTCATATACCTGCTTCTCCACGCCGTCCGAGTTCTCGAATTTCTGACATCTGAGTCTGCCGACAACGTGGACGAGAGAGCCTTTGTCGATTTTGTGGAAATCCGGCATCCCTTTACCGCTCCAGGCTGTTACATTGTGCCAGGTGGTCTCGATGACAGGCTGGCCGTCTTTGCCTTTATATGCGTAATTGGTGGCCAATGAGAATCTGATGGATTCGGAGCCGCCGTATTCCTGGATCTTTACGTTTCCGACGTTTCCCCTCAGTTCGATTTTGTTAATTTGTTCCATAGTTTTAAATGTTTGGTTTACGTCGGTCCGGACGCGCGTTCCCGGACTGACCAGCGGCAAAGTAATAGCGAAAAAACCGACGGAAAAAGGAAATTTAAGAATCGTCGCTGAGATTTTTACGATTTTTAAATTCCTTAATTTCACCGCATTATGAAAAAAACATTTAAAACAAATTTTAAATTCCCGCAAATCATCCGAAAAGTTTAAGAAACGTGAAAATTTTCACCGGAAAGTCATGTTTTCCGATGCCATTTGAAAGTGTAGTCTTATATTGTGCGAAGCAATTTTAATGGTAAACGATTATGACAGACTACAAAATCATTGACCAATCCCTTAAAATCGACTCGTGCCTAGAATGTGGGACGATTTTCTATGGACGGACCAATAAAGTATTCTGCTGCGAAGCCTGCAAAAACAGATATCACAACAGAAAATACCAGGAAATCCGCAATGTCAAGCTGCGGGTCAGGCATATTCTCGAGAAGAACTACACCATATTGTCCGGTCTTGTCTCGGACAAGATATCGTCCATCGGAAGGGATGAGCTGATGCTCAAGGGATTCAATCCCGAATATGTCACCGGCTGCATGAGGATGAACAAGAGGGAACTGTGCTACTGCTATGACATTGCTTTCGTGAGGACTCCCAGCCGAATATACAATCTTCGCAGAATTGCCGGAAAAGTGACCTGCGGATGAAATTCCTTGCTAACTTTGTGCTCCTATTATTATATATGACATCTATGAGCAATCCGTTATTGGTGGAATCTCCATATCCGTATGGAGCCCCGCAATTTGACAAGATAAAGACAGAACATTACCTTCCCGCGTTCAAGCAGGGCATCGTGGAAGCCAAGGCTGACATTGACAATATTGTGAATTGCCCTGATGCTCCGACATTTGCCAATACGATAGAGGCTTTGGAGTTCAGCGGCAGGACATTGGGCCGGGTGTCGGACATCTTTTTCAATATCCTCGAGGCCGACTCTGACGATGAACTGCAGGCGGTGGCCGAGGAAGTGTCTCCGATGCTGACAGAGTATTCAATGTATGTTTCGCTCAATGCGCCGCTCTTCAGCCGTATCAGACAGGTGTATGAGCAGCGGGAGACATTGGCTCTGGTGCAGGACCAGAAAAGGCTGTTGGAGCAGACCTACAAGTCATTCTCCCGCCAGGGCGCAAATCTTTCCGATGAAGACAAGGCCATCTACGGAAAGTATATGGAAGAACTGTCGCTCCTGACATTGAAATTCGGCAAGAACGTGCTCGCCGCTACAAATGCCTATTCTCTGCATATTACTGATGAGGAAGACTTGGCCGGACTCCCTGATTATGTGAGGGATGCGGGAAAGACGACTGCGAAAGAGAAGAATCTGGAAGGATGGGTGTTTACGCTGGACAGACCGAGCTATGGGCCGTTCATGCAGTATTGTGATAACCCGGAACTGCGCAGGCAGATGTATCTCGAATATAACAGAAGGGCTACTTCAGGTGAGAATGACAATTCGCAGACGGTCCGTCGAATTGCCGAACTGAGGCTGAAGATAGCCGGGATCCTGGGCTATGAAACCTGGGCCGACTATGTCCTGGAAGAGAATATGGCCAAGACGCGCAAGACTGTGAATGATTTTCTGGAAAGCCTGATGACTCCGTCATTGCCTTTTGCTGAGAAAGATGTGAAGAACGTGTATGAGTATGCGTTGAAGCACGGTTTCAGGCAGATCGCCCAGGAGCATGGACAGCCGTCAGACAGACTTATGCCTTGGGACTTCAGTTATTGGTCAGAAAAGTACAAGGAGGCTGAGTATTCGCTGAATGACGGGCAGCTGAAGCCGTATTTCAAGTTGGAGAACTGTATTGGAGCGGTGATGGGCCTGGCTGAGACTCTTTACGGAATCTCTTTTGAAGAGCGTCACGATATCCCTGTGTATCATAAGGACGTGAAGGTGTATGATGTGAAGGATAAGGACGGCAGCCACCTGGCCCTGTTCTATGCTGATTTCTTCCCGCGTGAGAGCAAGAGGGGAGGAGCGTGGATGACAGAATTCCGTGGCCAGAGGATTGAGAACGGTGTGGAAAAGCGTCCGTTGGTAAGCATTGTCACGAATTTCACCAAGCCTACGGATAATGCTCCGTCGCTTCTTACCCATGACGAACTGAATACGTTCCTTCACGAGTTCGGCCATTCGCTGCACGGAATGTTTGCGGAAGGCCGTTATCCTTCTCTCTGCGGAACAAATGTGGCGCGGGATTTCGTGGAACTGCCATCCCAGATAATGGAGAACTGGGCGTTTGAACCGGCGTTTCTCGAAACTTTCGCCAAGGATTATCGTACCGGTGAGGTGATTCCGGGAGAGCTGCTTGAGCGTATTGTCAATGCAAAGAATTATCTCTCAGGATATTATCAGGTGCGCCAGCTTGATTTCGGAATCCTTGATATGGCTTGGCATACGCTTGAGTCAATGCCTCATGAGGGGACGATCGAATTTGAAACCCGCGTTCTGGAGCCTTACCGTGTGCTGCCTTATGTGAACGGAACTGCCATTTCCACATCCTTCAGCCACATATTCTCAGGCGGATATTCTGCCGGATATTATTCATATAAATGGGCTGAAGTGCTGGAGGCGGATGCGTTCTCTCTCTTCGAACAGAACGGTATCTTCGACAAGGCTACGGCAGAATCGTTCAGAAAAGAAATACTCTCTAGAGGCGACACTGAGGACCCTGCTGTCCTCTATAGGAACTTCCGCGGAAGGGATCCGCAGCCACAGGCATTGATGAAAAAACTTGGACTCGAATAGAGCCCAAGTTCAATTCCTGAACGACAGAACTGGAGTCCTGTCAATGTATTAATGTATTACTGTGCATCGACCTGTTTCTTCGGGTCCTTGAACAGTATCATGAACTGCACGCCGACTACGAGAGCGTATGCTGCGAAGATGTACCATGCCGTGCTCCAAGACGGCTCGGATGCGTTATATACGAATTTGTTCACGATTTCCTGAGCTCCGAGAGTTCCGATGGTCGCACCGATACCGTTGGTCATCAACATGAAGAGTCCCTGTGCGCTGGAACGGATTTTCTCGTCAGTTTTCATGTTTACATAGAGTGAACCTGAAATGTTGAAGAAGTCGAATGCCACACCATATACGAGGCAGGACAATACGAACATCCACACGCCAGAGCCCGGGTTACCGGCTCCGAACAGACCGAAGCGGAATACCCATGCGAACATTGCGATCAGCATCACCTTCTTGATTCCGAAGAACTTCATTGCGAAAGGAATGAGCAGGATGCACAATGTCTCAGACAGCTGGGACAGGGAAATCAATGCGTTTGCATTCTGGGCACCCCAGGCATTGGCGTATTCCGGAATCTCCTTGAAGTGGGTGATGAACGGATTTGCAAAGCCGTTGGTGATCTGGAGAGATACTCCCAGGAGCATTGAGAATATGAAGAAAATCGCCATGTCCTTTTTCTTGAACAATGCGAAAGCCTTGAGCCCGAAAGCTTCTGCGACAGATTTGGATTCGCCTCCTTTAGCTACAGGACAGGCAGGAAGAGTGAATGCGTATGCTGCCAGTACCAGTCCGATGACGCCGGAGGTAAAGAACTGGTTATAAGACAATTGGAACTGTACTCCGTCGATTGACATGAAGTTCACGAAGAGCATGCTGCAGATGAAACCTACAGTACCGAAAACCCTGATAGGAGGGAAATCCTTCACGGTGTCCATGCCGAATTTCTCGAGTCCGGAGTAGGCTACGGAGTTTGAGAGCGCGATGGTAGGCATGTAGAATGCCACGCTTATCGAGTAAAGGGAGAACAGAGTGGCGAAATTCACGCTGTCACCTGCCACAAGTCCGTAGTAGCCGGCTGCTATCATGGCAAGTCCAGCTATGCCGTGGCACAGTCCGAGAACCTTCTGGGCCTGGATGTATTTGTCGGCGATAATGCCTATGATGGCAGGCATGAAAATGGAAACAATGCCCTGCATCGCATAGAAAATGCCGATTTTCGCCCCCAATCCGATATTGACAAGATAACTTCCCATTGAAGTCAAGTATGCACCCCAGATGGCATACTGAAGGAAATTCATAATTATCAGTCTGATGCTGATTCCGTTGTTTTTCATTGTAATTGAATTAGTGTTTTGAATATGCAAATGTACAAGTTTTTGTGGTAATTTTACTAACTTTGAAAGTTGGAACCAAAAAATGTCTGTCAATAGATGAAATTTGTCAAGATAGCAGCGGATTCGCAGTCATCGGCCAGATGCGGAATCATCACCACCGATCACGGCCAGATAGAGACACCTATATTCATGCCGGTAGGCACAGTAGGTTCAGTGAAGGGAGTTTACCACAGGGATTTGAAGGAAGATATCAAGGCTCAGATAATTCTTGGCAACACCTATCATCTGTATCTGCGTCCCGGACTTGATACATTGAAAGCAGCCGGAGGACTGCACAAATTCATTTCCTGGGACAAGCCGATATTGACGGACAGCGGAGGCTTCCAGGTATTCTCATTGACCGGAATCAGGAAACTGACGCCTGACGGCTGCACCTTCTCCTCACATATCGACGGCTCGAGACACACCTTTACGCCTGAGAATAATGTTGATACTCAGCGTATTATCGGTGCCGACATCATGATGGCGCTGGACGAGTGCTGTCCGGGAGACGCTGACTACAACTATGCGAAGAAGTCATTGGAGATGACCCAGTCATGGCTGGAGCGTTACCTGAAGCGTTTCGACGAGACCGAGCCGCTTTACGGTTACAGCCAGACCGTATTCCCGATCGTGCAGGGCTGCGTATATCCGGATTTGAGAAAACGTGCCGTGGAACATGTCGTGGCCCAGAACAGGGAAGGCTATGCCATCGGCGGCCTTGCAGTAGGGGAGCCTACCGAGAAGATGTACGAGATGCTTGAACTTGTGTGCCCGCTGCTTCCGGACGACAGACCGCGTTACCTGATGGGAGTGGGAACACCTGCCAATCTGCTCGAAGGCATTGCCAGAGGCGTGGATATGTTCGACTGCGTAATGCCGACCCGAAACGGCCGCAACGGAATGCTGTTCACATGGAACGGCATCATGAACATGCGCAACAAGAAGTGGGAGAATGATTTCTCGCTCATTGACCCGGAAGGCGCGTCTTTCGTGGACAGAACCTACACCAGGGCATATCTGAGGCATCTTTTCGTGGCAGGAGAAATGTTTGCGGCAATGATTGCGAGCGAGCACAACCTGGCATTCTATCTGGACCTTGTGAAGCAGGCGCGCGCCCATATCCTCGCAGGCGACTTCAAGGCATGGAAAGACGTTACGGTTAAAAGGATAATGACAAGACTTTAGTTGACTATGTTTCCAAAAAAACTGGATGTATATATCACGAAGAAGTTTATGCTGACCTTCTTCATCGCGATTCTCCTTATAATCGGAATAGTGATCATCTTCGACATAAGTGAGAAAATCGATGATTTCGTGGCCAAGCAGGCTCCTCTGAAGGAGATCATCTTCAGCTATTACGTGAATTTCGTCCCGTATTTCATGAACATGTTCAGCCCTCTGTTCGTGTTCATAACGGTCATATTCTTCACATCCAGAATGGCGGCCAACTCGGAAATCATCGCCATCCTCTCCTGCGGAATCAGTTTCCACCGGATGATGCTGCCGTATATCTTCTCTGCATCCGTCATCGCGCTGCTGTCGTTGGGACTGAACCTTTTCGTCATACCGCGGGCCAATGCCGAGAGGCACGTCTTCGAGGCGGAATATACGAAGAAGAAAGCGCAGAAAATGGAGAGGAACATCCATTATCAGATAGCGCCGGGCCAGTTCGTATATGTGGAACAGTTCAGCAAGTACAACAATACGGCATACAAGTTCACACTCGAGACCATCGAGAACAACCAGCTGGTTTCCAAGGTCTCAGCGGAGCGTGCAGTGTGGGACGCCTCCATCGGCGGATGGACATTGAAAAAATACTTCATCCGCGAATACAATGAAGCTGGACTCGAAGACAATGTCAGATGCGGCGAGCAGCTCGACACCGTCATCAGCCTTACTGTGGATGACTTTTTCCGTAAGAAGAACACCGTCGAGGACCTGCCGTTCGAGCAGTTGAACGAACTGATCAGTGTCCAGAAACTACGTGGCGACCCGAATGTGAAATACTCATTGATAGAAAAGCATACACGTTTTTCACTTCCTTTCTCCGCATTCATATTGACCATTATGGGCGTGGCATTGTCCTCAAGAAAGAAGAGGGGAGGCATCGGGTGGAACCTTGCGATAGGCATCGCCCTGAGTTTCTCGTACATTCTGTTCATGAGGTTCAGCCAGATGTTCGTATATACGGGGCTTATGCCGCCGTGGCTTGCGATTTGGCTCCCGAACATGATATTCGCGGTGATTGCCGGCGTCCTGTACAGGATAGCGCCTAAATAATCAGAAAATGTTCTTGATAAATAGCATATAACCAATTCAATATCATTATCATGGCGGAACACACACTCTCCCCGATGAAGCGCACAATTGTGGGCGTCCAATTCATGTTTGTGGCATTCGGCTCCACAGTCCTTGTGCCGATTCTGTGTCATCTCGACCCTGCTATCGCATTGCTCGCGGCAGGTCTCGGCACACTCCTCTTTCACGCTGTAACAGGCGGAAAAGTACCTATCTATTTGGGCAGCAGCTTTGCATTCATTGCCCCGATTATCAAGGCGACAGAACTTTACGGCCTTCCTGGAATGTTCTGCGGACTTATGGCAGTCGGTGTCGTATATATGCTTATGAGCCTGCTGGTCAAGGCATTCGGTATCAGCTTCATCAAGAAACTCTTCCCGCCTATCGTGATCGGACCTGTAATCATTCTCATCGGACTCTCGCTTGCCGGCTCAGGAGTCAATATGGCAAAGTCCAACTGGATATTGGCACTCATATCATTGGCAGTTGCAGTAATAGCGTCTATCTGGGGTAAGGGTATCGTGAAACTTATTCCGGTAGTGTTCGGTGCAGTCGCCGGATATATCGTTTCCCTGATTTTCTATAGAAGTTCAATGGACTTCACCCCGGTAGCCGAGGCCTCATGGTTCGCATTGCCGAAAATCGCGCACATGACATTCTCCTGGCAGGCAATCCTCTTTATGGCACCGGTTGCGATCGCACCTATCATTGAACACATCGGCGACATGTACGCCATCAGCTCCATTGCAGGAAAAGACTTCGTGAAAGATCCAGGTCTGCACAGAACATTGCTCGGAGACGGACTTTCATGCTGTCTTGCAGCGTTCCTCGGCGGCGCCCCTGTAACTACATATTCAGAAGTCACCGGCGCGGTTTCCCTTACGAAAGTCACTGACCCTTCGGTACTTAGAATTGCAGGTGTCTCGGCAGTCGTGCTTGCACTCATCGGTAAAGTGGGCGCTGTAATCCAGACCATCCCGCAGGCTGTCCTCGGCGGCATCATGCTGCTCCTTTTCGGCAGCATCGCCTCAGTCGGAGTAAGCAACATGATAGAATCCCGAATCAATATGGGCTCCACCCGAAACCTCATTATCGCATCATTGATATTGACCATGGGCATCGGCGGCGCTGTCATCGATTTCGGAACATTTTCATTGGCAGGAATCGGTCTTGCGTCCATCGTGGGCGTGATCCTGAACCTCGTGCTTCCTCACGACAAAAAAGAACCGGAATATCTCGAGAAATAATGAAAGTAAAGATCGTAAACAAATCCAAGAATCCTTCACCTGCATATGCCACACCACTTTCAGCAGGAATGGACATCAGAGCTGACATCAATGAGCCTATAACATTGGAACCGCTCCACAGACAGCTCGTACCGACAGGCCTGTATATCGCTCTGCCTGAAGGGTTTGAATGTCAGGCAAGACCTCGCAGCGGACTGGCTGTGAAACATGGCATTACAGTCCTCAATACCCCTGGTACCATCGACGCGGACTATCGCGGAGAACTGAAAATCCTCCTCGTGAACCTGTCTGACGAGCCGTTCGTAATCGAGCCGGGTGAGCGTATCGCACAGCTTGTCGTGGCTAAACACGAGCACGTGGACTGGGAAGAAGTGGAAGTTCTGGATGAGACAGAAAGAGGCGAAGGTGGTTTTGGAAGTACTGGTGTAAAGTAATGGATATCAAAGAATTATATTCAATATTCGTCAAATGTGGCTCTGTTGCGACAGACAGCCGGGCCATACGTGGCGGAGAACTTTTCTTCGCATTGAAAGGCGAAAATTTCGATGGAAACGAGTATGCGGTCAAGGCACTTGAGGCCGGAGCCGCTTATGCCGTGGTCAGTGCAGATGCTCCAGTTGCAGGGAAGGCGGACTGCTACCCTTCAGAAAACGGAGGCAGCCGCATCATCAAGGCGGATGACACATTGGCACAGTTGCAGGCACTTGCCCGCTATCATCGTGAAAATGTTCTCGGCGAAGGCAACCATCTGACAGTCATAGGAATAACCGGGACGAACGGCAAGACCACCACTAAGGAACTGCTCAGGACCGTCCTCTCTGCTGGTCTCCGGACAGTCGCCACTGAAGGTAATTTGAACAATGACATAGGCGTCCCGCTTTCTTTGCTGAAAATCACGCCTGACACTCAGATTGCCATTATCGAAATGGGCGCAAGCCATCCGGACGACATTACCAAACTCGTGAAGGTCAGCGAACCCGACTACGGCATCATCACCAACGTCGGCAAGGCCCACCTGCTCGGTTTCGGCAGTTTCGAAGGCGTCAAGAAAGCCAAAGGCCGCCTCTACGATTATGTCAATGAATTCGGCAAGGCGGTTTTTGTCAATCAGGATGACGAAGTTCTCAGGTCAATGTGTGCTGAGCGTGAAGGGCTGTCGATTGTCCCTTATGGTCTGAACACTGACGGATGCACCATTCTCGAGACCACGTCCGAATCTCCGTTCCTGAGGATAAAACTGTCTGACGGCAAGGTTATAAATACTTCATTGATAGGTAATTATAATTCTGCCAATGTTCTGGCAGCCCTCTGTGTCGGCAAATTCTTCGGCATCAGCGAGGACAAGGCATTGGCGGCAATCGCATCATACCGTCCTTCAAACAGCCGCTCACAGATGGTCCGCACTGAGCACAACTCCCTGATCGTCGATGCCTATAACGCCAATCCTTCCAGCATGCGCGCGGCATTGATGAACTTCTTCAGTATCAATGCCTCTCCTAAAGCCGTGCTGCTCGGAGATATGCGCGAACTTGGCGATGGCTCCGTGAATGAACATAAGGAGATTTTGAAACTCCTGTCTCGAGCCGGCATTGACCGTATATATCTTGTAGGGGAAGAATTCCGTAAAGCATTGGAAGACAGTGTAAAACCTGAGAATGTAAGCTGGTTCGCCACTTCAACTGAGCTTGCTGATGAACTCGCGCGCAACCCGTTTTCAGGATATACCGCCCTCGTCAAGGGCTCGAGAGGAATCCAGATGGAAAAGACTATTCCTTCGTTGTAGTAGAATCGTCCTTTGTAGAAGTACCAATGGCTGCCGGTCGTTTTTTGTCAATGAATCTGGCGAAGAACCACCTGGCGGCCATTGCTATGATTGTACCATAGGAGCATCCTATCACAGCGCCTACAATGATGTCTCCGAGATAATGCTTGCCTACGAATATCCTGCTGATGGACAGCAGTGTAGCCCATATCAGTATCCACGTGATGTAGGCCTTGTAGGTATGCGTCTTGTCGTAGCGGAACAGTACGGATGAGCACAGGGCGAAGCCGAATGCATTGGCAGCGTGAGCGGAGAAGAAACCGTAGAAGTTGCCTCTGGTTTCCAGGACGTGCAGCCCTCCGAAAATCATCCTTGAACTGTAGCACGGACGAAGTCTTGCCACAGAATATTTCAGGAGATTGGAAGTCTGGTCGCAGGCAAGAAGCGTAAGTCCCATGCATGCAATGGCGATAAGACCCTTCTTCCACCCGAGCCTTTTCACGAAGAAAAATGCAATCAGGGCGTAGAGCGGAAACCAGACGGCCCTATCAGACATGAAGATCATGAACTGGTCAGAGGCGGGATGGTGAAACTTGTTGATGAACAGCGTCAGAATCTGATCCCATCTGTGCAGTATGTCCCAGAATACCAATTCCATACGTTATTCGTGCAATGCAGTCCAAAGTTCGTCCTTCAGCTCGTTCAGTCCGTCACCGGTAACAGAAGAGATGAAAACTGTCGGGATGTCTTTAGGCAATGTCCTCTTTATCTTCTTCTTGGTCTGCTCATCGATGATGTCGCACTTGGTGACAGCCAGAACCCTTTCTTTGTCAAGCAGTTCAGGATTGTACATCTTCAGCTCGTTCAGAAGAATCTTATAACCTTTTCCGATATGCTCCTCCTCGGCGGACACCATGAAAAGCAGCACGGAATTCCGCTCGATATGCCTGAGGAAACGCAGACCGATGCCCTTGCCCTCATGTGCGCCTTCGATAATGCCCGGAATATCAGCCATCACGAAAGACTTGTCATCGTGGTAGCGCACGATTCCGAGGTTCGGTTCCAATGTAGTGAACGCATAGTTCGCGATTTTCGGCTTGGCGGATGTTATGGCCGAGAGCAATGTGGACTTTCCGGCATTCGGAAAGCCTACCAGTCCGACATCGGCAAGTATCTTCAGCTCCAATATGAACCATCCTTCCTCGCCTTCCTCGCCCGGCTGCGCATAACGCGGAGTCTGCTGGGTCGCCGACTTGAAATTGTTGTTTCCAAGTCCGCCCCTGCCGCCTTTGCAGAGAATCTTCTCCTCTCCGGGCTCCATCATGTCGAAAAGCACCTCGCCGCTCTCACCGTCCTTCACGACCGTGCCCACAGGAACGTCCAGGATGATGTCCTGCCCCTGCTTGCCCTTGCAGAGCGCCGCGCCGCCGTGTTCGCCGTTCTCAGCCTTCACGAACTTCTTGTATTTCAGATGGATCAATGTCCAGAACTGCGGATTTGCACGCAGTATTATGTGACCGCCCCTTCCGCCGTCCCCTCCGTCAGGCCCGCCTTTCGGAACATACTTTGCCCTGTGCAGATGCACCGAACCCGGTCCGCCATGCCCTGACGCACAAAAAATCTTCACATAATCTATAAAATTGCTGTCTGCCATAATAGCTTCTCTTTCAATTTTCTCCACTTTTTACCCCGAAGGGCCTGATCCAGCAGGCTTTCAGGACGCAAAGTTAACGATTTCTTTTGATTTCCCTAAGCGGAAAAGCCCCGGCATTTTGTCAATGATCTGACGGATTTCAGCGTAGCCTCATTTGCTACAATGAATTCTTTTGCTCTCATTTTTTCTTGTCAAGTTCTTCTTCCAACAGCCGTATGCGGTTTTTGAGTTCTTCAATGGATGGCAACTGGTCCTGGATCTCTTTCACCTGGATATTGTTGTAAGATGCGACGCCCATAGGTGTCTGGACTCCTTTGAACGCATACTGAACTTCCGTTTCGTCTTTGTTGCTGCAAATAAGCAGACCGATGGTCGGATTCTGAGACGGTGTTTTAATCAGGTCATCCACGGCGTTGACGTAGAAATTGAGCTTGCCGGCGAATTCCGGTTGGAAAGGCACCGCTTTGAGTTCAACCACGATGTAGCAGTTGAGCTGTATGTGAAAGAAAAGCATGTCCAGTTTCCTCGTCTTTCCTGCCACAATGATCTGCTTCTGCCGGCCCAGGTAAGCGAATCCTGTTCCGAGTTCCAGAAGGAAGTCGGTAAGATGTTTCTCTAACTCTGTCTCCAACTCTTCTTCCTCGTAGCCTTTTTTCAGGGATGCGAAACCGAAATCGTAGGTGTCTTTGGTAATGGCTTGAGCCAGTTCGCTTTGAGGGGAAGGAAGCTTATCACTGAAGTTTGTGACGGCTCCGCCGGACGTATGGAAATAGTCTGCCTTGATGCAATTCATCAGGGTATTGCGGCTCCAGCCTTCTGTGGCGGCATGTACAATATAGAAGATGGCTTCTTCGATATTCTTACACTTGGAGACAATCTCTACGTGGTGGCGCCATGGAATCAATGCCAGCAATGCGGGAAAACGGATTCCGCCCATATCCGGATTATCTTCGTTTGCTATTTCTCCACCAAGCTGGTGGAGTTTCTTGGCGACTTGATAATCAGCAGATTGGATTTCTCCACCAAGTTGGTGGAGTTTTTGTCCGTTATCCGTATAGAAACGATACCACTGCTTCATGTACCACAGATTCGTGGTGCTGAATCCCTTGGATTCCTGAAACGCAGCCTGAAGATCCAGGCTGACTTGCTCAACAATGCCGGAGCCCCATCTCTCTTCAGCCTTGCGCATCACAAGGTCGCGCCCAAGTTGCCAGTTGAAAAGCAACTGCTCGACATTGATCTTTACAGAGGCACTAATCTGAGCATTGCGGTACCGGGCTTTGATTTCTCCGAGCCACTGCATGTACTCCTGGTCTATTTTCACGTCGTGAATCTTCACGACTTTCGGTGCATCATTTTTCATAGTGCGAATATACTGATTGTTCGGGGGTTCTACAAGTTGGAAATCAGGTTGACTGCCTTACGCTTGTTCTCGTCCACTATCTTTGCATAGATCTGCGTGGCATCGCCTCTCTCGGGAAGCCAGGCGATGGCATTGTCCGAAAGAGGGATGAAGATGTCTTTGCCTGTTATTTTCATCTTGGTGTCAAGTCGCATCGTTCCGTCCGCGCCTACGGTGAGTTCGCCCCAGGTGAGTTTGTAGATGTCGGAGTACCGGAGGCCGGTGAAGCAGGCGAACATAAATGCAGGCTTGATGTCATTTTGGGGTCTGTATTCGGTTTCCGATATTTTCTTGACTTCATCGAGTGTGAGGAAGGCACGGGGCTTCTCTTCGGCTTCATCCGTTAGAGATAGTCTCATCAATATAAAACAGCGCTTCCTCTAGATTCTTACACCTTCTTAGGATATCGATATGATGTCTCCACGGAATGTATGCTAGCTTCTCCGGCATTGAATTCTTTAATTCGTTACCAACTTGGTAGCGAATTGTATTGCATTTGATTGACTTCAACCAAGTTGAATAATTCTCATCTGCTACAAAATTTCCAGCCTTCACAAATCCTGCCTTTTCCATATTTTATGACTCTACACACATTGCTGATAGGTGTCAGTTTTCGCTACAGCCACCTGCATCAGCCCCCATACGGAAACACAAATCTAACGATTTCTTAGGCATATCTAAGGCATTCGTTGAAAAATAGGAACAAAATGGTTTTTCTTAAAAAAAGAAATAACTATATTTGTTCATATTTAATTATGATATCATTGTTAATCACATAATTCCGCGATTTGTATGGGAATCTTTAAAAACAAATCTCAAGCAACATTCGACAATATGTCTCCTAATGACACCAGTAAGGGAGTCGTTGGCGGCCTCATTTTTTGTAATCAAACAAATGACACATTGGTTTGGAAGTATCCCTATATGGATATAAAAAAGGTGCAGTAATAAAGGTGCATCAGAATCAAAAAGCTGTTTTGTTTGATTGTGGAAAATTGGTTGCTGTTTTAGAACCCGGTCGAGATGTCGTTGTTAATCCAAACAACATTCCTTATCTTGGTAAGTTTATGAATGTTGCACACGGTGGAGAAACTTCGTATCCATTGGAGGTGTGGTTTGTTAATATTACCGTTGAAAATACTATTAAATGGGGATTTGGTCCAAGTGCAGGATGTAAAGTAGCCGATCCAGATGATCCGAGAATGAAATATACCGTCACGGGATTTGGATCGTATCGTTTTCATATTTGTAATCCAGAAGCATTCTTACTTAAACTTGTCGGGACGCAGCACTTGTCAACCGTGGAATCGATTATGGATTTCTTTAAAGATGAATCGATTGCAATTATTGCGAGTCTTGTACAAGAAATTGCCACAAACGAAAAACTTTCTCCCGCCGATCTGGGAGGGAAACGAATGATGGTTCAGGAATTAGTGAAGCAGTATTTTAATGAAGCGCGCAAAGAACAGTATGGTACAGAAATCACATCAATGATGTGCGTCGGTTTTTCCTCTCCAGAGTATGATCAGTATCTTTCTGAAATGCAACAGGGAAAGAATCTTCGTGCTAAGTATCAAGAGCAAGGAAGATTCTATGATACAGAGAGACAATACGACATAGCGTCTAAAGCTGTTAGTAATCCTGGTGCTGGAAATGTTATGGGCGCAGCTATGGGTGCAGGTATAGGTTTTAATGCCGGAGGGGCAATCGGCCAAATGCTGGGGGGTATTATGGGGCAGAATACTGCCGCACAAGGGCCTGCAAGTATTACGCCTCCGCCAATCCCGAATCAAGGAACGTTGTATCATGTTGCAGTTGGCGGTCAACCTACGGGGCCTTTTTCTGTCCACGAGTTAATGAAGAAAGCGGCTGATGGCAGTTTCACTAGGAATTCGCTTGTCTGGTGTCCGTCTATGACGAATTGGGCAGAAGCCTCTACTATAAATGAATTGTGTTCGATTTTTATGCCAACACCTCCCCCTATTATGTAATGTTATGTTATGAAGATTAATAGATTACTTATTATATCAGCATTCGTGCTGGCTGTCATTGTTGCCATTGCATTGCTTTTGATTTGGGTAAAGGAGTGGAATGTGCTCAATATCGTATCATCGTTGATAATTATCTTCGCAATTATTGCAACCGGGTTGTTGCTTGACTATGCGGGGAAAGATTTTGATGCCGGCAGAATTGCCGTCTCCAAGCAGGGGCTTTTATTTCTTGGAACCTGTTTTTTGTTAGGGATTATATCTCTTGTCATCGGTAAATGGATACCAAGTTCTGTGCTATGGTCTCTTTATCTGCTCACGGCTCTCTTTTTTGGCATCAGAATCATTATACTTGTTATTGCGACACGGGAACAACGAGGGGAATAGTTCTATTCGTTTAACATGGCTAATATGGTTGTTAACTGTCCGGGCAGTATCGCCCAATAGAAGTCGTTGCACTGCTTTCGGCTATTTTAATTGCCCTCATTGTGGCACGGGTTTCATTGGCGAGCGGAAAGATGGTGCAATCTGTATGACTGTATTAAGGAAGTCGTTGAAATTGTAATTGTAGGGGGGCCTCTATTGGCTCTGATTAAATGGATATTTAGAGGCTGGGATAATGCTAGTTCAAGCTTTCTATTGCCGTTATCCCTTCTCTTTATGTTTCTGTGTTGTTCAGGAAACTGAATGAACGACATGATAGCAAAATTGAAAATATATTGAAAAGAAAACCAACAGACTGATATATCGATGAAGTGTATTAATTGCGGCGCGGAGCTAGGCGCCATAACAACTGCTTTTCAGTGTCCGTATTGTGGCACAGTCAATAGCCCTTTTAACAATGAGGCTGATATTTTAGATGCAGAAGAACTCATTTATGAGAAACCGGCTATAAACGAAAATGAATTTCGTTCCAAATTAAGAGATTATTTGTCCGGTATTGATACTCTTCCTTTAGATTTCTTGCAAAAGGTTGAAATCAGAGAGATATCTGTTATTAGTGGGATTGTTGCTGTTTTCAAGAACAAGTATTCGATAAATTACAGAATGTATTCTGATGGTGATAATAACCGTAAATACTCAAACGAGCAGGAGAATTTTGTGTTGACTCAAACGGTTCCGACAACGTATACTGAGATTCCGAAGGTTATTTCTTTAGACATGTTCAAGCCTTCTCTAAATGAATGGTTTGATGCAAGTCTTAATCGTTCTGCTTTTATTTCGGAGCATCAAGCTTCGATTCTAAAAAAAGATGTTTCTTCTACGATAGTACCATACAAGTCTAATGATGTTGAAGAAACTCTTTTAAGTGTTGTTAAATCAAGATGTAAGAATAAGTGGCGCTATGAATCTGGTTCAATTAAGATGATTGGTTCAAGGATTTCATCAGATCCCGTGTTGTGTAAAGTGAATTTTAACTGTCTGAAGTGGCGATATGGTGAGTATCAAGGAAGTAGTTATTATAATCCATGTACTGGGCATATTTGTGGTTCTGATCTTCCTGTTGATGAGCAATTACAGAATTCGATGAAGAAAGCTACAAAACTTGACAGCGTAGTAGATGGTCTTATGATTGCATTGCCTGCCATTATCTTATTTGGCACTATCGCCTTGTGGATATTTACGCCATTACGGTGGTATTGGGCTCTATTAATTATATTTGTTGGTCTCCCTGTTTTTACGCTCTTGGGAGCATCAGCTATGGGACACTTTTCAGGCAATCTGACCGACAAGAATAAAAAATGTAGGTTAGATTCTGGCCCCTCGAAAATTTGATCTCCATCCTATTGAGTATTATTACAGTATTATAAGGAGGCCGAACCAAATGGGTTAGTCACTTTCGTCATATAGAAAAACGTAGAGTTGTAGGAAAGCTTTGACAGGGTTTAGCTTCGAAGAGGTTTTTGAGATGTTTTCAAAAATCTTTTCCGAGTCAATACGTCATAGGCAATGATTACGATGAAAAACTATCGAACAAGGTTGCTGATTTCATTCGTGAGACCGGAACCAGAAAGTCCATTCTTATATCAATTATCAATGTTTACAACTTATGGCGTGCCTGAAAAGCGAGATCTAGCAATGTGTTTAATTGGATTGTGTTCATTCAGGCCTTCGAAGGAGATGTCTCTTACGGAAAAAATCGGAAGTTATTGAAAAATCCGTCGTTTTGATTATTTTTGCAGCTCGTTTTCGCGCCTGAAATGGAGGATTGCGGAACGATAAGAAAGAACTTTTAAATATCAAATGCTATGGGACTTATACCTATCTACACCTGGACCAAGGGAATACGAAATTTTGATTATAGAAGAAAAGCATTCAGAAACCAGCCGTGGGCACAGGGCGTCGTCCTGCTCGCCTGCGTAGTCGTGGCCATGCTGCTGGCGAACCTCCCGTTCACCAAAGGCTTCTATCACGACTTTCTGAACTCCAGCATAACCCTGTTCCTCAGCGCCCCGTCAGGCAACGGAGTCTATTTCCCGCACGGAATGACAGTCGAAAGTTTTGTCAATGACATACTTATGACAATCTTCTTCTTCACCGTCGGCCTGGAAATCCGCAGAGAAATGAAAGTCGGCGAACTCTCCACAGTGAAGAAAGCCCTTATGCCTGTAATCGCGGCATTCGGCGGAGTCGTAGCCCCAGCATTGATATTCACACTGGTAAACCACGGCACGGCAGCTGCCTCTGGCTGGGGAATCCCTACAGCCACCGACATCGCATTTGCAGTCGGCATCCTGTCCATACTTGGCGACAGAGTACCGGTATCGCTCAAAGTGTTCCTCACCGCATTGGCCATAGCCGATGACCTTATCGCTATACTGGTAGTGGCGTTATTCTACGGCGGCACCGTCCGACTGGACCTGCTCGCGATCGCAGTCGTCCTCATCTGCCTCGTCGTACTCATGAACAAACTCGGCGAAAAACGCGTCTGGTTCTATCTCGTGCCCGCCATCATCATCTGGAGCCTCTTCTACTACGCCGGCATACATTCCACCATGTCCGGAGTCGTGATGGCCTTCCTGATACCTATGACACCGCGTTTCTCAGAAGCTTACTTCCAGCGTAAACGCAAACAGTACGAAAGACGCATTGCCGAGTACAGCGGCATAGAATCCACAGCTTCCGGCTTTCCTAACGGCCCTCAAAGACATTGTCTCAGAAGACTTTCCGTCATCTCACGCGACTCCATCAGCATGAGCAGCAGACTCGAACACCTGCTCTCTCCGTGGGTGAACTTCCTCATCATGCCGATATTCGCACTGGCCAATGCCGGAGTCGAAATCCCTGACCTGTCTTATTTCAATGTCTTCAGTTTCGATGCCGCACTCGGCGGAGTAGGAATGGGAGTTTTCCTCGGACTCCTTATCGGCAAACCACTCGGAATCTCATTGGCAAGCTTCATCGCCATCAAACTCCGCATTGGAGAGATGCCTTCACGCGCTACCTGGAGAATGCTTATAGCCGTAGCCTGCCTCGGAGGAATAGGATTTACAATGTCCATTTTCGTAGATACCCTCTCATTCAGCAATCAGACACCGGAAATTACAGCTATGCTGAGGGATATGGGTAAAGTGGCGGTGCTGATGGGCTCCCTCTGCGCCGGACTCCTCGGCAGCCTGCTCATCAACATCGAGCATCGCCTCGAATCCAAGAAAGCTGCTTAAAATGTTGTAGGATTGGGGCTTAGAACCTGAGTTCCAGTCCCATGTTCACTACGAAACAATGCGGAGACTTCACCTTCCCGGCCGGAGTGTCCGTATATCGGTGCGTCATGCGCCATACTGCATCCACCCTCACCAGACGAAAAATGTTAGTGAGTCCCACGCCCATCTCAACATAAGGCTTGTTCAGCATGTTCATGCCTGCAGGGAAAAGCATCGGCGCATTGATTGAATTCGGATTGCCGACAATGCCGTTGTTCTTCTGTGACAATGTGCCGTAGGCCGCCTTGAGCGTGAAGACCTCGCGGATTTTCGTCTTTTTCAGAAGCGGAATCTTGCCGATGAAGAACCCGCCGAAATTATGCTCCCAGAACAATGTAGTCCATGTATCTGAAGCGAACTCATAGAACTCCATGCACGAGAACGAACTGTGGTCGAGAATATAAGTTCCGTTGCCTTCATGCAACTTCAGCATCGGATAAGGCACTGTGCCGATGATTTTTCCGGCAGTGAACTTGATCTTGGACATTCCCACCGGCGGAATCTTCAGCTTGTAATCTATGGACAGTTCACTCCTGAAATAACTGTATTCATTCTTTCCGATACCCTTCAGCGAGCCCATCAGGTCCAGCGTGAAGACAGGGTAGTCCGAATGTAGATACGACTTTTCGAACGTTCCTCTTGCCACAGTCTCGTCTTTGGAGAACCGTGCTATCAGCCTCAAATCATTGGAGCCCACGGAATTGACCCTTACGGTATCCATGGAAGATCCGTCGGCTGCAGCAACCACCCTGTCCATCGGCACGAACATATTGGAGAATATCCTCCTGAACTCCAGAGAAGTCGATGTGTTCAGCCACGGCCGGATTTCCCAGTCATAAGTCGCTGAATATTCATTGACAAGACTCCTCTTCTCGCTGCCTCTCTTGCGAAGAAGCGATGACAAGATATTCATATCATTGAACGCGTTCTTGCCCTTTCCGAGCTGCAGGATATCGTGCTTTCCGCTTATAGTCAGCTTCATGGTAGGCTGCTTGCTGAACATCCATTCCAGAGAACCACCGCCCTTGAACTCCTTGTCCTTGAAACCATAGCCCAGATAGCCCTCAATCCTGAATTTCTTGCTCAGCTCAGATGTAGTACGCGCCCCGAACGAAACCCTGTTGCCTTCAGTGTCATTGAAACTGTACAGCCGTGAATACGGTCCGAAAGCGACGTATTTCGTCTCCAAGTACCCCGAAACCACAGTATTCACGATATTATATACGGTATTGTACAGCGGAACATGCTTGATGGAGTCCACCATATTGTAGATGTTCTGCTCCTTTTCCGATAACTTGTACGGCCTGGCCTCGCTCCACCACGCTTCATCCTTTTTCCCCGCATCCTTCATCACGTGCACGGAAGTCGCGTGGGCCTGCTGGACCAGCTTCCTTGCCGGCTCACCCAGCACCGGATTCATATAATCTATCTGACGGTTGCCCAGGAACGACACGAACTTGGAAGAATCACTCATCGTTACGGAAAAATCCACGTACAGCTTGTCCTGCTTGTAGAACCAGAGCGAATCCCCGACCAGCTGGTCGGTACGGTCTATCACCATGTCCCTGATCCAGTTCACATTCGCCCCTTTCATCATTTTCGCATGAATCTCCCTCAGCGCGAAAGTTTCCGAGTCAATGTTCATTTCCCCGTCGAAGACCGTCGAGGACACGCCCCTGCCGGGATGGAACCTGATTTTCCAAGTCTTTCTTCCGTCAATGTTGAGGCTGTCCACCAGATAATAATTATAGTAAACGCTTCCGTTGGACGACAGCGGAGACGGAATCTGCACATTGAAGGCATTGATGAAATTGTTGTAGAAATTCGTCTTCAGGTGCATGCTGCCGGTAAACTGCGAAATGGCATTGTCCTCATTGAAACCGGAAATCCTAGTCGCCTCTATGGCTTCCTTGCTGATATCCGGAGAAATGCTGTGGTATCTCTTCGCTCGAGTCTCCGAAATCATCACCGGAAGGAAAGGCTGTCCGGAAACCACAGACGTGTCCATGTAATCGAAGATGAAGCCGAAGTTCCTGCGTATCATACGGTTGCGCAAGTTGCGGTCAGGATTTGTCAGGTCCAGTTCCATCTTGGTGTAGATGTCGCAGGCATAGGCATCACGGCGTTCCGGGTCATTGACCTTCTTGCGCTCGTCGATCTGCTTCAGAATCCATTTCATATACCGGTTGTCCGGCTTTACCACTGCCGCATTAAGCGAAGAAGTGACAGGGTGGAGCCTGAAATCCACCTCACTGAATGCGCTGCGGCTCACTCGTATCATCTGAGTCTCATATCCTAACAGCGCTGCGCAAAGCGTATTTGCCGTAGAATCACGTGTCTCCATAGAATAATACCCTTCCAGGTCGGTGGAAACGCCGATGGTCGTCCCATAGAAATATACGGCGGCGAAAGGTATTCCTTCACCGCTTTCCGAATCTGTCACCCTGCCCTTCACCTTGGTAGCCTGAGCTCCCGCTGAAACAGAGAAAAATATGGTCATCAAGGCCGTCAGAACAACATTTATGTATATTTTTTTCCTCATTTTCTTCACACAAAAACTCTCAAATATATACAAACCTTACTAAAATACGAAACTTTCATTATCTTTGTGCGACCAAATTCGACATATATATGATTAATGTGGCTATTTTCGTGTCCGGAAGCGGAACGAACTGCGAATCCCTCATCCGTCATTTCAGCGGCTCTGATAAAGTCAAGATTTCTGTAGTCCTGAGCAACAAGGCAGACGCTTATGCCCTTGTACGGGCGCAGAACCACGGGATACCCACAGTAGTCATGCCCAAGAAAGACTTCAATGACGAGTCCAAGCTGATGCCTCTGATGAAGGAATTCGGAATCGACTTCATCGTCCTCGCAGGATTTCTGCTCGTCGTACCAGATTTTCTTATCAATGCCTATGACCACAGGATGATAAATCTTCACCCTGCGCTCCTGCCCAAATTCGGCGGGATCGGTATGTATGGACATCACGTTCATGAAGCAGTAAAAGCCGCCGGAGAAACAGAGACCGGAATGACTGTTCATTACGTAAGTAATACCGTGGACGGCGGTGAAATCATAGCCCAGCGCTCTACTCCGCTGACTCCTGACGACACCCCTGAAACAATAGCAGAAAAAGAACATTTGCTCGAGATGCGTTTCTTTTCAGAAATCGTGGAGTCCGTCATTTTAGGCCTCTAAACTGGTTCATTTGGGTTCATTTCCTATCAAAAACAGTAAAAGCGAAAAAAGTTGTAACTTTTTTCGCTTTTGGTTTTTTCGACCAAAAGAACATAATTTTCACCTACGCCAAAAAATGGCTTATGTGCCGTATTTTGCGTGTATCGCCTATATTCTACGCTAAAAAATGGCGTATGTTAATTTTGGTCAAAATTTGTCTGGGGGGAGACTGTCTTAAAAGTATCTGATTGACAATCAACTCAGAGGTCCGGACTC
>ENA-OOUZ01000375-OOUZ01000375.1-human-gut-metagenome-genome-assembly--contig:-NODE-375-length-23460-cov-3.201752_pt1 | contig 23460 bp, 18 predicted proteins | sample MGYA00241546_ERZ501274 | MGnify/ENA primary metagenome ERZ501274 (study PRJEB25962, sample SAMEA2042363) | human gut metagenome | biome: human gut; feature: human-associated habitat; material: faeces...
CCAATTATGAAACTAAGCCGATGGCCATCGATGCGCTCAAATGGGCAGCATACACTTATGTCATCGCAGCGCTCAGCTCATTGGCAACATTGTTCTACTATATTTCAGTAGCGAGAAACAGGAATTAGCGGTATGGCGGAGCTGGATGAGAAATTCATGCGGGAGGCGTTGCGGGAGGCGAAAGCTGCTGAGGAGGAAGATGAAATCCCTATCGGTGCGGTAATTGTCTTCGCAGGCCGGGTGATAGCCAAAGGCCACAATATGACTGAACGGCTCCATGACCCTACTGCTCATGCGGAAATGATAGCGATTACGGCTGCGACCGAAGCGATGGGCGGCAAATACCTGAATGACTGTACGTTGTATGTCACAGTGGAGCCCTGCCCGATGTGTGCGGCGGCTTCTGCCTGGGCACAGGTGGGCAGGATAGTCTATGGCGCCACTGACCCCAAGCGGGGATGTTCGCTCTTCACGCCTTCTCTGCTTCATCCCAAGACTGAAGTCGTATCCGGCGTCCTCGCGGAAGAGTGCGGAGGAATGGTTACGGAATTTTTCAGAAACAAAAGGTAATATATTATGGAAGAACAGATGGCTCTCGGAGACGATTACAAGATAATCAATGACAAGACCGACGCGGCCGGAGTGCGTCATATAACTGCGGCGCCCAGCGCATTGGTCTGCTCCAAACAGATAGATTTCGATATAGTGGATGGCAAGATCCACAATCTCAAGTACTTGCGCGGCTGTGACGGCAACCTTCAGGCTATCGGAAGGCTTCTCGAGGGAATGCCTGCTGAGAAGGCCAAGGACATCCTGCTCGGCGTGAACTGCCACGGCAGAGGCACGTCCTGCACTGACCAGCTGGCGAGGATACTCGAAAAGCAAGTCCTCTGACTTTCAGGCCGGATGATGCCGCAAGACAGAGTCGCGAGTATATAAAACAAATAAAAAGAGACCGGCTTTTCAGTCGATCTCTTTTTATTTTTCAGTGCAGTAGAGGGATTAGAATCTCTCCTCTGAAGAAACAGTCAGCTTCTTGCGTCCATGGCGACGGCGGGAAGCCAGTACGCGACGACCGTTAGGTGTGGACATGCGCTCACGGAATCCGTGTTTGTTTACGCGTTTGCGTACAGATGGTTGAAATGTTCTTTTCATTATCTTACTTTTTTATATTTTCTACAAATAGGATTGCAAAGGTAGCCTTTTTCATCTTAAATGCAAAATTTTTCCAAAGTTTTTATCCCTCTTTTTCGAAAAAAGCCCAAGATTCATTATCTTTGAATGATTCGGGAAAGATTCGGACAAGGTCCGGATGTGGCCTGACAGCTTAACGGGAAGATTTCGATGAAAGAAAAATTATACCTGATTGACGGACACGCATTGATATTCAAGATGTACTACGCATTTCTGCGCCGTCCCATGATCAACTCGAAGGGGGAGGACATGTCCATCCTCTTCGGCTTCACCAAATATATCCTTGAACTCATTTCAAGAGAAAAACCCGAGTATCTCGCAGTGGCTTTCGACCCGCCGGGAGGCACATTCCGGAACCAGATGTATCCCGAGTACAAGGCCAACCGTACTGCCACACCTCAGCTCGTAATCGATGCCCTTGAACCTCTGATGAAGATATGTAAGGCTCTGGGTATCACAACATTGATGATGCCGGGCTTCGAGGCGGATGATGTGATCGGGTCAATGGCGAAGAAACAGGCTGCCGCAGGCCTTCAGGTATATATGGTAACGCCGGACAAGGATTACGGCCAGCTCATCGACGATGACATTTTCCAGATCAAGCCGGGAAAGGCAGGCGGTGAGGATGAGGTCGTGGACGTGAAGGCGATCTGCGAAAAATACGGCATCAGCAGCCCGTCTCAGGTTATCGAGATGCTTACCATCTGCGGAGACACCGCGGACAATGTCCCGGGAGTAAAGGGTGTCGGCGAAGTGGGCGCAGGGAAGCTGATAGCCAAATACGGAACAGTAAAGAACATCTATGAGCATATATCGGAACTGTCTGCACGTCAGCAGGTCATGTTCCGTGAAGCGGAGCAGCATATCGGACTGAGCCACGATCTCGTGACCATCAAGACCGACATTGACCTGCCTGAAGAGGATATGCATGTGGCCCTGGCATTCACTCCTGAGGTCGCGGAACTTTTCAGCCATTATGAGTTCAATTCTCTCAGGAAGCTCATTCCGGATGCCTCAGGAGCTGGTCTCCAGACAAAGAATGTGCAGTCGGCGGAACTGAAGATAGAAGAAGTTTCTGCAGTGGAGCTTTCAGAACTGGCAGGCAGCAAAGGTGCAGTCGGCATTGTCACAGATGCTTATGAACCCGGTATTTTCGGGGAAGCAGCAGGGATTGCGGTGGCAGTGGAAGACGGGGAGCTGTCCGCGAAGGTGGCATTCGGCGCTCCATCTGAATTCAAGTCTCTCCTGGAAAACGAAGACATAAAAAAATACGGTTATGACCTCAAGCTCCAGATGCTGCTTCTGGAGAACGAAAGCATTGACTTGAAAGGTAACCTATTGGATAACAGTCTGATGCATTATCTTCTGAATCCGGAAACAAGCCACAGGCAGGAGATGCTCGCCAAGACATTTCTGGGCATTGACCTGGAAAAGGAAGAAGAGGCAGAGGCTCCGGCGAGTCTTTTCGACACTCCGGCTGATGAGGACGGAAAGGTGGCGAGACGCTATGCGTCGGCAGCGGTATTGACCGGCATTGTGATACGAAAGGAACTGGAGAAAGCGGGCCTGGACAAGTTGTACTCCAAGATGGAGGAGCCGCTTATGAGAGTGCTGGCGAAGATGGAACGCGACGGCGTGAAGGTGGATCTTGCTCAGATTGAGGACTTTGCGGACTCTCTCAGACGTGAGACCACAGCGCTTGAGGCGGAAATCCGTGAACTTGCGGACGAGCCGTCACTGAACATATCTTCCCCGAAACAGGTGGGTGATGTGCTTTTCGACAAGCTGAAGCTCGATCCGAAGGCAAAGAAGTCAGGCAGAGGAAGTTACACGACGGACGAAGCCACGCTTACGGCCATCATTGACAAGCATCCCGTGGTCGGCAAAATCCTCGAATACCGTGCAGTGAAGAAACTCCTTTCCACGTATATAGAGCCGTTCCCGTCATACGTCTCCAACATTGACGGACGTGTGCATACTACATTCAATCAGGCACTTACGGCGACGGGGAGACTCAGCTCGTCCGCCCCGAACCTCCAGAATATCCCGGTGCGCACAGAACGCGGCAGAGAAATCAGGAAGGCATTTGTCCCAGGCACGGCAGACGGCGTGATCGTGTCGGCGGACTACTCCCAGATCGAGCTGCGCATCATGGCCCACCTGAGCCAGGACAAACATCTCGTGGAGGCATTCAGAAACGGCATTGACATTCATTCCGCCACTGCGGAGAAGATTTTCGGCGTAGCTCACGAAGAGGTGACGCCGGACCAGAGGCGGGTGGCCAAGACCGCGAACTTCGGCATAATGTACGGCATCTCGTCTTTCGGTCTGGCACAGCGCCTGGGCATATCCAGGACAGAAGCCAAGAAACTGATAGACGATTACTTCGCCGCATTCCCGGCAATCCGCGCATTCATTGACGATACAGTGGCGGCAGCAAGAGAGAACGGCTATGTGGAGACATTGTTCGGCAGGAGACGGTACCTGCCCGACATCAATTCCAAGAACGCGACAGTCCGTGCCCTTGCGGAGCGCAATGCGGTCAATGCCCCGATCCAGGGCACTGCGGCCGACATAATCAAGATGGCGATGATCAATGTGGACCGGAAATTGACAGAAGCGTCCCTGAAGAGCAAGATGGTCCTGCAGATACACGACGAACTGCTTTTCGATGTGCCCGAGGGGGAAACCCGGACATTGATGAAGGTGGTGAAGGATTGTATGGAAAATGTAATGGAACTGTCAGTTCCGCTAACGGTAGAATGTAATTATGGCAAAAACTGGCTCGAAGCTCATTAGTATCAATGATGAGGAACTCGTCAAGATGGCTCTTGACGGGAATCAGAAAGCGTTTACCGCCCTGCATGCCAAGTATCAGCTGGCTGTATTCCTGCACGTCGGGAAAATCATACAGGACCCCGAAGAGGCGGCCGACGTCTGCATAGAAAGTTTTGCCAATGCCTTCCAGAAACTGGACACATTCGACAGGACCAAGAAATTTTCCACATGGCTCTTCGCCATCGCCAAGAACAAGGCCTTGGACCACAGCATCAAGCAGTCCGGAAAAAGCAAGGGCATGATGGATGTCCTGCCCATAGATTCGCCTGACGTGGGACAGACCGAAATCGCAGATGAGGAACAGCCTGGCCCTGAGGAAGTTATCATCATGAGCCAGGACCACGAGAAATTCCTCTCCTGCATAGAAGGCCTGCCGGAACTCTACCGCGACATTGCCAAAATGTGCTACGTGGACTATCTCGGCTACAAGGAAATATCCGAAAAGACGGAACTGCCGATCAATACAGTCAAGACCAGAATCAGCCGCGCCAAAGCTCTGATTGTGGAGAAAATGCTTGAAGAAGAATAAGTTATGAGTTTCAATGATTTCATACAGACCGTAAGGACTTCGTTCCCCGACATCACGCCGGCCCAGGAAGAAGCATTCAGGTCAATGGAAAAACTATATGGCGAGTGGAACGCGAAAATCAATGTCATATCGCGCAAAGACATTGACAGTCTCTACGTCAGGCACGTGCTCCATTCCCTCGCCATCGCCCGCTATCTGAAAGAAGTGCGGCCCGAAATATATTCGCAGTGGACATCAGGACAGAAGAAGGTCAATGTCCTGGACCTCGGCACAGGAGGCGGTTTCCCCGGCATTCCGCTGGCGGTACTGTTCCCGAAAGTCGATTTCGTGCTGTGCGACTCGGTCGGCAAGAAGACCATCGTCGCCGAGGCCGTGTCCAAGTCGCTCGGACTTGCCAATGTGACAGTGGTCAATGCCCGCGCAGAGTCCCTGGGCAGGGTTTTCGACTATGTCGTGTCCAGAGCAGTGACGGCGCTTGACAATTTTTGGCCATGGGTGGCCGGCTGCTACACCGGCGACATATTCTACCTGAAGGGTGGAGATTTCGCGGAAGAACTCTGCCGGATGATGAGCGTGGCCGGACTCCGCCCGGGTTCCGTAAGGACCTGGAAGATACAGGATTGGATCAATGACCCTGTTTTCGAGGAGAAATACGTGATAGATATTCCGGTGGGTTCCAGAAAAAGATAGACATGGGAGAAAACTGGACTTTCGACGCTGAAAATCTGACAGTCGGCTACGACGGGAAGACTGTCATTGCCGATGTGAACTTCTCGGTCGTGGCAGGGGAGCGGATACTCCTTTGCGGAGCCAACGGCTTGGGCAAGAGCACATTGCTGCGCACTCTCGCCCTTCTGCAGCCGCCCGTTTCAGGGAAATGTTCATTTTCCTCCGGCAATGAAAAACGCCGCACAGTCCTCATACCTGCAAGAATACCTAAAGTGCAGGGCTTCAGCGTGGAGCAGTTCGTGGCAGCAAGCTGTTATCTCGAAACCGACTGGCTGGGCCGTATTCCCGCGCGTCTGAAAAACCAGATAAAGACCGCGGTAGAGAACGTCGGAATCCCCGAACTCCTGCACCGGGACATCTCCACACTCAGCGACGGCGAATTCCAGAAAGCGGCCATTGCTACTGCATTGGTACAGAAAGCCGATGTGGTCCTGCTCGATGAGCCGACAGCCTTCCTCGACGTGGACAGCCGCGCGGCAGTGCTTTCCACCATCGACTCCATGTCTCCGGAAATCTCGGTCATTTTCTCCTCACACGACATCTACGAGGCCTCCCGGCATTGTAACCGCATCTTCGGAATCGTACGGGACGCCGGAACGCCCAAATTCATTGACTCGGACGCGAATGCATCTGTGGCAGTGCGCAGAGCCGTCCTTTCGGAGTGCTTCAGGAGCGCTGCTTCCGTGCTGTAAAGAGCACCACGCTACTTCCGGGTTATGAAATAGAGAATCAGAGGAATGCCGATCAATGCGATAGTGCTTCCGGCCGGTACGGGAGTCGGAAATATCTGCGTAAGCAGGTCGCCGGCAAGACTGATGGCGGCACCGGTAAACAGCGAAAGCGGCAGAACAGTCCGCATGGACGACTGCCCGGAAATCTTCTTGGCGATATGCGGCGCGATAATGCCGACAAAGCCCACAGGCCCGCAGAACGCAGTTACCGCCCCGGTTGTGATACAGCATCCGAACATGGTCACGATACGGGTGAGGCGGACATTGGCCCCGGACGCGCAGGCGTACTCGTCCCCGAAAAGCAGCAGATTCAGACTCTTGCTCTGCCACAGCGCCACTACAAACCCTATCACCAGCGCCGCAGCCATGATCTCGACCGAGCTCCAAGTGCTGTTCCCGAAACTTCCGGCCGCCCAGCTCCAGTATGTCTTGAGCCTGCTGTCGTCTGTCTGATAGGCGATTACGGAAGTCAATGCACTTGTGATAAAGCCTGCCAGAACGCCGATTATCAGCATCTCCGAGGACCTGCGGATTTTCAGGGAAAGAAGCAGGACGATGAGCGAGACCGCCATCGCACCGACAGCCGCAGCAGAACTGATTGCCAGGCCCGAATCAAGCAGTGAAGAATGTGAAGCGGAAAGCATCACGGCCGTGGCCACACCTGCGCCCGCTCCTGCGCTGACTCCCAGAATGTGCGGGTCCGCCAACGGGTTCCTGAACACCGCCTGCATCTGCGCACCGGAAAGCGAAAGCGCCGCCCCGGCAAAAATCGCAGTAACGATACGCGGAAGTCGCAATTCTTTTATTATCAATGCATTGTCAGATTCGTTGCCGCAGAATAGCGTTCCGAAAATCTCGCCCACACCGATGCTCGTGCGCCCGGACATCAGGTCAATGACGCAAAGCACAAGTACCAGGACCAATGTCGCGGCCCATACTGCTGTGAGCCTCTTATTCATCGGTAGAGCTGTGCTTGTCGGATATTGATTTTACAGGAATGACCGCCATTATCAGTCCGATAAGGCAGACACAGACGGAAGTGAGCAGAATGTCAGACCACTTCAGGATGACAGGGTAAGCAGGCGTGGCGAATCCCCCCGGCATCTTTATGAAGCCGAAATGCTGCTGCAGCAGGGCGAAACCGATGCCCACCACCAGTCCCACCACCAGTCCGGCCAACGATATGAACCATCCTTCCGTGATGAAAATCCTGTTTATCAGCCCATCCTGAGCCCCAAGGCTGCGCAGCGTGGCGATATCGTTCTTCTTCTCGATAATCAGCATTGACAGGCACCCGAAGATGCTGAAAGCGATTATGACAATTATGAAAATCAATATGAGGAATATAGCGGCCTTCTCGTACTGCATCATTTTGTACAATGCCGGATTCTGCTGGAACCTGTCACGCACGAGGTAGCCGTCACCGCGCCTCTCTTTCAGTCCGTCAATGATTTTCCTCACGCCCTTCTCGCCATACTCCGGCGCTATCCTGATTTCGATGTCCGACACCTCGTCCTTGTAGTCCAGCAGTTCACGCATGGTCTCGATAGGGACGATCATCAGATTGGCGTCAACCTCTGCATTGACCGAAAACACTCCTGCAAGATAGACCTTCACCATCTCGATGGAAGCGGCAGGGTTCGCAAGCGAGATCCTGCGGTCCCTTGCGGGGTAGTAGATCTCAATCGGGGCTACGAAACGAGGATTCATATCCATGCTGTAGGCAGTCTTGGCGCCGATTACCGCCATTTTCACATCTCCCCGGTGCAGCCTGAAAGTGCCGTCCTTTATCTTGTCCCTCAGCGGAGTCTCCTCCTCATACACGCTGTCCACGCCCCTGGCCTTCACGATACCGCTGTGCCCGTCGTAATTCAGGAAAACGTTCTCCTCCAGGATGCTGCACATGTTCAGCACCTCTTTCTGGTCATAGGCCCAGTCGAAAGCGGGACTGTCAGGCACGAACACCTTGCCCCGGGCAGGAGAAACGACAATGTCCGGTTCAATGTTCCCGAGCGAGTCCTTGACCAGACTGTCGAATCCATTGTAAACGGACATTATCATAATGAGTGCGGCCGTGCCGACAGCCATACCCGTCGCACTGATCGCGGAAATGATGTTTATCACATTATGTGATTTCTTCGCGAACAGGTAACGGACGGCAAATCGGGTAGCCAGTCTCATGATCAGTTATTTCTTGAGCAGTTCGTCGATGTGCTCGGCATAGTCGAGAGACGAATCCAGGTAGAACACCAGCTCCGGTACTATCCTGAACTGCTTGGCCACGATATGCCCGAGCTCTCCGCGGATGGCGCGTGAGTTCTCATTGATGGTCTGCATGGCCGCTTCCGCCTTGGCTGACGGGAAGATGCTCACGTAAACCTTGGCGACAGACAGGTCCGGACTTATCCTGACCTCGGTCACGGACACCATAGGGCCGCCGAACGCCGCCATGCCCTTGCTGCGGATTATCTCCGCCAGGTCCTTCTGCAACTCTTTCGCCACCTTGAGCTGCCTTGTGCTGTTTTCCATAATCAGATAACTCTTAAAAGGTAATAGTTCTTCTTGCCTTTCTGCACGAGGATATATTTTCCGTCAATGATATCCTTCTCGCTGACCTCATAGTCGATGGAGGCAACCTTGTCCTTGTTGATGCTGACACCGCCGCCCTGAATCATCTTGCGGCACTCGCCCTTGGACGGGAATACCTGAGTCTTGGCTGCAAGAAGTTCGATGACAGGGCAAGGCAGTTCCTCTTTCTTTATGTCGAATGTCGGCACGCCTGAGAACACTGCGAGGAAAGTCCTCTCGTCCAGTTTCCTCAGCTCCTCGGAAGTGGAATTGCCGAACAGCATCTTGGACGCGGAAACGGCATTCTCATACTCCTGCGCTCCGTGGACCATAGTGGTGACTTCCTTTGCAAGAAGCTTCTGGAGCTTTCTCTGTCCCGGATCCAGCTGATGTTCTGCTACGGCAGCCTCGACTTCATCCTTGCTGAGCATGGTGAAGATCTTGATGTATCTCACGGCATCTTCGTCAGAAACATTGAGCCAGAACTGGTAGAACTCGTAAGGAGACGTCCTCTCAGGGTCGAGCCAGATGTTGCCGTTCTCGGTCTTGCCGAACTTCTTGCCGTCAGCCTTTCTGATAAGAGGACAGGTCAATGCATAGGCGTCAGTCTTGCCCAATGTCCTGCGGATAAGCTCCGTGCCTGTGGTGATGTTGCCCCACTGGTCGCTTCCTCCCATCTCCAGATGGCAGTTCTTGTTCTGGTAGAGCCAGAGGAAATCATAGCCCTGGAGAAGCTGGTAGCTGAATTCGGTGAATGAAAGACCGTCGCGGGATTCATTGGACAGTCTTATCTTCACGGAATCCTTGGCCATCATATAGTTTACGGTGATGTGCTTGCCGATGTCGCGGATGAAGTTCAGGAAACTGTAACCCTTCATCCAGTCGTAGTTGTTCACAAGCTCAGCCTTGTTAGGCGCGTCAGAATCGAAATCCAGGAACTTGGAAAGCTGTTTGCGGATGCCCGCGATATTATGGTTCAATGTCTCTTCATCCAGCAGGTTCCTTTCCTGTGACTTTCCTGACGGGTCGCCGATCATTCCGGTAGCGCCTCCGATCAATGCTATCGGCTTGTGTCCGCAAGCCTGGAAGTGCTTGAGAATCATTATGCTGACCATGTGGCCGATATGAAGCGAATCCGCCGTAGGGTCGATTCCCACATAGGCTGCCGTAGGGCCTTCCATCAGTTTTTCTTCAGTCCCGGGCATAATGTCCTGGATCATTCCCCTCCATTTGAGTTCTTCTACGAAGTTTTTCATATTTTGTTCTTTTTTTGTTTTTCTGGCAATCCGCGAATCTTTCGCGTAGTTTGCAAAATTACTAAATATTATCAATTTTCTATTGGATTTTTAAATCAGAAACTGTAAATTGCACACTGCGAATTAAACGAACAAGTAGATAAGTGTTCTTATTAACCTTACATTAACGTTGTACAGCTTATGCGATTGAAAAGTCTCCTGTGGGGAGTGTTCTCCATATTGGTCATAACTTCTTGTTCTGAGAAGAAAGAAAGCCCGGCAGAAGAGATAAAGACTTCTGTCGAGTTCCTTGAAGAGAAATACACTATAGTGGCAGGTGCGGAAGCTACAGTGCCTCTGAAGATAGAGCCTCTCGTGAAAGCGATGAGTGCAGAGTTCTCCGTTGCTGACGAGTCCATCGTAACCATAACGGATAAGGAACTGGAGGACGACGGCTTGTCAATCAGGCTGAAATCTGAGGCCCTCGGTACTACCACCATTGTGGCAGTGGTCGATGGTGAGTCTGCGACGTGCAGCGTGGAAGTGCTTCCTGTCGAGGCTGTCAGTCTGACATTGGGTGATTCGTCACTGGAGATGTTCGTAGGTGAGACTTACAGTCTGAAGGCTGTGGTAAAGCCTGATGATACCACCAATCCTCTCGTGGAATGGTCCTCATCCGATGAAAAGGTCCTGAGCGCATATAACGGCTACCTCATGGCGCTTGCTCCGGGTACGGCACGTGTAACCGCCAAACTCGGAACATTGGAGGCTTTCTGTGACGTGACGGTGAAGATCGTGGAAGTGTCATCCATCGAACTCGATATAGTATCCAAAGAGATTTCTGAAGAAGAGACGTTCATGGTTACAGCCACCGTCCTTCCTGAAAACGCGACGATGAAGACCGTGAAATGGGAAGTATTGCCGGCGGAAATCATTGGCTATGAAATCATTGACGCTGTAATAGATGACAATATCGTGGCTGCGAAGGTTACCGGTCTCAAGGCTGGTAAGGCAGTGCTCAAGGCTACTTCCGGCAGTCAGTCGGCCGAGTGCGAAGTGACCGTGAAAGAGAAGGAAATCCCTGTGCTTCCACCTAAAATCGGAGACTATTACTATTCTGACGGAACCTGGAGCGACGGAGGTCTTGTCTCCATCAATGCGGACGGAACATCTCCTGTATGGAAAGAGGAAAAACCTGCTCCTGTAGAAGGCAAGACGGTGATAGGTATCGTCTTCCAGACAGATCCGGAAAGATTCTCAGACATTGACAAGGCTGCAGGACATAATCATGGTCTAGTTCTGTGCACAAAGGCTGCACACGCTCCTGACACGACGACTACGATGTGGGCAGTCCAGTTTGATTCCGAGACAAATAAGATTCCTGTAAAGAAACTCGGAACTTCCTGGTATGCAGATGTGAACGGAAGAGGCTGGACAGATGCGATATTGCAGACGTATCCTGGCGAGAAGATTTGGAACTATCCGGCATTCGACTGGACTACGACTGATTTCTCTCCTGCCGCTCCGGCGACTTCTTCAGGCTGGTACGTGCCTTCCATCGGACAGATCTGGGATATGCTTGCAAATCTCGGTGGAGGTGAGATGGCTGCCCATCTGTTGAAACTCAGGACTTATTCCGCCGATGTCTCATGGTACTTCAGAGATGGGGATGGCCCGATGAATCTGCCATATAATCCTATAGAGAAGATAAATTCGGTGATGAGACTGGTACCTGAGGGACAGAAAGAGCATCTGGTCACCTGTCGGTCGAGGATGGAAAGCAATATCTGCGAACTGCTGTCCTCTACCCTCTATGACAACAAAGAGGACCCTGCATGTTGCATATTCTGGCTGTATGACACCGGCTGTATAGAGCCTACGATAGCTCGTATCGACGATACGATCATCTGCCGACCGGTTCTGGCATTTTAGAAATTATTTAATTCATAACATTTATAAGTATGAGAAAATTATTTTTGTCAATGCTGGCTGTGGCATCAGTATGCTGCGCCTGCGGTGACCTGAAGGACAGAGTGGAGACTCTCGAGCAGAAAGTTTCCGTTCTCGAATCCAAGGTCAATGAAAATGCTTCTTCGATCAGTGCTCTTGTGGAGGCTGCAAAGAAAGCTGTGACCATTTCCAAAGTCGAGACGTTGGCTGACGGCTACAAGATTTACTTCAGCGACGGTACTGTTTCTTCTATCTCAAACGGATTGAATGGAAAAGATGGTAATAACGGAAAGGACGGCGTGGACGGTAAGGACGCAGTCGCTCCGGTAGTAGGAGTCAAGGAAGATGGCGGAGTGCTTTACTGGGCCATTGACGGAGAGTTCCTTCTCAATGCCGGCAACAAGGTTCCTGTGACAGGAAAAGACGGCGTGGACGGAAAAACCCCTAAATTCAAGATTCAGGACGGCAAATGGTATGTTTCCTTCGACGGAAACGCTTGGGAAGAAGTGCCTGTAACCGGTACAGTAAAACCTGAGCTCGTGATGTCAGAGACCGATGACGAATTCGTCTTCACACTCGGTGAGACCGTCATCAGCATCCCTAAGGAGCATGCGTTTATGATAAAAGTTGCCAAGGATGTGAAGAATGTGTTCCCTGGCGAGACAGTCAAATTTACATACAAACTTTACGGCGCAGACGAAACAACTCATGTCCTGATAGAATACAAGGGTGTGGAAGCTGTTCTGGATGAGGCCAGCTGCACAGTCACCGTAACAGTCCCTGATGCTTTGGAAAATGCTTACATCATGCTGAAAGCTGTCCGCAACAGTGACGGCAAATATTCAGCTCAGTATATAAATGTCAAATTGGGTGACATTTATGGTACTTTCGGTGGCATTATCATCAGTGATGAAAACGAATATCTTAACTGGTAATTGACGTTTGATTATGAAGAAATTATTATATATGACAGCATTGCTCGCAGTTGCGGCAGGCTGTGCAAAGACAGAAAGTGCACCGGAAATGTCCGATGTCGTAAATCTTTCAGTGAGAGTAAACGTGTCGAATGGCGCTGATACCAAAGCTAAGTTTGACGGCGATTCACATATCAGATTTGAGAAAAGCGATGACTTTTACGCAGCGATTGCTAAAGAAAGTACGCCGACTACCGGCGTGAAGGTTGCTTCAAGGGCTTCTGCAGCAGCAAGTCAGTATTATAGTGTTTTTACTATTGAAAATTTTGAAGCGGAGTCTCCTGTCTTCAAGGGAAATTTCTATAGCATCATTCCTGATAATATAGCAGATACATATAAGTTCTATGGCGCATTTCCACGTAACGCAGTCGCTTCTCCCGGTGAAGACTTGACCAAGTGGAGAGTGAATCTGTCCGGAACTCAGTCTGCCTCTCAGACAGAATGGGATTCCAAGTCGGACGTGATGGTTGTCAAACCGACAGACATCAGTTCTGCTTCAAAAAAATTAACCCAGTACAACGAATATGACTTTTCAAGTAGTAACGGTGTTGAGTTTGCCCATATATTTGGTTTTGGTAAACTCTCCTTCTCCGATATGCCTGAAAAGTATGCGTCCTTGAAAGTCAAAAGTGTGACTATCGAGGCTGTAGGTGAAAAGAAGGATATTTGCGGTCAGTTCTTCCTCGATATTACTGCTGATGCCGCTAAGACGAAGCTTAATGCCTTGACTCCGGGATCGTCTATCGTCGTTACCCCTACGGATGAGGTTACAGTTAAAGACAACGTGGTGTGGTTCGTTGCCAACCCTGGTACTTATGATGTGAAAATCACGGTTGCTACCCCTACGTATGACCTTGTTTTCGAACGTCAGGGCCTGGTGGTTTCGCGTAGTAAGATTACCTCGCCGACTGTGCATTTCAAAGAAGCGGATACTGCTGTTTCTCATGATGTGATTCTTGCAGAAGGAGAAAGCTGGGTAAATACGCTGTCATATAGCAACTGCTTAAGTTCTAGTAAGAGATCTCAGAAATGGGGCAATAATCCAAGCAAACAGATGGCATTCTCTCTTGCATATCCTGGTTCGGGTAATGACAACTACGGCTCTTCAGCATATGCTGATGCGGGATATGCTCAATTGCTTGCATATCAGGCAATTCAGGGAAAGAAGGTTATCCTGTCTTCTGAAGCTGCTTTCGGCGGAATCAAGCTTGTAAAAGCGAACTTGGGTATATATACGAACGATGCTACCGGAACATTCACAGTGAGTCTTGAAGACGGAGACAAGTCATATAAACTCGGATCTGTTAAAATCACCGGAAACAACGATAACTGTAATGGTGTAAACTATTACTTTGCCAATACTACCGGTGTGGAGTATGGTCGCTTTGTTCTGACGGTTGACAGCCTTTCTACTGAGAATTGCCGTCCATACATTGGTGAACTTTCATTCAACTCGGCTCCTGAAGTTGTTTTTGCTGAGAGTGTCGTGAAAGTAGATAAGATTGCAGGCTCTTTCGAGGTTGTATGCGATGTGAAGGGCGCAAATGCTGATCCTGAAGTGACTGTTTCAGAAGATGCGAAAGGATGGCTGACTGCAAGTTATGCTGACGGCAAACTTACATACACTGTAACGGCAAATGAAGGTGAAAAGAGGGCCGGAACAGTTACTGTCAAGGCCAAAGGTATCGGTGGCGAAGCTTCAGCTGAATTGAAAGTTGTTCAGGCTAGTGTGAATTCCGCTGAATATAAGCTCTCTGTCAGCGCATCAGAGGTTTATCCTTCCATTCAGGCTAAGATTAAGGAAATCGAAGATGCTGGAGGAACAGTTGGTGATAAGGTTGCTGTGGAGTTGACCCTTCCATTTACGGCTAAAGGTACAATAGACCCTTCAAAGACGACGACGGTAAATCTCAAATTCGCTAAAGTCTATCTTAAGGAATCGTCTGCGGATTATTTATACATTATATCGACAATAGCTCCGACCGAGTCTGTAGGAGTCGTATCTGAAGTTACAGTCGTTTCAAGTTTTAAAGTTGAAAATAGTTATTATGCCAGAATGCAAGTGAAGTTCTCTGACAACGGACTGAACTGGACCAGTGCGCCTAAATCTGCCATTACTTCTAGTGAAGGTGCTGACGGATATCAAAAGAGCGTTATTGTGAATGATAATTCGGATTATAAGTGGTTCAGCATAGCTCCTGATGGATATTCTGTCAATAAAGTCAAGAGTTTTGAAGTGATTTTCGTCGAAGAATAATAGTTTATGAACAAGACTTCATTTTTCAGAATCATTTTCGCGGTCGTCTTTTCTGCTCTTGCCGTTTCGTGCGGCGGGAGCGGGGATGACCCTGTTATCCCTTCGGTGGTGAAGGTGGATAGCCATTTGTTCAAGGCTGACGTAGCCGGAGGTACGATTTCGGTTCCTTACAGCATTGAAGGATATGCTGCGGCCAGTCTGGTGGAAGTATCCAGCGAGGCGGCCTGGATCAGCGTGTCTGAAGTCACTTTGGACAAGGTGACTCTGAAAGTGGAGCCTAATTCAGACAAATCTGACAGAACCGGACGTGTCCTGCTGTCGGCGGAAAATGCGTCACCTGTGGTCCTGCACATCCTGCAGAGCAAGGAATCTGACGCCAAGCCGATTTTCAACAGGTTCAAGATCCAGGTAAGTGACATAAAGACTTCTTCCGTGAAGGTGGAAGTTACACCGGTGGACCCTTCGGAACTGTATTATTGTACCATAGTAAACCAGAGTGATTTGAAACAGTATGGGAGCTACGAAAAAATTGCGGCCCTGCTGCTGGATAATCTTTCTTACATGGCATCCATGATACCTGACGGTGCTGACCCTAACACGCTGTTGTACTTGGGCTATTTCAATTCCGCTGAGGATGCGAATACGTCGATGGACCTGAACGACAACTCCGAATATGCTGTTATCGCATTCAATGTACATTTCGATGAAACCGGAGCAGTGGTATATGACGGTGGTTTGGAGTACTGCAAGTTCAGGACCCGCCAGGCTACCCAGGTGGACATGACATTCTCATTGTCCATGTCAGGCACGACATTGACGGTGACACCGTCGGCAGATTACACCTATATCTGCGGTGTGACATCGAAGGCTGCCTGGGATGAGTGTGAGGATCACGCGGACATTGCCCGTCAGTATGTGTCTATTGCCAAGAAATACGGCATGCTGGACAAATTGGTGCTTACAGGCAGGCAGTCATCTGATTTCTCGGACATTATCGAGACCTCGGGAACATATGTCGCCTATGCTTTCGGCTACAGGAAATCGTCGTCTGATTCTGGTGTCACTACGGAAGTGGCCCATATCGAATTCAACTACACGAAGTAGTCGGAACGGCAACAGCCTGAGTGACAAACTCCGGTTTGATATTTGACATAAAACTATTAAATTTGCAGACTGTTCGGGGATGATGTTCTCCGGACAGTTTTTTGCATTATTTTTAAAGTAATATATTATTATGAGAAAAAACATTGTAGCCGGTAACTGGAAAATGAACACTACAGTTCCGGAGGGCGTAGAGCTCGCAAAAGCTGTAGTTGAAAAATCTGCTCAGGTTCCTGAGTCTGTAGGTCTCATCATTGCTACTCCTTTCACACATCTCGTTCCTGTAGCAGATGTAGTAAAGGGCTCTAAGGTAGAACTTTCTGCAGAAAACTGCGCTGACAAGGAGAAAGGCGCATACACAGGTGAAGTTTCAGCTGCAATGCTCGCTTCAGCTGGTTGCAAATATACTATCCTCGGCCACTCTGAGAGAAGACAGTACTACGGTGAGACAGACGCTACTCTCGTAGAGAAGGTCAAACTCGCTCTTGCAAACGGTCTCGGCGTTATCTTCTGCGTAGGTGAGAACCTCGAGCAGAGAGAGGCTGGAAAGCATTTCGAGGTTGTTACATCTCAGATCGAGAATGTGCTCTTCGGACTTTCTGCAGAGGAAATGGCTAAGATCATTGTCGCTTACGAGCCGGTTTGGGCTATCGGAACAGGCAAGACTGCAACAGCAGAGCAGGCTCAGGAAATCCACGCTTGCATCCGTAAGGTGCTTGCTGACAAGTTCGGTGCTCAGGTAGCAGAGGATACCACTATCCTTTATGGCGGAAGCTGCAAGCCTTCAAATGCTAAGGAGCTTTTCGCTTGTCCTGATATTGATGGCGGTCTTATCGGTGGCGCGGCCCTCAAGGCTGATGACTTCATCCAGATCGCATTGTCATTCTAATTTTGATGAAAAAGACAATCATTACTGCTTTGTGCCTGACAGCCTTGGTTTCTTGCGGAAACAAAGGGCCGAAGTCCGACATTCAGAAGAAGATAGATTCATATGCGGTGTTCCAGATAGGTTCACCGTATATGGATGGTATCTCTGACAACGGAAAGGAGGTCCTGAATCTGTTCCGCCAGGCGGCTGATGAGGTCGATGGCATATTCTGGCAGCAGACATTCGGCGACAAGAACCAGATCCTCTCGATGAAGGATTGCCCTGAGAAGGATTTCGCTCTTATCAACTATGGCCCGTGGGACCGTCTTGACAACAATGCTCCGTTCATTGATGGTTATGGACAGAAGCCTGCAGGCGCTTGTTTCTATCCTGCTGATATGACTCAGGAGGAGTTCGATGCTCTTGAAGATCCTGCCAAGCTCAGTCCTTATACATTGATCAGACGCGGTGAGGACGGAAAGCTGAAAGTGGTATGGTATCACGATGCCTACAAGGATAAGGTGGAGAAAATCTGCGGTTATCTGGAGAGCGCGGCTACCATGACCATCAAGGAGAGCATGAGGAATTATCTTCTGAAAAGGGCAGAGGCGCTCCGTACTGATTCGTATCTTGAGTCCGACTATGCCTGGATGGATATGAAGGACAGCAAGATGGACCTCGTGATCGGCCCTATCGAGAATTATGAGGACGGTGTCTATGGCATCAAGACGTCTTATGAGTGCTTCATTCTGCTCAAGGACCTCAAGAAGACCGAGGAACTGACCAAGTATATCGCGATGCTTCCTGACCTGCAGAAGTCGCTTCCTTGTCCGGATGCCTACAAGACTTTTGTTCCGGGAACGCAGTCGGATATGTTCGTGTATGACGCCATCTACTATGCCGGTGATGCCAATGCGGGCGGAAAGACCATTGCCATAAACCTGCCTAACGACCACCAGGTCCAGGCGGAAAAGGGTACACGTCGTCTTCAGCTGCGCAATGTCATCAAGGCCAAGTTCGACAAGATGGTCTATCCTATCGGCAAGATTCTGTTCGAGGAACCTCAGCAGAGGTATCTCAGTGCTGATGCTTTCTTCTGGAATGTGACTTTCCATGAAGTCGCACACGGTCTTGGCGTAAAGGAGACGGTGAACGGTCTCGGTTCAGTAAAGGATGCTCTCGGCAATCAGGCTTCCACATGGGAGGAGGCGAAGGCTGACATTCTGGGACTCTATATGGTATGCAACCTCATTGACAAGGGTGAGATTCCTCTCATCTCCAAGGAGGCGGCCATCACTACATATATCGCGAGCCTGATCCGTTCAGTGCGTTTCGGCGCTGCTGACGCGCATGGCCGTGCGAATATGATGTGCTACAACTTCCTGAAAGATCATGGCGCATTCGAGCGCAACAAGGACGGTCTCTATCATGTGAATTTCGAGAAGGTTCCTGAGGTGGTGGCTGAATGGTCAAATCTGATTCTTGAAACTCAGGCTACCGGCAACTATATGTTCGCCAGGGAGTATGAGTCCAATCATGCAGTCATTCCTGAGGCATTGTCCGCAGATATCGCCAATGTGAACAGAGGCGGTGTTCCTGTGGATATCCGTTTTGAATTCGTGTGGTAGTCTGAAGACTTCCGATATAATGCTAACGCAGTATCTTGGCAGTGATGCCGGTACTGCGTTTTTTGCACCATAGCCATACCCTGCCTTCATCGTCGATTTTCTGTACTTCGAACTGCATTCCTGTCTTATATACCGCGATTCCTCCGTCGGTGTATTTCAATGAGCACTTGATGTTCTGGCCCGGCATGACCGGGATGTCCGAGCAGGTCAGGATGAAGAATTCCGACATGGTGTCGTTGTTGGCGCGGAACTGCTTGTTGTCCTCGCTGTAGCTCAGCTGCCAGGTGTCCGGGCAGAACCTGATTTTATCGCGGCCTCCTACGGTCAGTGTAATGTTTTTATTCTCAAGGAATTGCTTGTCCGGTCCGTGCCCGCGATTACAGGAAGTCATTGACAATACTGTCAGCAGGATTATTATGATATGCGGTTTTCTCATTTTACTCTCATGCTTTTTTCGATTATCTCCTTGGAACCGTCGATGTACAGTATCACAGCCTTGATCTTGCAGGAACGTGTCAGCTTGAAGTAGCCGTTTTTGTCGGCGATTATGCTGCGGTCGTCCATATACCATTCCACGGCTTTGAACTTGTTGGCATTGAGCAGGACAAGCGGCAGCATCGAGCCGGCCGGGAAACTCCCGTCCTCGTTTCGCTTCACGGTGTTCAGGAATATGAACGGATAACCCTCCCGGTAGATTTTCTTGGTCGAGAACTGCACGTTGACGACTTCGCCTTTCACTCCGCTTGCTTCATAATGAATCTTCATCGTGTAGGTCGTAGCCGGTTTCAGCCCCTCCAGGCGAATGGCGTACTTTCCGGGTTCGAAAGCATTGACAGTCATTTCACCCGTCTCGCTATTTCCTTTCTCGCCAATGAGTATGAAGGCTGGCGATGTGCTGCCGGGAACGTCTGTCTTCCACTGGATTATGGCGGTGTCCTGGTAGATGTACCTGCGGATGTCAATGGCTTTTTCCGGGTTGGCGGATTCGCTTTTCACGACATTGAAGGAAACATTGTCGCCTATCTGGAGGATGTCCGTTATCGACAACGGGGAACTGCTGCCGTCCCAGAGCGTGAATGACGGGGATGACTGTGGCGTGAACGAGTTGTTCTTGCCGTAAGGCCACATGATATGGCTTATGTCATTGGCCTTGTCCAGGGACTCGATCATGTCGGCGCACTGGTGCTGCGGCCGGCAATTGACCTCGTTGCTCGTCCATCTCTCCGCTGCGCTCGCATCTCTCTTATACACAGGAGAATAGCCTGTGAGGTTCGCGGATTTGTCAATGTGGTATATCGCCAGTCCTTTGCATCTTGTGTAAATGTCCCAGCCGGTGTTTGTCCGGCACTCTATCAGATAGTATTCCCCTTCATTGGCTGTGTCCATCCTGAGGAACCGTCCGTTGAGGTTTATCGGTTCCAGCACGTAATGCCCTTCTTTCAGTTCCTCGCACTGGCCGATGCCGAGCATGTCCCTGTCGATGGCGTTGTAGTATGGCGGTGTTCTTCCGTCGTTGTTGAAGTTGCCCTTGTCCATCAATGCGGTGCTTTTCCACAGTCCGTCTGCTTCTCCGCCGCTTCCTCCATAGTCGGTATCGTACATGTCCGCGAGGCCGAGCGAGTATTCGTGGCAGATGGTGCCGATGGTCTTGAACTGATATTTTCCGCTGCTTCTCAATGACAGTTCGGAAGTGGCTGCGTATGAATCGATTACCTTTCCGTTAAGGGTCAGTTTGATGTTTGCCGCACTAAGTTTCCAGGCGTGGGACCAGATGCAGTCGTCTCCGCCTCCCTCGGACTCGTCTTTTCCGGCGTAGAAAAGGAGAATGTCATCCACCTTGCCGTCATTGTCCGTGTCATAAATGGAGAAGTCGGTCCCGTTTGCGGCTGCGAGGCGACAAGCTTCAGCTACTGCTTCGGCTGCCCGTGAGTCCTTTCCGTTTGAATTCTTGCCGTAGTACTGGTGCGCCTGGCTGAGTGTCACGATAGGCGCTACGTCGAAAACGAAGTCGTAACGTCCCAGGAACTGGTCGTCGAGGTATTTCCTGACGCTTGTCTCCCCTGTGTTCATCAGGTTCTCGAACCGCTCCCTGGCAAATGACATCTTCAGGTCCTTGAACTCAGCAAGCAGTACCAGACACCGTTTCCGGATAACCTCAGGGGTGTTGCTTCCGATCCCGTCGGAGCCTGCCTCGGTATCGCTCTTGGCTTCCGCTTCCGAACCGCTTGCAGCCCCTTCTCCAGCGCAGTTCCGAGTCCAGCCGGCGCCTGTGCCCGAACTGCTTCCAGTCTTCTTCCGGGCTCCCGCGACTTGGCCGCCCTTCGTCGCGACCAGGGGATTCCGGACCAATGTCCTCTTGTTCTGTGCGCTCCATTTTCTCAGCACTTCGCCGATGTCGCCGCCCGCCGCAGATGCCGGACGAAGCTTGTTCCCAGCGACCGTTCCTGTGCTGTGCATCGAGCCGTCGCCGCTGAATGCCGCGTAGCACCACCAGCCTTCGCTGTTCTGAATCAATGCATTGCCCTGCAGATCCACCATCAGGTGCGCGAACTCGTCGCCGACTACTCTCGCCTGCAGCACGCTGCCGTCCGGCTGAGTAAGGGTCAATGTTCCACGCCACGCCGGTCCCGCATTAGTCCGCAGGCCCAGCACCAGGATAGCCAGGGTCAATGCCGATATATGTTTCAGTAATATTCCCAAAATCAAGTTTTCTATTTAGTTGCCCAGTGTTCGGGTCAATGTCGGTGTTTTTCTTCCGCAAAGCGTCCCTTTCCTGCGTCTCTTACGCATGGGAATTCATAAATATACTTGTTTTTGGGGAAAATAATGTGGAAATTGCAGAAAAAAGTAAAGGAGCGGGAAGCATCGCTGCTTTCCAACCCCTTTTAACGTGTACTAAAACCTAAACCTACAGCATAGATGCAAGTTGTTTTCAAAATGTTGCATCCGAAATGAAAATTTTTGGAGACATCTGCATTTTATTCGTAACTTCGCCCGTCGATTACCGAAATTTACAAATACATATACTGAATTTTTATGGCAGACGAGAAGATTATCTTTTCTATGAACAGGGTAGGAAAGATCCTCCCATCAAGCAATCGTGTTATATTGAAGGACATTTGTCTTTCATTCTTCTATGGAGCGAAAATAGGCATCATCGGTCTGAACGGCTCGGGTAAATCCACATTGATGAAAATCATTGCCGGCATTGAACAGAGCTATCAGGGAGAGGTAGTCTGGGCTCCTGGGTACAGTGTGGGCTATCTGGAGCAGGAACCGCAGATGGATCCTGAGAAAACCGTCCTGGAAGTGGTTCAGGAGGGTGTTCAGGAGATTATGGACGTGCTCAAGGAGTATGAGGCCGTGAACCTGAAGTTCTGCGAGCCGATGAGCGATGACGAGATGAACAAGCTCATCGAAAGGCAGGGTGAATTGACCGAAAAAATCGAACATTGCGGAGGTTGGGAAATCGACTCGAAGCTGGAAAGGGCTATGGATGCGCTCCAATGCCCGCCGTCGGATGCGAAAATCGCTACATTGAGCGGTGGCGAAAGGCGTCGCGTGGCATTGTGCCGTCTTCTTCTCCAGCAGCCTGATGTGCTTCTGCTCGACGAGCCGACCAACCACCTCGACACCGAGAGTATCCAGTGGCTTGAAGCCCATCTGCAGCAGTATAAGGGTACGGTGATTGCCGTGACCCACGACCGTTACTTCCTCGATGACGTGGCCGGTTGGATTCTGGAGCTCGACAGGGGAGAGGGCATTCCTTGGAAGGGCAACTATTCTTCATGGCTGGAGCAGAAGACCAAGCGCCTGGAGATGGAGGAAAAGCAGGAGAGCAAACGTAAAAAGACATTGGAACGGGAGCTGGAATGGGTCAGAATGGCTCCGAAGGCGCGTCATGCGAAGTCCAAGGCGAGACTCGGCGCGTATGAGAAGCTCGCCAGCCAGGACGGCAGGGAAAAGGAGGCCAATCTCGAAATCTATATCCCGGACGGACCGAAGCTCGGCAACAAGGTCATCCAGTTCAATGATGTTTCCAAGGCTTATGGCGACAAACTGCTGTTCGAGCATCTTTCGTTCGTGCTTCCGCCAGCCGGTATCGTCGGCGTGATCGGTCCTAACGGCGCCGGCAAGACGACATTGTTCCGGCTCATTATGGGCCTGGAGCAGCCTGACAGCGGTGATATCACTATCGGCGAGACCGTGAAACTGGCATACGTGGACCAGCAGCACAAGAGCATTGATCCGGAAAAGACTGTGTTCCAGACGATTGCGGACGGTTCTGACTGGATCAGGCTGGGCAAGAGGGATGTCAATGCGCGTGCCTACGTGTCGCGTTTCAATTTCACGGGTTCCGACCAGGAGAAGCGTTGCGGCATACTTTCCGGTGGTGAAAGGAACAGGCTCCATCTAGCGCTCACGCTGAAGGATGAGGGTAACGTGCTCCTTCTCGACGAGCCGACCAATGATGTGGATGTCAATACTATACGTGCGCTGGAGGAGGGTCTTGAGAATTTTGCCGGCTGTGCAGTGGTAATCTCCCACGACCGCTGGTTCCTCGACCGTATCGCCACCCACATCCTTGCATTTGAAGGTGACTCCCAGGTCTATTTCTTCGAGGGTACCTACTCGGAATACGAGGAAAACAAGAAACGCCGTCTTGGCGACGAGGAACCGAAGCGCTTCAAGTACAAGAAGCTGATGGAGTAAGGGAGTTTGAGCGGCTTTGCTGATTGCGGAGCCGGTCGGCAGCCCTGCGTATCCCGGTCGTAGGCAATATAAAACACATTCGTCCGTAAAATGGTGGGGTTTTACGGACGAATTGTATTTTCCTGATTTTGGTTGACTCGATTAT
>ENA-OOUZ01000382-OOUZ01000382.1-human-gut-metagenome-genome-assembly--contig:-NODE-382-length-23112-cov-3.416490_pt1 | contig 23112 bp, 10 predicted proteins | sample MGYA00241546_ERZ501274 | MGnify/ENA primary metagenome ERZ501274 (study PRJEB25962, sample SAMEA2042363) | human gut metagenome | biome: human gut; feature: human-associated habitat; material: faeces...
CGCCACGATTTACAGGTGCGATGTCGCCTCGGGCGAATCGACGCTGTTCAAGGCCCCGGAAGTGAATTTCGATCCCGCGCTGTTCACCACCGAGCAGGTGTTCTACACCTCGAAGGACGGCACACGCGCTCCGCTCTTCGTGACGCACAAGAAAGGCATAAAGCTCAACGGTAAGAACCCACTGCTGCTCTACGGCTACGGCGGCTTCAACGTGACGTACAAGCCCTACTTCCTTTCGAGCATGATTCCGTTTATGGAGCGCGGCGGCGTATACGTTCACGCCGTGTTGCGCGGCGGTGGCGAGTATGGCGAGCAATGGCACGTGGCAGGCACGAAGCTGCAGAAGCAGAACGTGTTCGACGACTTCATCTCGGCAGCCGAATACCTTATTAATAAAGGCTACACCTCAAAGAACTATCTCGCCATACAGGGCGGAAGCAACGGCGGTCTCCTCGTCGGAGCCTGCATGACGCAGCGCCCCGACCTCTTCCGCGTCTGTCTGCCCGCAGTAGGCGTTATGGATATGCTGCGCTATCATAAGTTCACCATCGGCTGGAACTGGGCGCCCGACTACGGCACATCGGAGGATTCGAAGGAGATGTTCGACTATCTGAAGGCTTACTCGCCGCTTCACACGCTGAAGCCCGGCGTGCATTATCCGGCTACGCTCGTCACCACAGCCGACCACGACGACCGCGTGGTGCCAGCCCATTCGTTCAAGTTCGCTGCACGCCTGCAGGAGTGTCAGGGCGGCACGGCTCCCGTGCTCATCAGCATCGGCGTAAACGCCGGACACGGCGGAGGCAAACCGCTGGCAAAGCGACTCGAAGAGACAGCCGACGCCATCAGCTTCACGCTGTGGAACATGGGCGTGAAGAAATAATCATGGAATAAGGCAAGAGAGAACAGCCCCACGTGGCATAAAGCAAAAACAAAGAGAAGAAGCAGGATATGGTACCACAGGAATATCAGAAGTTCTACCTGAAAGACGTGACGTTCGTCAATCTGATGATGCGTCGCATATACAATGTGCTCATCGTGGCAAACCCGTACGACGCGTTCATGCTCGAGGATGACGGACGCGTTGAGGAGAAGATATACAACGAGTATGTGGAGCTCGGTCTGCGCTATCCGCCTACGTTCACGCAGGTGAGCACTACGGAGGAGGCGCGCGAGGTGCTGCGCACCATGCACATTGACCTCGTAATCTGTATGCCGGGCAACGCCGACAACGACGCGTTCAGCGTGGCGCGCGACATAAAGGCGGAGTTTCCGCACATGCACTGCATAGTGCTCACGCCTTTCTCGCACGGCATCACGAAACGCATGGAGAACGAAGACCTCTCCATCTTCGACTATGTGTTCTGCTGGCTCGGCAACACCAATCTTATCCTCTCCATCATCAAGCTGATAGAGGACAAGATGAACCTCGAGCACGACATCAACGAGGGCGGCGTGCAGATGATTCTGCTCGTTGAGGACAGCATACGCTTCTACAGTTCGATACTGCCCAACCTCTACAACTACATACTGGCGCAGAGCAAGCGCTTCGCTACAGAGGCGCTCAACCGCCACTCGGCGACGCTGCGTATGCGCGGCAGACCGAAGGTGGTGCTGGCGCGCAACTACGAGGAGGCTATGGCGCTGTATGAGCGCTACTCTGACAATATGCTCGGCGTGATAAGCGATGTGCGCTTCCCCATACACGGCGAGAAGGACAGCGAGGCGGGTTTGAAACTGATGCGCGAGATACGGCAGAACGACCCCTATCTGCCGCTCATACTCGAGAGCTCGGAGTCGGAGAACCGCGCCAAGGCTGAGGCTGAAGGATTCCGCTTCGTCGACAAGAACTCTAAGAAGATGTCGCTCGACCTGCGAAAGATTCTGGAGGAGCACTTCGGCTTTGGCGACTTTATCTTCCGCGACCCGAAGACGAAAGCCGAGATAATGCGCATACACTCGCTGAAGGAACTGCAGGACAACATCTTTAAGATTCCAGACGACTCGATGCTCTACCACATCTCGCGCAACCACATGAGCCGCTGGCTCTCGGCGCGTGCCATCTTCCCCGTGTCGATGTTCCTGAAGACTGTCACGTGGGAGCGACTGAAAGACATCACAGCCCACCGCGAGATTATCTTCGACGCCATAGTGCAGTATCGCCACATGAAGAATATCGGCGTGGTGGCGGTGTTCGACCGCATGAAGTTCGACGCCTACTCCCACTTCGCACGCATCGGCGAAGGCTCGCTCGGCGGAAAGGGCAGAGGCTTGGCGTTCCTCGACAACATCATAAAGATGCACCCCGAGTTCAACTCGCTGGATGGAGCGAAGGTGCAGATACCGCGCACCGTGGTGCTCTGCACCGACGTGTTCGACCAGTTCATGGAGCAGAACAACCTCTACCAGATTGCACTCAGCGACGCCTCGGACGACGACATACTGCGCCACTTCCTGCGTGCGCAGTTGCCCGACTCGCTCATAGCCGACTTCTTCACGTTCTTCGAAGCCGTGAAGAGTCCGATAGCCATACGCTCGTCGTCGCTGCTCGAAGACGCCCACTACCAGCCCTTTGCTGGCATCTACTCTACGTACATGATACCGTACCTCGACGACAAGTATGCCATGCTCGAGATGCTGGCGTGCGCCATCAAGGGCGTCTACGCTTCGGTCTACTATCGCGACTCGAAGGCTTACATGACAGCCACAAGCAACGTAATCGACCAGGAGAAGATGGCGGTGATACTGCAGGAAGTGGTGGGCAAGCAGTACGACGGACGCTACTACCCGAACATATCGGGCGTGCTGCGCTCGCTCAACTACTACCCCATAGGCGACGAGCGTGCAGAGGACGGCATCGCCTCGCTCGCGCTGGGCTTGGGCAAGTATATAGTGGACGGCGGACAGACGCTGCGCGTGTCGCCATACCATCCGCACCAGGTGCTGCAGACCTCAGAAATGGAGACGGCGCTGCGCGAGACACAGACGCGCTTCTACGCTCTCGACACGCGCCACGTGGGCAACGACTTCAAGGTGGACGACGGATTCAATATTCTGAACCTGAAGGTGAAGGAGGCGGAGCGCGACAACTCGCTCAACTTCATCGCATCTACCTACGACCCCTACGACCAGGTGATACGCGACGGACTGTACGAGGGTGGCAGAAAGGTGATATCGTTCGCCGGAGTGCTGCAGCAGAACGTGTTTCCGCTGCCTGAACTGCTGCAGATGTCGATGCACTATGGTGCAGAGGCTATGCGCCGACCCGTGGAGATTGAGTTTGCATGCAATCTCAACGCCGACCGCACCGGTTCGCTCTATCTGCTGCAGATTCGCCCCATTGTCGATCAGAAACAGATGCTCGACGAGGACCTCGCGGCGATACCCGACGCCGCCTGCCTGTTGCGCTCGCACAACTCGCTCGGGCATGGCGTGACCGAAGACGTGACCGACGTGGTGTACGTGAAGACCGATGACCGATTCTCGGCTGCCGACAACCCGACGATAGCACGCGAAATAGAAAAACTGAACAAGGAATATCTCGACCGCGGCACAAACTACGTGCTTGTAGGTCCGGGCCGCTGGGGCTCGAGCGACTCTTGGTTGGGCATACCTGTGAAGTGGCCGCATATTTCGGCAGCGCGCGTCATCGTTGAGGTGGCGCTGAAGAACTATCGCGTAGACCCGAGTCAGGGCACGCACTTCTTCCAGAACCTCACGTCGTTCGGCGTGGGCTACTTCACCATCGACGAGAACCGCAACGACGGCTGTTTCCACAAGGCGACGCTCGACGCGATGCCGGCTGTGGAGGAGACAGAACACGTGCGTGTGGTGCGCTTCGAGAAAGGACTAAGAATAATGATGGACGGAAAGAAAGGCGAGGGAGTGGTTGTCGCTATATGATAAAGCGGCGATTATGCGTGTTTTCAATTGAAAACTGACAGATGGGCTGGTAGATTTCCTGATAGCTTTGTTGATAAATCGGATATCTGCCAGCCTTTGTCTTGCTGAAAGCCAATAGGTTATGTCGCTGCTGGTAGATATGGTGGATTTTTTCGCAAACTAAATTTTGTTTGTGATTATTCTTACATAGAATACGCAGATGCCAATAGGGGCGCAGCAGTCTCGTTCATAGGGGGTGCAGCAGTCTCTGCTGCACCAACCAAGCTATTGGTGTACATCTTGGTTGGTGTATTTCTTGGTTGGTGCACTTGAGACAAGTGCACCCCCTGCAAGTGCACCCCCTGGGGATACTCTCCTGTGGATGTTCGCTGCAATTTACTTAACTGCGATGCACTCCACCTCAACCAGAGCGTTCTTCGGCAGAGTTTTCACTGCAACTGCAGAGCGAGCCGGGAACGGCTGAGAGAAGAACTCGGCGTAAACCTCGTTCATGGCAGCGAAGTCGGCCATGTCGCTGAGGAATACAGTAGTCTTGACAACATGCTGCAGGTCGGTGCCTGCTTCCTCGAGGATGTGCTTTGCGTTGGTGAGCGACTGGCATGTCTGTTCCTTTACGCCGCCCTCTGCGAATGCGCCTGTTGCAGGGTCGATAGGCAACTGACCCGATGCGAATACCATGCCGTTAGCCTCTACTGCCTGTGAATACGGGCCGATAGCTGCCGGCGCTTTCTCTGTGTTAATCTGTTTGTTCATAGTCTTTTGGGTTTAAAATGTTATTGTTTGTCTTATTTACTTTAATAGGAGACATTAGGGGGTGCACTTGTCTCAAGTGCACCAATCAAGTAGAAGTGACACCAACCGAGCAAGAAGTGCCCAATCAAGCAAATTGTATAGTTTGTTTGGTTGGTGCACTTGAGACAAGTGCACCCCCTGCAAGAAGTGCACCAACCGAGTAGAAGTGACACCATTATCTTGGTTGGTGCACTTGAGACAAGTGCACCCCCTATAAGTGCCTCCCTACAAGTGCACCCTATTTTCAACAACATTTCTCACCCTCTAACCCCCAACCCCATCATGCCTCACATCACCTTCCTAAACCGTCGTTCCGACATCCTTATTCGCTGTGGTCACTTGCCTCATTGGTTCCAGCCGGAGGCGGTGCAGTTTATCACTTTCCGCCTTGCCGACTCACTTCCTCAGACCAAACTGCAGGAACTGGCACTCATGCGTGAGGCGTTAGGACGGCGCGAGACGAAGGATGGAGAGCTGACGGCAGAGGAAGAACGTTTGGAAGAAATAGTGGAGGGGTGGTTGAAGATTGGATATGGCGGTTGTGTGTTGAGCAATGCGCAGTGCAGGCAGTTTGTTGAGGAAGCTCTGTTCTTCAACGACAAGCAGACGTATCACCTCCATGCCTTCGTCATAATGCCAAATCATGTTCACATTCTACTGTCGCCGATAGGAGAAAACAGCGTTGTCTCTATTGTCAGTAAGTTGAAGCGCTATTCGTCACGTATGATAAAACAATGTGTAGCGACGGATGGTAATGTTTGGCAGCGTGAGATGTTCGATCGTATGATGCGTGGGGAAGACGACTTCGCGCATAAACTGGCATACATTGTTAATAACCCTAACGGACTTCCTGAAGATAGCTACTCATTATATGTAGCAGACAACGTGCGGTATTTGCTGTAAGGGCTTTCAGGGGGCACTTGCAGGTGCATACTCAGGGGGTGCACTTGTCTCAAGTGCACCCCCTGCCCTTGCCCGAAATGTTAAAGATGTTAATATAATAAAAACGAAATATCTGATTTATATCTTTTTCACAAAAAATGCGTATTTTTGCAGAACAAATGGAAGTGTACTAACCATACTCTCCATTCTCTAACTTTTTACACATACATTCGTTTAATAAGAAAAACTGAATCAATTTACTAAATACAAATCTTTATGGCGAATTTTTCCCGCAAAACTTTGACTCTCGCAGCAGGTCTTGTACTTTCTGTGATGAGTGCTAACGCACAGCAGATGCGTGAAGGTTATGTAGAAGCTGGCAAGAACACTGGCAGCGAAAACTTCCACACCCTTATCCAGGGTTGGACTCCTGGCAGCCAGATAACAGCTGATGACAACTTCTACATCTCACGTGTAAAGCCACGTGCTCGTTTCCGCAACGAGGCTACACAGGTGCGTCTTGATCTCAATGCGAAGAACGACAAGAAGCTCATCGCTTGGATTCCGGTAAACAACCCCGACTTTAACGCACTTCCTAACGGCGTATTCGACTCAGAGGTATTCTCTATGTGGTCGTATGTTACACACTGGGGCGACTGGACTGCACCTCTTGGACGTATTCCGGCTGCTTTCCTCGATATCGCTCACAAGAACGGTGTAGGTGTTTCAGGTGTTGCTTCTATTCCTAACGCAAGCCTCAGCGCAAGCTGGGCAGCATGCCTTAAGGGTCTTGCTGGTCTGGACGTAGACAAGGTTTCTAAGTTCTTCCAGTACTATGGTATCGACGGTATGGGCTATAACTCAGAGTTCTATGGCGGTGGTCCTTATGTTAAGGGTGTACGCACATTCCACGCAGCCCTCGTTAAGAAGATGAAGCCGGTTAACCCGGTATTCGAGAACTTCTGGTATGACGGTACAAACGACTTCGGTCAGATTTCATTCGACGGTGGTCTCGGCAACCATAACAAGGAGACATTTGGTGACAAGGACAACGTACGTACATCACTCTTCTTCAACTACAACTGGAACCGTGGTCAGCTCGGTCCTTCTGTAGCATTTGCAGAGAAGCTCGGTCGCGATCCGCTCGATATCTACTGCGGTGTGAACATGCAGGGTGGCGAGCCTCGTGGCACATCATGGTCGTTGCTGCCTGATCAGCGCGTTTCTATCGGTCTTTGGGGTGCTCACTCATACAACATGTTCTGGGAGAGCCGTGCAGAGCTCGGTTCGTCTGACGAGATGAAGCAGTTCGCTTATCTCCGTCGTACAGAGTGCTACTTCGGTGGCGGCAACCGCAACCCGGTTATCACTCCGTCTATTGTTGACAAGCATCAGTACACAGCATACAACCCGACTTGGCACGGTATGGCTGCATTCATGACAGCACGCTCACCGCTGAGCTGGGATCTCGCAGAGGAGCCGTTCATCACTTACTTCAACCTCGGTAACGGTAAGTTCTTCAACCTTAACGGCGAGCGCAAGACCAGCACACCTTGGTACAACGTAGGTATGCAGGACTACCTGCCGACATGGCACTTCTGGTTCGCTAACAAGCTCCTCGGACGTACAGCAGCTGACGTTCCGGCTGAGGGTCTCGACGCTCAGTTCGTATGGGACGACGCTTACTTCGGAGGTTCTACACTCAAGATTTCTGGTACAACAGCTAACGAGTATCTCCACCTCTTCAAGACAAAGTACGCTTTGAAGAAGGGTGACGTTATCACTGTTCGCTATAAGCTCAACGAAGGTGCAACCGACCTCGACCTCGTTCTCTCTGCAGAGGGCAGCGAAGACAAGGGCGTAGCTTACAACCTCTGCAAGGCAGATCGTGTAGCTGACGTTAACGACTGGGTTAAGCAGACATTCACAGTAGGTTCTGACTTCGACGGCAAGACACTTGCTCTCGTTGCTCTCAACTTCAAGAACGCTAAGAACGTCGACCTCATGCTCGGCGAGTTCTCTATCGTTCGTGGCAACTACGCTACACCGGCTACTCCGGTTATCGACGCAGCTAACACCAAGATGCTCTACAACAGCAAGGCTGGTATGGACGCTAAGATCATCTTCAACATGCCTAACAACAAGGCAGCTGGCGAGCCGTGCTACAACCTCGACGTCAAGACTTCTCACTTCCGTCTCTACGCTCAGGAGGAGGGCAAGGAGCCGATGCTCATGGGTACAACAACATCTTGGGCAGGTCTCTACTACTCAATTCCGGTTGAGAAGGTGAACAGCAAGGTACGCCTCGGTGTTTCTGCAGTAGCTCTCGACCACAAGACAGAGTCAGAGATCGCTTGGAGCAACTACATGGAGCCTGCTACATACGTTTACAACGACGATATCCAGAGCAACAAGAAGACTATCAAGCCGAACGAGGAGTTCACACTCAGCTACATCGACCCTGAGCACCCGGCTGCTAAGTGGGAGATCGTTAAGGATGACGCAGTAGTTAAGAGCGGCGAAGGCAACTCTTGGACAGTAAAACTTCCTGAGACTGGTAGCTACGACCTCAAGGTAACTGGCAACGAGTACGGCGAGGATGGCGCTGCTAAGCAGACCACACGTACATTCGCATCTTACATCCAGATTACAAGCGAGGGCACAGGTGCTCTGCCTGAAATCTACTCTCTCACAGCTAACGGTAGCAAGGATGAAGTTTCTATCAAGACTGGCGAGAGCGTTAAGATGGCTTACACAGGCCGTGCAGCTGACGGTGCAGGCTCACAGGGACTCGACCTTCAGGAGAAGCGCTTCGGTGTTGCTGCAGCTGACCTCGGACTCGTAGGCAAGAAGTCGTTCTCTATCTCGTTCTGGTTGAAGATCAACAACCTCAAGGAAGGAAAGTCGGCTACTCTCTTCAATGTTTACAACAAGCAGGATGGTTGGCCTAAAACCGACTGGGGTTGGACATGGTCACAGATCAGCCCAAATGGTGGTTCTGAGGGTATCACATTCCGTGGTTCAGACGATACATCAAACAAGGAGCTCCAGTACAAGTACGATAACACCAAGTTCCCTGTAGGCAACTGGGTACACGTAACACTGGCATTCGATTACAATGACTCAGGTCAGTTGCGCTCTGACATGTACATGAACGGTGTTAAGCAGACTGTAACAGAATGGAAGCGTTTACAGGGTGGAAATCTTGTATTCGGTCCTGCTACATATGAGCCAACATACCAGGGCGATGTTTACAGCATCACAAACGGTATGTACCTCTGCATCGGTGGTCCGCTCTTCGACCGCTACGGTCTTGACGGCGTGATCGACAACGTAGTAGTTTGGGATAAGGTTGTGACAGCAGAAGATGTTAAGGCTGCTATGGGCGACCTCAACGCTAACAACCTCCCTGAGGGCGTTAAGGCATTCTGGGATTTCGAGAAGCAGGCTACTGACAACTGTTTCTCAGCTGCAGGTTCACTTGCTGGCACAAAGGCAGGTATGCAGGATATGGTTGCAGGTGGCGGCGAGGGTCAGGCTACTCTCCAGTGGATTGAGCCGACTTACATCGCAGGTTCTCCGTTCGTATCTGGCGAGACATACAAGGTAGAGACCAAGCCGTCATGGACTTCAAAGAACGCTACATTCGCTGACATTACTGGTAACGGCGAGGAAGGTTCTGCAAACGTTTCGTTCCGCACAGGTGGCGACTACGACGTAACTCTTACACTCTCTAACGCTCTTGGTAAGGCAGAGAAGACATTCTCTGTAATCAAGGTGGCTTATCCTACTGGCGTTGACGCTGTAGAGGGCGCAGAGATGAAGGCTTACACAGTAGGCGAGGACGCAATAGTAGAGTTCGCTGAGGCTGGTGCATACGAGGTTAGCGTTTACACAACAGCTGGTGAGCAGGTTGCTCGCAAGGCTGCTCAGCTCAACGCTGGCAACGTGGTTAACGTACACCTTGCTAAGGCAGGCATCTACGTGCTTAATGTGAAGAAGGACGGCAAGACCGTTCGCACTGTGAAACTTATTCGTAAGTAAAATAAATCTATAAGTTGACGAGTAAACGAGTAAATATATAGACGAGTGAACGAGTTGACAAGCAGACAAGCCGATTATATACCTTATATTATATATAGGTGTGCAAAAAGCTCGTTTGCTCGTCCACTCGTCCACTTGTATAAAAACATAGCATACTTGTATACTCGTCAATTTTGCGCTTTTAAATACCTAATCAACAAAACAATATCTAAATGAACAACAAAAAGACAACACTCCTCGCATCCATGCTTCTGTGTGGCTGCGTGTTCGGTTACGCTCAGCGTACTCCGACCCATCCGTTAGACATCCAGGACAAGGGCGACCAGTACCTCCTCGAGAACATCTGGAACTGGGAAGCCGGCACACCTCCGCGCGAGGTGAGCGCAATGGACGACCAGTTCTATATCTCACGCGTTCGCCCATTGCCGCGCATCGCTGAGGCTGACGACTATCAGGCAGAGGTTAGCAAGCAGGCTAAGCCGGGTCGTAAGATGTGTCTCTGGACTCCGCTCGACGACCCAACGTCTTCTTGGAAGGCTCTTCCACGCTACTGCTTCGAGGGCGACAACTTCTCAATGTGGTCATACCTCAGCATCCACGGCAACTGGACAGCACCTTGGTTCCGCGTAACTGGCGGTCTGTCTGACGTTGCTCACAAGAACGGTGTAGCGGTAGGTTGCGTTGCTTCTATTCCTTGGGCTGCTGGTGTTAACGTGAACGCAGCAAGCGGTTGGGGCAAGACCTTCGGCGAGCTGACAAAGAAGAACTCTGACGGCACATACAAAAACGTAGAGCGCTTCGTTAAGATTCTCAAGTACTACGGCATCGACGGTGTTGGTGTGAACTCTGAGTTCAATGCTAATGCTGCTACAATGAAGCAGATCCAGGGCTTCTTCGCTGCTTGCCATAAGGAGGCAGAGAAGATCGGTTGGAAGTTCCAGCTCCACTGGTATGACGGTACCAACGACTACGGTGGCATCTCATTCGACCAGGGTCTTAGTGCTCACAACAAGAATCAGTTCGGTGATAAGGACAACATCGTTACCGACATGATGTTCTCTAACTACAACACCGGTGCTGGTACTCTCAAGAACACTGCAGAATATGCAAAGAGTCTTGGCCGCAATCCGTACGACTACTACAAGGGCTTCGATATCCAGGGCCGTGCGCTTCACTCTTCAAGCTCTAACTGGAACGACCTCAACGACGTAGAGGCTTCAGTAGGCTTCTGGGGTGCTCACTCACAGGGTCTTATCCACCAGAGCGCTACCGACTACGGTACATCTGACGTGGCTATCCAGCAGGCTTACCTCGACAAGCAGGAGATGGTGTTCAGCGGTGGCAACCGCAACCCGGCTAACACTCCTGACATCCTCGGATGGAGCGACGTCGTAACACTCGCCAACGGTAGCCTGAAGGGCAAGTTCCACGGTGTAGCAAGCTACGTAACAGCTAAGTCTACTATCCAGCAGGTGCCGTTCGTTACACGCTTCAACCTCGGTAACGGTCTTACATTCAAGAACGAGGGTGAGGTAACGTTCAACCACAAGTGGCACAACATCGCTACTCAGGACTACATGCCTACATGGCGTTGGTGGATTGTTGACGGCAACGAGAGCGCAAAGAGCGCCGACCTCGCTCAGGCAGAGCTTACATGGGACGACGCTTACTGGGGTGGCTCTTGCCTCCGCTTGAAGGGTCAGACAACAACATCTCGTGTAAAGCTCTTCAAGACTTTGCTTAAGACAGAGCCTTCATACAACATCTCTCTTACATATAAGATGAGCAACGAGCTCGACACACACGCTAAGTTGTTCGTAGCTCTCAAGGGCAAGCTCACAGAGTACAAGGAGATTGCTATCCCTGCAGCTGAGAAGTTCGGTCAGTGGACAACATTCACCACTACTCTCGACAAGCTCGGTCTGAAGTCTGGCGACGAGATCGCAATGATCGGTATCCGTCTCGACAACACAGCTAAGGACTACAACATGCTCGTTGGTGAGCTCGCAGTTCGCAATCCGCAGCAGACATTCGCTCCGGTTGCTCCGAAGATTAAGGAGATTGATGTTCTCCGCGGTAAGGACAAGACTTGCGACTTCAAGATCCGCTACGCTGCTAAGGAAGAGACCGGCGGCGAGAAGACATACAACGACGAGGTAGATACATGGTACTACGAGATCTGGTTCCAGCAGAAGGGCGAGAAGGAGCAGTACCTCACAGCTACAACATCATGGGCAGCTTACGTAGTCGACGCTCCGATGGTAATCGATAATCCCAACGTAGCTGACGCAACACGCGACTGCCGCTTCGGTGTACGCGCCGTTTCTCCTGACGGATTGCAGAAGAGCGAAATCTCTTGGAGCGAATACCAGAAGGTTGAGTACGACACACCGTCTACAGAGGTAGCTATCGACCGTCAGGTTATCAAGCCGAACGAGCAGTTCAAGGTTTACTACGAGGATCAGTTCGCACCGAACGCTCAGTCGTTCCGTCTGCTCAACGCACAGACAGGTGCTCAGGTAGGCGAGAAGTTCACCAACTGCAACGAGTTCACAACTTCTGTAGCAGAGGTTGGCGTTTACGACCTCGAGGTTGTTAACGATAAGGGTGCAACAGAGATATTCCGCGGCAAGGTTATCATCTCTCCGGAGAAGACAGGTGCTGTGCCGGTTGTAGAGACTGTAACTGCTGACAAGCAGACAGCTGAGACAAACGAGGAAATCAAGCTCAACTACACATCACGCGACGGTGAGGGTAAGGTGTCTCGCGGTCTTGTTGTTAAGGACCCGAACATGCTCTTGATCCCGGCAGAGGTAACACTCGACGGTGGCAACAACACAAGCATGGCTTACTCTTACGCTCTCTGGGTTAAGGTAGACAGCTATGCTCACGACAAGCAGGGTACAAACCTCATCCAGAAGAACACTATCTCAGACAAGTGGCCGCACAACAACTGGGGTGACCTCTGGGTACAGATTCGTCCGCAGATCAACGCTGGCGAGCACGACTGCCGCAACAACCACCTTGCTAACGAGGTATCATTCAATACATTCGGCTGGACAGCTCACGACAACCCGAGAGAGTCGATGATGTCTACAGGTTACGCACTCAACCCGGGTGTTTGGAACCACATCGTTGTTACTCAGGGCTCTGACAAGCAGCAGAAGATCTACTTCAACGGCAAGTGCGTAGCAGGTCCTAACAACTTTGCTGCATCTGACCTCCGTGAGAACAGCTCTGACTACCGCATCAACACTTCTGAGCACGCTAACGTGTTCATCGGTGGTGGCGGTGTTTACAAGGCAGGTTTGAACGCTACTATCGACGAGGTTCAGGTTTGGAACAAGCCTCTTACCGACGCTGAGGTAGTTCGCGCAATGCAGGGCTATGCAGCTAACGAGATTCCTGAGGGACTCATGGGCTACTACACCTTCGAGGAGATGGACAAGAGCGACTCTACATTCGTTAACCTTGGTAAGGCTGGTGCTCAGTACAAGGCAAGAATGGTTGTGATGAACGGCTCTGGCGGTGAGAATACTTCTACAGCATCTTACAAGACAGTAGGTGCAAACAACGAGGTAACAGGCTATCCTGGCATCGAGGGTACACTCGAGGTTAAGACTTCACACGCATGGCAGCTCAACGGCGGTCGCATCTCTTCAGAGACAGATAAGGCTGCTGTCGTAACATTCGCTCGTCCGGGCGAGTATGAGGCAGGCGTTAAGCTCACCAACTTCTGGGGCGAATCTGAGAAGGCACTTGAGAACGTACTTGTTATCACTGGTGTTGACGCAATCAACGACGTTAAGGACGCAGCTGGCTTCTCTGTTTATCCTAACCCATTCGTAGAGAGCGTAAACCTCCGCTTCTCTGAGGGCGGCTTCTACACTATCAACATCGTAAGCGCAGCAGGTGCGGTGCTCCAGAGCAACGACTTCCGTGCTGATGCCGGCGAGACAGTGAACGTAGCTGTTCAGGGTGGCAAGGGCATGTACATCGTACAGGTGCTCAAGGACGGCAAACCGTTCAAGGCTCTCAACGTAATCAAGAAGTAATAACAAAGAATAGCCGAACCGGCGGCGACGCCGCCCTGCCGGTTCCAACTATATTCATTTATTAAAAAACAAACAATGAACAACAAATCAAACGAGAAAGGCAACATGGTGCTGAAAGCCGCCTTTGCGATGCTCGCAGCAGGTCTGCCTATGCAGTATGCTTCGGCTAATGGCAATGCAGCTCCTAATGCTTTGACACAGACTCAGGGCGCTGTCGTTCAGGGCACTGTTAAGGATGGTACTGGCGAACCGCTCATCGGCGTTAGCGTCGTAGTGAAGGGTGCCACTGGTCTTGGTGTAGTTACAGACATCGACGGTAACTACCGAATCGACGTTAAGGACAAGAACGCTGTCTTGGTGTTCTCTTATATCGGCTACACACCGCAGGAGGTAAAGGTAGGCGGTCGTGCCAACGTTGACGTTACCATGAAAGACGAAAGCTCTGTGCTCAAGGAGGTTGTAGTTACCGCCATGGGTATCAAGCGTAAGGAGTCGTCACTTACTTACTCTACACAGCAGGTTAAGGCTTCTGACCTCAATCGTGTACAGGACCCGAACGTTGCAAACTCTCTCGAGGGTAAGGTGTCTGGTGTAACCATCACTCCGTCAGCAGGTGGTGCAGGTGGTGCTTCTAAGATCATCCTCCGTGGTAACAAGTCAATCCTCGGTTCTTCTACTCCGCTTATCGTTGTCGACGGTGTTCCTATGAACAACTCACAGCGCGGTCAGGTAGGTTCAGGTGCAAACATGCTTACAACAGGCGTATCTGAGGGTAGCGACGCTCTCTCAATGATCAACCCTGACGATATCGAGTCAATCAACGTGCTGAAGGGTGCCAACGCTGCCGCTCTTTACGGTTCTGAGGCTGCCAACGGTGTCCTCATGATCACCACAAAGAAGGGTCGCGAGGGTAAGGTAGGCGTTAACTTCTCTTCTAACGTTACATTCGACACTCCGCTCACAACTCCGAAAATTCAGAACGTTTACGGTGCTGCTATCGACGAGAACGCTCACACTATGAGCATCAGCAGCTGGGGCGATAAGGTATCTGCTCGTAATAACGACCAGCTTATCATCCAGACTCCGATGTACGGTGAGCACTTCGGCGAGACAATGAACGACGTACACTTGCGCAACAGTGCAAAGGACGACGTAGCCGACTTCTTCAAGACCGGTGTGACAACCAACAACTCTATCGCCCTCTCAGGTGGTACAGACAAGATGAGCAGCTACTTCTCTTATGGTAACTCTCACGCAAACGGTATGATTGAGAACAACTCATACAACCGTCACACTTTCTCTTTCCGTCAGAGCTTCAAGTTCTACGACCGCGCTTCTATTGACGTGTCGATGAACTACATCCAGACAAAGACAAAGAACCGTCCTGGTGGTGGTATCACAATGAACCCGATCTACCACTTGTACATGATGCCGCGTAACATCGATCTCGGCTACTATCGCAACAACTACCGCGTAGACAACGGTACTTGGCTCACAGGCTTGCAGACATACTTCAAGCGTGAGGGCAGCAACTATACAAAGGTTAAGGAGCAGGGCACTGTAACCGGTCAGCCGATGCAGAACTGGGCTTACTCAGCTCAGGGACAGAACAACCCGTACTGGCTTGTTAACCAGAACTCAAGCGTAGCTAAGGAAGACCGTTTCTTCGGTAACATCACCGGTTCGCTTGATATCTACGACGGTCTCTCATTCCAGGCTCGTTTGGGTATGGACTTCACAAAGTACGAGAGCGAGTCGAAGCGTTACGCTACAACATGGCTCCCGGCTTCTATGGAAGACCTGGGCCGCTACTGGTGGAGCTACTCTAAGACAACCGACCTCTACACCGACTTCATGCTTAACTACAACAAGACATTCGGTGATTGGGACGTATCTGCAACAGCAGGTTACGTAGGTCATATCCGCAAGTCGTTCGGTCATGGCAACGATGTAACAGCTACATACTACTATGGTGACCGTGAGCACATCTCTACAATGGCTAACTACTTCTCTACAGCAGCCGGTGGCCCGGGCGCTACATCTCCGAGCCAGAGCTCAGACTGGAACAAGGGTGCTGTTGTAACAGGCCAGATTGGTTGGAAGGAGACAGTTTACTTGGATGGTTCATACCGTCGCGACTGGTACCGCGCCTTCCGTCAGTTCAAGGACCGTGGTACGCCTGAGGATTACGGCTACTTCGGCTTCGGTGCGAACGCTATCGTAAGCAACCTCGTTAAGCTTCCGGAGTGGTTCAACTACTTGAAGTACCGCGCTTCTTACTCAGAGGTAGGTAACTCTATCCCGGGTATCGTTTACGCTGGTGCTACACGCAACTTCGAGACAGGTGCATTGGTTCCGTCTTCATGGGCTACCTTCAAGAATCCGCGTCCTGAGAAGACAGCTTCTTTCGAGACCGGTATCGAGGCATTGTTCCTCAACAACCGCTTGAGCTTAGACTTGACATACTACAACTCTACTATGTCTAACCTCTACCTCGTTGGTACCAACGCTTCTGGCAAGTCTATCCCGATGAACTCGGCTAAGATTCGCAACCAGGGTATTGAGGCTACTATAGGCTACGACTTCAAGTTCGGTCAGCTCCGTTGGAAGACATCTTACAACCTCTCTTACAACGACAACAAGATCCTCCGTACAGCTTACGACGAGGAGACTGGCAAGGAGAATGTCATCGCTACATACGTAGGCGGTGTACAGGTGCTCTACAAGGAAGGCGGCGCAATGGGCGACATGTACGTAACAGACATCAAGCGCGACGAGAACGGTCACTACGTTCTTAACGCTAAGGGTGGTTTGTCAATGGAGACAGAGTCGAGCAAGACATACGGCAAGTATGTAGGCAACCAGAACGCTAAGTGGCAGATGGGTTGGTCTAACAGCTTCACATGGAAGGACCTCACACTCTCGTTCCTCATCAACGGTCGTATCGGTGGCAAGGTGCTCTCTATGACAGAGTCGTTCCTCGACGGTGCAGGCTTGTCACAGCGCACAGCTGACGCTCGTCTCTATGCTGAGAAGAACAACATCTACGCTGACGCTATCTATGGCAACAACATCCTCGGTATCCGTCTCGACGACGGTTCAGGTCGTATCGTTCCTATCGAGTCTTACTACAACTCAGTTGGTGGTGTAACTCCTCAGGACATCGAGCGTTACCTCTATAGCGGCACCAACTTCCGTCTGCGTGAGCTCTCTCTCGGTTATACATTCCGCAACCTCTTCGGTCAGAACAAGAACCTGAGCCTCTCATTCATCGCTCGCAACTTGTTCTTCCTCTACAAGGACGCTCCTGTTGACCCGGACGTATCGCTCTCTACAGGCACTGGTCTCGGCGCATTCGAGGTATTCAATATGCCGTCGTCACGTTCGTTCGGCTTCTCATTGAATGTAAACTTCTAAACCAATTCAAAAAAAGTAAAAAAGAATTATGAAAAATTCAAAGATATTTGTTTACGCTGCGCTTGCGCTCTCTGCCTTCGGTATGCAGTCGTGTCTCGACTACGACACCCCGGGTGACGAGTTCAACGCAAACCAGACCATCGTGCCTCCAGTGGTCAGCTCGGGTAAAGCAGATGTCATCGACTACAAGAAGGTGATTTCTGACGAGGGTGTTGCAGAGGCTATCATGGCACTTGACGATAACATCCGTACTGCTCAGACCGGTGTTTATGGTATCCGTGGCGGTAAGGACGGTGGTGCTCCTGTGGCACACGCTTACCAGTTCTGCTACTCGCTCGGTCCTGACAACTACGTACAGTACTTCTGTGTACCTCACTACGACTTCCCGTACTCTAACTTCACATTGCGTTCTACATACGACATGTGTAAGGGTTCTATCGGTGGTCCTGGCAGCGGTTTCTCTTCAGCTAAGCTCTACATCGCTCCGCTGTTGAACACAGAGAAGATCGACTCAGTTCCTGAGTTGAAGGCTATCTTCCTCACACTCTTCAACTACTCGGCTATCGAGAACGCCGACCTCTTCGGTCCGATGCCTTATGAGGAGTTCAAGGCTCTGCGCGACAAGTCGCCGTTCAAGTATAACGACGTACGTACTATCTACTATGGTGTTAAGAAGAACCTCGATGACGCTGTTGCATGTCTTAAGTACTATAAGGACAACCGTTCTGAGGCTTACAAGCAGGAGGTGGCTAACGTGATGTACAGCTACCTTACAATTGTAAACGATCCGTATTCAAAGACTTGGGAGGATATGGAGCCGTGGATTCGCTTCGCCAACTCGCTCAAGCTCCGTATGGCTATCCACATGAGCGGCATCGAGCCTGAGACAGCTAAGACTTGGGCAGAGGAAGCAGTTCGCGACGGTGTCATCACCGACGTTGACAATGAGGTTGCCATCTATCCGGCATTCTCTGGCAAGGACCACCCGCTGGTTGAGATCACAGGCTGGAGCGATGCCGTTATGGGTGCTTCTTTCATTAACCTGCTTGAGAACCTCGACCACCCGTACATGAAGTATCTCTTCACAAAGAACAGCGTAGGTCTTGCTAAGTCTCCGCAGGCTGTAGAGGGTTCTTCTTGCCCGGCTACCACACCGGCGAACTCTGTATACGTAGGTATGCGTGACGGTGTAGCTCCTGGTGAAGGTCAGGCAGCAGCCAACAACCCGTACTGTGGCTACTCTATGCTCGACAAGGCTTACTTGGCTCAGACTCAGGCTCCTCTCTTCCTCATGAAGTGTTCTGAGGTTTACTTCCTCCTCGCTGAGGGCGCTCTCCGCGGTTGGAACATGGGCGGTACAGCTAAGCAGTTCTACGAGCAGGGCATCCGCTACGCTTCTCTCGAGAGCCGTTCGTTCACGGGCAACAAGTACAACCAGCTGGTTGACGAATACCTCAACGTTGAGGCTCCGAAGGGCATCCCGTACGTAGACCCGCAGGGTCTTACACCTGATATGCCGAGCGTAACAAAGATTGGTGTGAAGTGGAATGAGGGTGATTCTCCTGAGGTTAAGCTCGAGAAGATCATCACTCAGAAGTACATCGCTTCTTTCCCGTACAGCTACGAGTCATGGGTTGACCTTCGTCGTGTAGGCTATCCTAAGCTCTTCCCGATCCTCGGTGTTGCTGATAGCGACGGCACAATCAAGGCTGGCGATTCGAAGGTACAGACAAAGGAGAACATCATGCGTCGTATTCCTTGGGCTTCTGACGATCCTCAGACTAAGGCTGATATTGAGGAGACTGGCCTCCCAGCACTCGGCGAGGGTGCTTCGGATACTCAGGGTCAGCACCTCTGGTGGGATAACGGAGCTTCTAACTTCTAATCCGCACGTTTAGATTTGTATATATAAAAATGGGCAGGACTCCGATTTCGGAGCCCTGCCTTTTTTGTCTTAAATTGGGTCTAATCCCAAATTTATATATGATTTTTGGGATTACAATCCCAAATTTCCATATAACTTTTGGGATTAGAGCATTTTTTTGTGTATCTTTGCAAGTGTAATATAATATTAATGTTATGATATCAAGACTATTGCAGAAGACAATTGAATCGCGTTTGTTTGCAGGAAAGGCGATCATCGTGATAGGAGCGCGTCAAGTAGGCAAGAGTACGTTGTTCAAGCTTATTCTTGAAAAACAAGACTATAAGGCATTGCAGCTTAATTGTGATGAGCCCGAGGTGAGGGATATGCTTAGCAATATAAACACTGCAGAGCTACGACTTCTTATAGCCGACAATCGTATAGTTGTTATTGATGAGGCGCAGCGAGTGGAGAATATAGGTATGACATTGAAACTAATTACCGACAACTTCCCTGATGTGCAGTTGCTTGTGACAGGTTCTTCTTCTTTTGAATTGCAAGACAAGCTGAATGAGCCGCTTACTGGTCGTAAGTATGAGTATCATCTTTATCCGATTTCCACTGCCGAGTTAATGGCAAGTAATGGTCTTCTCGGTGTGAAGCAGACCCTTGAGCAGCGCCTCGTCTACGGCTCTTATCCCGATATATTGAACCATGCCGACGATGCAAAAGAACTGCTTATGAACCTCGCTGGCAGTTATCTATATAAAGACTTGTTGACGCTCGAGAGCGTACGCCGTCCCGTTCTGCTCGGCAAGTTGCTTACTGCTCTTGCCTTGCAGGTGTGCAGTGAGGTGTCGTACAACGAACTTGCGCAGACCGTTGGTACAGACAATAAGACGATAGAGAAGTATATAGACCTTTTGGAGAAATGCTACATAGTGTTCCGTCTTAATGGTTTCAATCGCAATCTGCGTTCTGAGTTGAAGAAAAGCAAGAAAATCTACTTCTTTGACAATGGCATACGCAACGCTATTCTCCAGAACTTTGCACCTCTCTCGCTTCGTCAGGATGCAGGTGCGCTATGGGAGAATTTCATTATCAGCGAGCGTATAAAGCGCAATCACTATTCGGGTCGTTACGTAAATAGTTATTTCTGGCGAACCACCCAGCAGCAAGAAATAGACTATGTGGAGGAGTGTGACGGACAGTTTAGTATTTTCGAGATGAAGTGGAATCCACGTCGTGCCAATACTCAATTTCCTTCTTCGTTCCTAACAGCGTATGATGTGAAGGAAAAGGCTGTGGTGACTCCCGAGAACTGGATAGAATGGGTTGTGTAAGGCGCTGCAAGGCTATAAATAAAATCGAGTAGCTGAAAAAATCTACCATATCTTCCAGCCGGCGTGCAACGTGCTGCATGTCAGAAAGATAAAGGCTGGAAGATTCCTAAAAATGAGGTTATCTTCCAGCCTATCTTCCAGCTGTGTGCATCTGTGGGAGGACACTCGCAGTTCGGTTGGTGCAGCTGAGACAGCTGCACCCCCTAAAGGTTATTGTAAGCTCTTTACTTCTTCTATCGGCAAGCCTGAGCCTTGAGCGACCTGCTCGATGGTTAATCCCATTGCAAGAAGATTTCTTGCAATAGTTTTCTTTTCCTCTGCACGTCCTTCCGCACGTCCTTCCGCACGTCCTTCTGCACGTCCTTCTGCACGGCCTTCCGCACGTCCTTCGGCATGTCCTTCGGCACGTCCTTCAGCGCGTCCTTCGGCACGTCCTTCAGCGCGTCCTTCTGCACGTCCTTCCGCACGTCCTTCCGCATGGCCTTTCTCTCTTGCCTCACGTTCAGCAGCTGCCATGCACGCCATATTGTCGCGCACAACCCAGAGGCTATTCTCGTACGCCTCCCATTCCTTCTTTGTTAGGCGGTGGCTGTCGGCATAGTCCTCAAGCTGTTTGAATATCTCTTTTTGTGCCGTGAACGGCATTCTGCTTAATGCTTCCATATGCTTCAATACGTAAATCCATTTCTCAAAATCTGTAACACATTCCTCCGCTTTGTTCTTAAAGAGCGGAAGCGCCAAGTAGATAAAGCGGATCTTGTTAGACACCTGCATCTTCGTGTCTTTGTCCGCCAATACGATGTCCGTACGGAATTTCGACACCTCATCCGTACGTGGCATGTAGTTCATAAAACATATTGTGTAAACAGGCAGGAACTTGTATTGTTTACATTGCAAATATACAACGAAACTTCGTAACGACAAAGAAATCGATACTCTTTTTGCAATCTCAGGGGAGGGCGTGTCAAAACTCCCAATATAAATAACTAAAAACTCGTTGTACGTTCTTATGTGGATGTACAACGAGTTTTTGTTTTTCTGCAAAAAAGAGCCTTGTAAACAATTTGTATGGCGTTATATGGGTCAAATAAGCCCTCAAATAAGAGAAAAGTCCTCCCTTGGTCATTTTTGCCACCATTTTCTTTATATTAAAGGCAATGGCAAAGAAGGCAAAGTCCATTTTGACCTTGTCTACACCGAAATGGCGAAAACGACGATACGCCATGTTGTATTTAATTTGTCCGAAAACCGCTTCCGGCTCGATGCATCTCCGGCCTCTATGCCTTAAACCTTCCTCAGAGGTGAGCAGCTCACTCGCCTTATGTCTGTAAGCTTCCAGTTTGTGGTTCCGGTCAATCACACTTTTATCCCCGGATGCATCGAAACACAGACAGCGTAGCGGACATCCCTTGCAGTTCTGTGCTGTGTATGTTGCCCTATTGGAGACGTATCCACTCGCACTTTTCTTGTGGCTGGTTCCGGTGCGTGTCATGTGTTGTCCCATCGGACAGACGCAATAGTCTTCGTCCTTGTTGTAATAGAAGTTTTCAGAGCGGAACGGATCCGGTACATACTGCGGACGGTGCTCTATATGGAAGCGGTTGTATTTCACATAGGCAGCGGTGCCGTTCAGCTCCATAAACTCGTAATTCTCCTCAGAGCCATAACCGGAGTCTGCCACTTCCGTTGACGCAAAGTGTCCGTAACGCTCACGGAACGACTCCATGAAAGGGATGTAGGTAAGGGTGTCTGTAGGGTTGGGGAACAGTGCAAAGTTGGTGATGAACTGGTTCTCGGTAGCGATCTGCAGATTGTATCCGGGTTTTGTCAGGCCTTCGTTCATTGCATCCTCTTTCAGGTGCATGAAAGTGGCGTCCTTGTCTGTCTTCGAATAGGAATTGCGATCGCCGAGATTTTCAAGATGCCGGTCGTATTCACCGAGCTTACCGCTACGCTCCTTGAGTTCCTTGGCTATCTTGCGCCGCTTCTTCTTTTCCTCCTTGTCCAGTTGTGGATCAGAGAGCGAGGCGTTGACTTTGTCAGAAATCTCCGCAAGCAGTGACGGAGTGACTTCCAGTGTTTCGTCCTGCCTGGCGTTGTCTTGTGCTATGCAGTCGTCAACCTGGGCAAGCAGCGCCTTTACCTTCTCAATCAGTCGGGCACGGTTACGCTCTACCGTCTTGCGCCAGACAAACGTATACTTGTTTGCCTTCGACTCTATCTTCGTGCCGTCCACGTACTCCACGTCGAGACTAACGAATCCCTTATCCGCAAGAACGAGCACAAGCTGCGTGAATATGTTGTTGATCTCGTCCTTCAGACGGTTGCGGAAACGGTTGATTGTTATGAAGTCAGGCTTTTCATACCCTGCCAGCCAGATGAAATGTATGTCGCGCAGGAGCAATTGCTCTATGCGGCGACATGAATAGATATTGTTCATATAGGCATAGATGATGACCTTGAGCATCATGCGTGGATGGTACGGACACCTGCCCATACCGTTGTATAATTTGTTGACCGAACTCATATCAAGATGGTCCACAATGCTGGAAACGATGCGTACGGGGTCGTTTTCCGCAATATTTTCATCGATTCGTTGCGGAAAAAGAACCATTTGGTTGGTGGTATAAGAACGAAAGTGTAACTTTGCCATAGTTAAATTTTTCTATGGTCTAAAGTTACAACAAATTTTAGACATAGCAAAGCCCTGGCTTGTGAAAGTCAGGGCTTTGTGATTTTTTTAGAATAAGAGAGTTTTGACTTTACCTTTGCATTATCAGATATTAATTATAAAAAGTTCATCTCTGATTCA
>ENA-OOUZ01000394-OOUZ01000394.1-human-gut-metagenome-genome-assembly--contig:-NODE-394-length-22593-cov-2.872083_pt1 | contig 22593 bp, 20 predicted proteins | sample MGYA00241546_ERZ501274 | MGnify/ENA primary metagenome ERZ501274 (study PRJEB25962, sample SAMEA2042363) | human gut metagenome | biome: human gut; feature: human-associated habitat; material: faeces...
AAGCGAGCAGGGCTGCCGATACTATAAGCACAACCGTAATAATATTCAGTGATGCAATCAGGTCACCAAAATTATCTTTGATACCTGAGAAATACGATATGCTTTCCATATTGAATTTTTTCATGATATCAGAACCAAACTGCTGTTGTCTGTCCATGTCAGTGCTTGTAAGATTGGCTATGAAGCTGTTGCGCGGTGCCGTTTCGCCGAAACATTTCTCATAATAGTCATCCTGCATAAAAACATATTGTCCTACATACATGTTAATTATACCGGAAACTTCCACTTCATAATATTTGTCATCCGATATACTGACATACAGGCTGTCACCGACACTGATATCAAAGTCTTTAGCCATCTTATATGAAATCAATGCGCCGTCATCCGGAATTTTGATTTTGTTACCTTTCTTATGATCGGTAAGGGTTACAAATTCCGCATATTTGTCGGCATCATCCACACTTACAAGCGTTATATTCTTGTTTGACGAGCCTGATGAAGCTCCGTCAATATTGGCAGTTCCGCTGTACTGGGTATCTATGTAAACATTCTCAACCATATCGGAGCTGTCACATTCTTTTTTGAAAGCATCCTTATCGGACCTGTCAGTGAACATACCGGAAATGTCATATGCAAGAATATCCTCATACTGTCCCACCATAACCGTGGCAACACTGTTTTTGATTCCAAAACCGGCCAGAATAAGTGCCGTACATCCGGCAATTCCAATCACAGTCATAAAAAATCGTTTCTTATATCTGAGAATATTCCGCGCCGTCACTTTACCGGTAAAAGACATTCTTTTCCAGATGAAACCGATACGCTCAAGTATGACTTTTTTGCCGTTTTTCGGTGATTTTGGGCGCAGCAGCATCGCCGGTTCTTCCGTTAATTCCCCGATACATGCCGCTATAACCGCAACAACCGTTACAAACACCGCAATAGCCACCGCCACTATACACAAAGCAATCTGTGGTGCCGGCACAAGGCCGTCAACAGTATATACTGTATTCCACGCCGTGAATATAATGCCAGGAAATGTATTGAGTCCGACAAAACATCCTATCACTCCTCCTGTCAGCGAAGCCACGGCTGCATATGTGATATATTTCATTGCGATACGGAATTTATTATATCCCAGTGCCTTAAGTGTACCTATAATCTGGCGCTGTTCATCCACCATTCTTGTCATCGTTGTGAGACATACAAGTGCAGCGACAAGATAAAAGAATGCCGGAAAAATCTTGGCAATCGCATCCATTCTGTCTCCGCAGTTTCCGTAATCCACATATGAAAAATGTGAATTTCTGTCATACACATACCATTTTAACGGTATGCTGCCGTCCGAAGGTATCATCTGCCCGGCAGCGAGCTTCTCCATTGTATTCTCTCCAAGCTCCTTGACACGTTCCTTTACCGGGTCAGTCAGGTCAAAATATTCATCAGAATATGTATCAAGAGCAGCCGCCCCGTCTATGGCAGCATATATAACACTATATCCGCTGTCCTTGTAAAGGAGATTTCCCTTAAATTCATCTAACGGTATATACATAAGATACTCAACCTTACCGTTTCCGACTGAAGCCGAATCATATTGATATGACAGATAATATGGTGTGGTTACTTTGCCGACTATCGTGTAAGTATCATCATTAAGTGTACTGTCAGTGATAGCGGTATCCGTTCCGCTTGAGAGATTGAGAGTGTCACCGACACTGAGTTCTCCGTCTCTCATTTCATAATACCTTATGACACATTCTCCGCTTTTTTCCGGCAATCTGCCCTCGACAAGCGTCAGTTTGTTAATCGGATCATCATTTTCCGGGTCATATGACATTATCTGAAATACTTTTTCACTTGTACCGACATCTGCCACGGCATTGGTCACATACGCACCTTCTGCCCGGCTTATTCCATCGGTATTTCTGACATCTTCGACATCTTCATCCGAAAAGCCCACCGGAGAATATATCTTAAGGTCAAACAGATTTTCCCTGTCAAAATAAGCATCCGCAGACCTTTTCATATACGGGGCCGAGGCTTTAACGCCGACGAAGAAGGCCACACCTACAAGGACTATACCGAATATGGATATAAAACGTCCGAATGTTTTCTTTATCTCGCGGATGGTATCTTTAAAAAGTGCATTTTTCATTACCATTCAATCCTTTCAACCGGTTCAGGATGTTCGTTGACATGTATGCTGTCAACTCTGCCGTTCTTTATCTTTATAACCTTATCGCCCATGGCGGTAAGTGCAAGATTATGTGTGATTACTATAACTGTCATGCCATTATTACGGCACGTATCCTGGAGCAGTTTAAGAATCGCCTTACCTGTATTGTAATCAAGTGCTCCTGTCGGTTCATCACACAGAAGGAGCTTAGGGTTCTTAGCCAGCGCCCTTGCAATGGCAACTCTCTGCTGCTCTCCGCCCGATAACTGAGCAGGGAAATTATTGCGTCTGTCCGCAAGTCCGACCGCTGCCACAGTCTCACCTATGTTCAGCGGATCACGACATATCTGCGCAGCCAGCTCAACATTCTCCGTTACAGTAAGATTCTGTACCAGATTATAGAACTGGAATACAAAACCAATATCATATCTGCGGTATGTGGTAAGCTGCCTTGAATTATACTTGCTCACATAGTCACCGTCCACAATTACATCTCCGCTTGTAGCGCTGTCCATTCCACCGAGAATATTAAGAATTGTACTCTTTCCGGCACCGCTTGCTCCGGCTATGACGACGAACTCACCTTTCTCAATCGTAAAATTCACACCGTCGAGTGCTTTAATATCAACCTCACCCATACGGTATATTTTCTTAACATCCTTAAATTCAATAAACGAAGCCATTTTAATCACATCCTTTACTTTTTGTTGATCTTCCGTATATGAAAAAAGAAGTTGCACATGTTATAAGTTCTGCAACCCAGAACGCATTCCACACGCCGGCAGCTCCGGCAATTCTGCTTAATATAAAAGCAGCCGGAATAATTATTACAACATATCTCATTAACGATATCACTAATGACGGAACACCCTTTCCAAGGCCTTCAAGTGCTCCTGATGCCACCACCGATACCGTAGAAACAACAAATCCCGCACTGATTATCCTCAGTGCCTCTCCGCCTTTGGCCATGGTTACCGGATTATCGGTAAAAAATCCAATCAGGCGGTCCGGAATCAGCAGACATATTACTGTTCCCGCAAACATTATCACCGCACACATTGCAAGTGTTATATTATATATTTTCTTAACTCTTTCTTTCTCTCCGGCACCATAATTATATCCGATTATAGGACGCATTCCCTGAATGATTCCGTTGGCCGGGAGATACAGGAACGTCTGTAGCTTATAATATATACCAAGTATCGTAACATACATTTCTGAATATGCACTCAATATTGCATTCAGTGCACTTGTAAGAAGTGACGGCAGTGCAAGATTAAGAATGGCAGGAATACCTATTCCGTAAAGCCTTCCGGCAATCGCCGCATCAGGTTTAATATATTTACTCCTGAATTTTACACTTATCGGACGCCTTATATAGAAATATAAATACACCGCCAATGTCACTGTCTGGCCTATTCCGGTAGCAACGGCCGCACCTCGTATTCCCATTCCCAATACAAAAATCATCACCGGGTCCAGAATTATATTAACAATGCATCCGCTCATAAGGCCGATCATTGTAACTTTCATCCGCCCTACGGACTGGAAGACCTTCTCAAATACAAGGTCTGCCATATTTATCACAGAAAAAGCAAAAACCGTTACCGCATAAGTCACACCCATATGTCTGATCTCATCATTATGTGTGAATGCACTAAGAAACGGATTTATAATAATTGACGCCAGCACTCCCAGTACCACTCCATGGAGCAGTGACAGTACCATTCCCAGTGTTGCCGCACGGTTTGCCGTATCTTCATCCCCTGCGCCGAGAAAAAAGGCTATAACAGCATTAATGCCGACACCGAATCCTATTGCTACGGCATTGATAAAATTCTGTATCGGAAATACCAGTGAAAGTGCTGTCATGGCGTCTTCGCTTATTCTGGCAACAAAGAGGCTGTCAATAATATTATACAGCGAATTGACCATCATGGATATTACCATTGGCAGCGACATTGATACTATCAACCCGAATACAGGTTTTTCTTTCATAAAAGTCTCATTCATGTCTTATCCTCTAAAGTCAGTTTACGGTTGATGCTATTATCGTCATCTTTCCGTCAATGTGTACCTTTCCGTATCCGGATGGGATTATAAAATGCATACCTTTCTTAATATATGTACCGTCAATACTTCCTTCACCGTCTATAACACTCATATTCATAAACGGATATACCATATTGAACGCAAATCCTTTCTCGGATACTATCTTGAACACTTTATATAATCTGCATGACTCAATTTCATACAACTCATCAGCCGGAATATTGATATAGTTTCTTACGCTTTTACCGGCATCCGGTGCCGGAACCGTAATCACATCCATACTCTGCTTTATGTGCAGTTCTCTGGGCGATCCGTTCATCAGTCTGCCATAATCATACACCCGGTATGTTATATCACTGCTCTGCTGGGTTTCTAAAAGCATACATCCTGCTGTTATCGCATGAACCGTTCCCGGCTCAATCTGGATAAAATCGCCTTTCTTAATAGGGACATATCTTATAAAATCATTCCATCTTCCGGCTTCTATCATGGAAACCAGTTCCTCATGTGTTCCGGCATTATGTCCTATAACAAGCTTTGCATTGTCCGGGCAATCTATTATATACCAGCATTCCGTTTTTCCATATGAGCCATTCTCATGTGTCGAAGCGTATTCATCATCAGGATGAACCTGAATACTCAAATCTTCTTTGGCATCTATTATCTTAATAAGAAGCGGGAACCTGTCACAGTCAATATTACCGAACAATTCAGGGTGTGAAAAATACACTTCCGAAAGTTTCTTTCCGTCATATTGTCCTCCGGTTATTGTGTCATCTCCTCCGGGATGCGCTGATATTCCCCAGCACTCGCCAATATCATCTCCATGCTCATCATATCCGAATACATCCCTAAGCCTTGTTCCGCCCCATATTGTATGGGAAAAGCATGGTTTCATAAATAATAATTCCCGCATCATTTATCTCCACAGACATTAATTTCGATTAAAATAGAAGCATAATCTCCCACAGGTCTTACAACCGGAAGTCCGGCTTTCATAAGAACATCTCCGGTATATTTAACTCCATTAACATTATATACCGCATCCGGTTCCAATCCGCATAACCTGATCAGATGTTTTCTCATATTTGGTTCGGCAAGGACCTGCACAAATGTCACCAGCGCACTTTTCCTGTCTTTGGATACAATTTCATAACAGTCATATCTTCCGTTTCCGGAATATGATGCAATTCTGTAATAATCGCCGGTCTGGATAAGCCTGCTGTATTTCTTATATAATTCGACCTGTATAGGTATCATATCAGTTTCTTCATCAGACAGTTTCGTCACATCCAGTTCATATCCGAAGGTTCCGCAAAGAGCCACTTCACCTCTTGTCTTAAAAGGTGTAACTCTTCCTGTCTCATAGTTCGGGCACGCAGATACATGTGAACCAATCGTAGAAACCGGATATACCATAGCAGTTCCTTCCTGGATTGCCAGTCTTTCAATTGCATCAGTGTCATCAGAGCACCATATCTGCGGGCTGAAATATAACATTCCGGGGTCAAATCTTGCACCGCCTCCCGAACAGTTTTCAAGCAGAAGACCTGGAAATTCTTCAAGCAGCCTCTCCTGCATCGCATATACCGCAAGAATCTGTCTGTGACAGATTTCTCCCTGTCTGTCGGCAGGAAGGTAATTGCTTCCGACATCGGTAAATGATCTGTTCATATCCCATTTGACATATTCAACATTAGCGCTTCTTAAGACCGATGCTATACTTTCATACACATAGTCCACTGTTTCCGGTCTGGTAAGGTCAAGCACATACTGATTACGCACCTGTGTGCCTTCTCTGCCATGGTATTCCATAACCCAGTCAGGATGCATTCTGTACAAATCTGAATCCGGTGAAACCATCTCAGGTTCAAACCACATTCCGAATTTCATTCCCATGGAATTAATTCTGTTAACGAGATGCTTAAGTCCGCCTTTTATCTTATTCTTGTTCACAACCCAGTCACCAAGACTGCTGTTATCACTGTTGCGGTGGCCGAACCATCCGTCATCCATAACGAACATCTCTATTCCTTTATCCGCTGCACGTTCTGCTATCTCTATAAGCTTGTCCGAATCAAAATCAAAATGGGTGGCTTCCCAGTTATTGATAAGTACGGGACGCGGCATATATTTCCATCCGCTTCTTATAAGATGATTTCTGTATAAATCATGGAATGTTCTGGTCATATGTCCCAGTCCTGATGCCGAAAAAACCATCACTGCTTCAGGTATTTCAAGCAATTCACCCGGTTCCAGTTTCCATTCAAAGCCTTCATGATTGATTCCTATGAACATTCTGTCATTATCAAACTGGTCCTTGGTGACACCAGCCTCAAAATTGGATGAATATATCAGGTTCATTGCATATACATATCCTGATTCCTGTGTACATCCTTTTGACACCATGGCAATAAACGGATTCTGCTGATGCCCCGGAATGCCACGCTGTGACTCTATCCCGGTAGTACCATATCCTATCGGTCTCGTGCATATATGCCGTTCTCTTCCCCATGAACCGTTAAGTGTCAGCAGTTCATATTCTTCATCACGGACATCAACACATGCCGACAACGCATTGGTAATATAAAATGCCTCATCTCCGATATTATATATTATAGCACTGCGGCATATTGCATCAGCATCGCCATACACACAGTAGTTTAACAGAACTTTTACACCGGCACACTCGTCTTTGAGCGTAATCTCCAATGTTTCGGCATTACTTCCCCATGTGTGCGGAAGTGATTTAAGACCTGTATCTCCGGCATACACCCTGTACGAATCAAATATAAGTTCAAGACCTTTTTGTCCCGCGCCATTACGTACTCCGATACATCCGCCTCTGAAATCACCGTTGTCCGAGCACGGATATTCCATCGCGAACCTTTCAATAAAAGGCCCTTTCTCTCCCGGAGTTTTAACCGGATCAAACGGCCACTCATCTTCTGACATAAGGTATCTTACATCCGATGAATTTAATTTTTCTCCATAATATACATGTCCTAGATAACCGTTATCTGCAACCGCCATTATATAACTTGTATTCCGGGTATCTATTTTAAATAAGTGTTGTTTCTTGTTATATGTGATCATCACTGTGCCTCCTTCGTCAAGATAAAATAGTCCACAAGCCACTTACCGCCTATATTTCTGAATATTATTCTGTAGTTAAATTCCTCTTCGCCGGATTCCATAGCTCCATCTTTGAATTTGTAAATCCGTCCATAATATCTGCAGGTAAAAAAATCATCTCCGTAAGATACATAATCCGTTACATCATGTTCAAGTATATCAACCGTATCCGGAGTCCAGCCCCATGCCGCTGATGTAAGGACCTCACTGATCATTCTGTATGCATCGGAGTCCTTCTCAATATATTCCGCAATTTCTCCGAATGATTTCTTCTTATAAAGAGTGTATATATAAGAATCCATTGCGTTCATTACATAGGTTTGTAAATCATCCGGCATTGCCGTGCTGCCCTGTCTGAAATCGTATACCGAGCCGTTAATAACAGATTTTAACATTTGTCCGTCGGCATTAATTGCAGCAATATTTCTGTTTCCAAACGTATATTCTATATGATATCTCGCATTATCAGATACACTGACACCGAGTGATTTCAATTTACGCGTAAAATCATCATCCGATACACTGTTCTCCACTATATATTCATCTGATAATTCCTGCATATTATACGCGACTTTGCACTCTGCCGGTACCCATATATCAATATCCGTATATTCTATTTCATCTGTGTCAAAAGCCATATCCTTTAAGGCCCATCCATGGAATCCGAATTCATCATTTTTGCCTGATGCTTTAAGTGATATTACAGCAATTCTGACATCACCGGCCATAATGTCATATCTCGGGATTGAATTGGTGTTTTTCTCATTTTCACGAAAACTCACACCATATACCGATATCAGATTATCAAAATATCTTGCATGGTTTATCTCCGGGTTAATGCCTTTCATTACATTCAACCCATATTTATCTATGTATTCAAGAATACTGTCATAATCAAGTCCGGACACAAATTCCTGCACATAATCCGTGGCACTTCCGGCCTGTTTTGCGCTGTCGTAGTCATTCTGGTATTTCTTGAGTTTCGTCCACACAATGGCACATATGCCAACGGCAATTACCGCAAGGATTATCGTATATGTTTTCATGAAAGAGCCAAACCGGCTTTTGGTTCTGTTCTTTCTCATGGATCCTCCTTATTACGTACAATAATTGCAGTCGGTACACCACGCGCACCATATACAGAAGATATTTTGTTATGTATTTCACCATCATAGTACAATACTGTTGACCCGCCGCCGTCAAGGTTGGCTGCATTAACAGCACCAAAATCCAACATCTCGTTAATCAGATCATTCATCGATGCTCCGAGACTGTGTGCCTGTCTGCCGTCTATAATCAGAAGAAGTACCGCGCCGTCCGCACGCTGTCCGATTGCAGTTCTCGGATTCAATCCGCCGCCCATTCCGCTGACTTCAAGCGGTGTCCCATTCAGAATCAGAAAAGGGCCGAATGATACGGCATCTCTTATTCCTCTGTCCACAGCCTGCTGCCCCGTCATGTTGCCTATCACGAACACATTATTATTATCAAATCCTATAAGATCATAGCTCTCCGTCAGGCTGCCATACCTTAATGTTCCTTCGGACATAACAATTCCTCTCGGCGTACCTCCGTCTCCTACACCGCCTATATCTTCAAATCCACCGGCATTTGCAGCCAGTACGGCTCCATATTTATCGCATATAGCCGGTACGTTAATTCCCGGCTCTCCGCTGTAATCTCCCGAAACACCGACCATGACTCTCGAAGGATCATTTATAACTACCATAGTTCCCGAATACGTCGCCCCCGACACTTCGTAAAGAAATACACCGCCCATATCTTTGTACGGTTTTCTCTCTCCGTCATCCAAATCTTCCGGAATCATGCTGCCCGTATGATTCTGATTGTTAAATTCTATGAGTTCCGTATCTGAGATCTCATCCGTTGTTCTGACGGTATTGGCTGCCTCTATTCTCTCTATAGTCGATTTACTGACAACCATATTGGCCAGAAATCCGCCCATGCTCGATTCCCTGACCGACATTACGAATAAGTCCCTCGCAACCTTTGACGGTCCGTGCGTACATACCAACATAACGCCGTATATGCACACAATTGTCATTCCCAAGGTAACTCCGAGTATTGCAAAAAAGCGCCGTATCGCAATACACACTTTGCGAGCGGCACTGTTTCTACTGTCTTTGCTATGTTTAATGTTCTTCTTATTAGTATCTATTTCCTTCATCGTATGTATGCGCACCCACTGACATGTTTCTTAATACTATTGTATCAAAAGACGGTGTTATTTACAAGGCTTTTCTTGTTGTTACTTAAACTTCACCATGTTCATCCTTACATACATCGACCCATCCTGCGGCTCCAGACACAGCTTCAAGTTCAGGTATTGTCAGTTTAACGGCACTATGGTCGTCTCCTGCCGCAGGGTATACCGTATCGTACCTCTTAAGACTTTCATCAAGATACACATCAATACCGTCATTAATTCCAAACGGGCATACACCACCCGGCGCATGTCCGATAACATTCTCAACTTCCTCAAACGGTATCATCTTGGCTTTGTTGTGAAAATAATCCTTGTATTTCCTGTTATCGATTCTTGCCGTTCCCTCAGTCAGGATAAGAACAGCTTTATCTCCCTGCATAAATGACATGGTTTTGGCAATCATTCCCGGTTTGACTCCAAGAGCATCCGCCGCCTCCATAACGGTCGCCGTTGACTGTTCCAATATAATTATATGATCTGCATAACCTTTTTCCTTAAGGTAATTTGTTGCTTTTGTTAATGACATCGTGTTTATCCTTCCTTGTGTACCATGCGTGTATTAATATATTGTGTTAGAAAATCGAATAATTTCTTATTTGTGCCGGCATTTACCAATTCTGACTCACTGTATTCCGGCAAAGGTATCCCCGGATTGCATTCGCCGCATATATCTATACCGATTATCCTGTAATTCTGCATAAAATATGACAATATATTTTCCAATACCGGCAGGCTCATCATGCCCTGACTCCAGTTCGTCTCTGAATATTTTAAACCGAGCACATCTTTGTCTATCGATATATATACCGGAAGATTGCTTATAATACCGGCAATTTTATTTTTATCTTTCCCAGACTTTATCTCTTCCGCTGAAAAAGTCAAAAGTTTTCCCTGCCCGTCCCGGTAATAAATCTGTTCTATATCATCCTCCGGAGGACCAATTAATACCAACTGTTTCAGGTACGGGTTATTTTCGAGAGTTTGTCCGGCCCAGTCGCCGCAGCTTATCATATTATCAATCATAGGCTTCTGCATATCCGTATGATGATCAAACACCACCAGAACAAAATCCTCATCAATTCTATCTGTAATTATCCCGGTAACATAATGATAATTACCCGAATCAAGAAAATGTATTCCGTTAATTCCATAAGGCTTGATCCTTGCCCAGATTTCATCTGCGGCACATCCGGAACAATATAAATCGCATTCTGTAATATCCGAGCAGTCAATCCAGTGTATTTTATTTCTATCGGGTATTCTCTCATCACAATAGACATGCGAAAAATCCAAAATCAAATTATTCATCCGGATTTCTCCATTCATCAAATATATTTTTTATACTCATTTTAATGTAAAATTAATGAGATATCAATACCGGCCTGCAATTGTCTGATAACGATATCTGACATTTGCGGCCGGCACATCAACAATATTCAGTTTTAATTAGACTCTTCCAGGAATCTTCTCTTACCTTCTTCAAATTCAGCAGGATAGAGTTTTCGGACTTCATCTTCATCGACATTAAAGCGAAGCATATTGATTACTGCTTTCGTATTTGCCTCGTTAGCAACTTCGCTTACAGCTTCGTTTACAGCCTCAGCAATCATATTTTCCATTATTTCACACACGACTCTTTTTCCTCCTTCACTTGTTTTTAAGGATTTCGAATCTCTGTACACTCAAATACATTATATCCCAGTTACTGCACGGTTTTCAATACTTCTTTTATTTTATTCACCCGATAAGTCATACATATGATCTTCTTCAGTTATTTTGCGAATAACCCGGCATGGATTTCCGGCTGCCAGACTATATGGTGGTATATCTCTTGTCACAACACTTCCTGCACCAATTACGCACCCTTCTCCTATGGTAACGCCGCCACAAACAACCACATTAGATGCCAGCCAGCAATTATCTTTTATAGTGATCGGCTTCGCATATTCAAGATTATAAAGGCTGCCATCTTCTCTTTTCCTGGCATTACGTTCCTCCGGCAATAATGGATGCATAGGAGTTGCCAATGTAACATTTGGACCAATCAACACGTTATCTCCTATATGTATTTCACCCACGTCTAAACAGGTAAAATTAAAATTAGCAAAGCAGCTCTTTCCAAAGAACGTATTACATCCATAATCAAAATAAACAGGTGCCTGCAAATACGGAAGTTCCTCTGTTTCCGACAATAATTCTCTCAATATCCGTGTTTGCTCTTCTGCGCAATCTTCATCCGTCAAATTATATTTTCTTGCTAATTTACGCGCATTCAGGCGTAATTGTTCCAATTCTTTATCTGATGAATCATATAACTCTCCACTTATCATTTTTTCTCTTTCAGTCATCTCTGCTAACCTCCAATTCAAGTGAATTTGAAATATAAAATCGGAAATCATGTTTTTTACAATACTCCTCTATTTTCTGAATCAGCTTACTGTCTGTTGTATATTCCAACAGATACACTTCTGCACCGTCTGCCTTACACGATTCCACATATTCGCAGAAATAATCTCTATCGTCCTTATTCTGCTCATAAAAGGTTCCCTTATCAAAATCAATACCGCTCCATACCGACTCCTGGTTCACGCCGGTCATAATATCTTTAGCAGTCCCATAACGTTCCCTATATTCCGTTACATAAACATCGCCGCCATTGATTATAACTTCTTTTCCGAGTGACATAACATCTTGCAGAATAACAGTAAGTCCATCAAATATACTTGCCGTAGTAGCATAATAATACACGTCACAATTATCAATGAAAAAACCATCAACACCTTTTTCATATAATTCACGGGCAAGGTTTCCTATAAACTTCTGCCAGTCCGGACTGGATACATCCATCCATTTCTCTTCTTCCCAATGCTCATAATCACCGAGTGCCAGTTTCTCATAATCCGCATAATATTCCCTGAAATTCTCGATTGAGCCAATATTAAGGTAGGTATATACGGTTACTTCGTTTTCATGCAGAATCCCGATATCTTTCCGGGTAAAATACTGTGCATCAATCACAATTGTATCATATTCTTTGAACCTTTCCAGCGATGAGTCATCCGCATTCAGGAAAACTCCATAATCTTTTTTCTCGGGCTTTTTTGATTTATTATCTTTTATGAAAAATAAAAATCCACCGATAATAAGCAAAAGGACAAACAATAAAACCAAAACCGTTATTTTTCCGCGTGATGTTTTCAACATCTGTTCATTTCCTCAGGTCAGCGTATTTTTCTGTATTTCAATGGTGACACCCCATATGTTTCCTTAAAACTTCTGATAAAATAGCTTACATTCTGATATCCGCTCTGCATCGCTATCTCCGTAACCGGGATATCCGTGTCCTGTAGCAGCTGTTTTGCATGCTCCAGCCGTAAATAAGCAACATACTGTGACAGCGTAATATGGAAATGCTCTTTAAAATATCGCGATATATATTTTTCCGAAAGATGAAACCTTTCCCCAAATTCCTTTAAAGATATCTTTCCGGAAAAATTCTGTTGAATATATGAAAGCATTTCTTTTTCTACAGTATTTCTGCCGCTTATGTCATTTTCGATTATATATTCTTTGTTCCACATTTCAAGGATGAATTGAAGAAGAATTATTTTTGTCTTTATCTGGGCTGTGATTTTCGATTCACTTTCATTTATTTCAATCAACTGCCCGCACAGCTCTTTTGCCACATCCCCTATTCTGGGTTTTATCATCAGATGCCCGCTGCTTAATGGTTCGAGCAATTTATCATCCAGCGTATCATCTGTGCGAAAAGATATGTATTTTAACGGAAAAAGAAAAGTAAAATACTCCACATTACCGTTCTGCGTTCCCATAAAATGCAGGCTGCCCGGTGACACAACAAACGCTTCCCCCGATTTCCCGGTATAGCTCTCTCCTGATATGCTTACAGTCAAAAGACCGCTTTTCACATATATAATTTCGAGTTCATCATGCCAATGTACCGGTATCTGAAAAGGTCTGCCGTTATTCCATATATGATACGTACTGAACGGATCATCCTTGGTACCATGTGGTTTATTTTCCTTTAAATCAAGATACATAATCCCTCCTGCAACTATACAAGGCTCTTACTTTTCCATTTTCCGCTTTTCCATCTGAGCACCATTCCTACAGCTCTCGCACACTCATCGGCTGCCATTGCAATATATGCTCCTATTGCCTGGAGCCCCATATTTATTCCCAGCAGATACGTTCCGCCGACTGCAAACAGATACATAAATATTGCACCCATTACAACCGGGAAAAGTGCATCTCCGCTGGTCTTCAATGCCTGGCCGTACACAAGATTAGTCACCCTTCCGAATTCAAGGAATATATCTACTACCAGAAGTTTTACCACAAGAGCTACCATCTGTGTATTATCTGTAAATATATGGACTATAAAACGTCCGGATAATGCAAATGTCACAGAAAAGCAGGTTGCTGTTATCAGACCATAAATCACCGCTTTTCTTGTTCCCTTGTCACATTCTTCATATTCTCCGGCTCCGATTCTCCAGCCGGTCATAATAGCATTGGCCTGAGCAAGTGCGGCTCCTACACAGTATGAAAAATTGGCTATCTGTATGGTATAAGAACGTGCCGTAACATTCATTCCATCCGAATCCATCTGATTCATAAAACGCACAACAAGTGTCATTGCCACATTATAAAGTGCTGTTTCCAGTGCGGAAGGGAATCCTATCTTAACAATCTGCGCAAGAATTTTTCGCGTTGAAATACGTTCAGGATTCTTCTTCGCTTTTATAAGTACAGCTCCCATTACTGCTACAATGATAAGGTTCACGACCCTTGAAATAACCGTAGCAACGGCAACTCCCATTACGCCCCATTTAAAAACAAACAGGAATATCGAATTGAGTATTATATTGATGACGTTTCCTGCAATCGTACCTATCAATGAATGTTTTGTATATCCAAACACTCTGAGATAGCTGGAAAAAATAGGAATAAGCGCATTTAAAAAGCATGCTCCTCCAACGATTTTAAGGTATGTTTCAGCCGGCGCAAGTAAAGCCGGAGCAATGCTTACTACTCTGAGTATTCCGCCGGAAAAAACAGCAAGAATAACAGACATCACTATGCCTATCGAAGCATTAAATATAAGTCCCAGCTGTCTGGCCTGATATGCAATTCCCAGCCTTCCCGCTCCGATATTCTGTGACATAACCGCAACCATACCTGATGATATTACGCCAAACATTATGATAAAAACACCTATGTATGTATTTGCCGTTCCCACTGCTCCTACAGCCTGGTCGCTTACAGACGATAACATAAGTGTATCGACCATGCCCGAAAGCATATATAATAATGTTTCTAAACATATTGGCACAGATAACTGTGTCAGTGTCTTTTTCTCAACTGCCATATTCTGCTCCTTAAATACTAATATAACATATATTGTCAATAGTACGCTATATTTTCACATATTTCTTGTAGAATATTATGCAGAAATTGCACTATTTCCACCTGTTTCCGTTATGTAATTGCCGATTCCATTAGGGAAATTGTTCTGTTCGTTGTTTGTCCTCCGTAAAACCGGAAGTTATCTGCTCACACATTCTGATGATGCCTCACTATTTTCTACGATTCTTTTTATGTCTTTTCTCATAATCTGCTCTAAATTGATTTTGAGAAATGAGAAAATACCGATCTTGCATTCAGTCGTGACCGTCCATTGGAGTTTTGCCACAAGACGCCTTACTTTCTCAAGGTACGCAGTCAGCCCCTCATCATTATACTCAGGGAGCTTTACCCCGTGTTCTGCGTCCATTTTATAGGAAAAGGTCGGATTAACAATGATGTCATCTTCTGCTGATTTGATAAAATAGGGTTCTACTGCGGATGCTTGTTCCAGCTGAATCGGCACAAGCAAAATAGGCGCACAAAAAACATAGTTCGAGGAGGCGCTTTCCTTCCAGTGGACGAAACCAAATACCATGTACGCAACATTGACGCCGGTTTCTTCGATGAACTCCCGTGCTTTCTTATCAATGTTTTTTACAGCAGTAAGTGGATTCGTAGCAACGTTATAAAGCAGGATTTGATTCTGCCGTTTGATTTTCCCGGAGTATTGTATCAAAAACGCGTTTTTTTCACCGGAAGCGTCGTACTCTTCTGGTGGCGAAATATGCAACTGCTCCGGTTCAGATGACTCTCCCAGCGTCTCAATTTGCAGCTGCTCTGTCGCAGATGATTCTTCCGGATCATCGTCCTCGATAATTTTTGGATCAAAGACCTCAAAAGATGCTGTCCCATCTACTTTCTCAAATAGCACGTCAGAAGACGGGAGCAAAACCTCCACAGTTGAAGCTCTCATATCCTTAAAATTGATTAGATTATTGCGCTTTCCCGTATCCAGCAGCAAATCAGCCCACTTATCCAGCTTCTTTGTATCCACCGCTCAGCTCGCCTCCACACTTCAGTTATTAGAGCAATCCGTAATCTCCATAATGTCGCCAATATCACATTGCAGTGCTGTGCAAATCTTTACTAACACATCTGTGGTGACATTTTCATTCTTTCCGAGTTTTGCCATTGACGCATGACTGATTCCAGCCGCAGCACATAAGTCTTTTTTTCTCATATCACGGTCAATCAATAGTTTCCAAAGTTTTTTATAACTAACAGTCACAGACTACACCTCTGTTAAAACATTAAATCAAAGCTTTGTGTTCACATTTTGCTTAATAAAATTCTGCAAACGCTGAATTTAGTATAACACAAAGTACGTCTATGCTCAAGTGTGTAATTGTAAATCCTTGGTGACTTACTTAAAACCGCTTTGTCTTGCGTATTCACTTACCGCCCTGCGCCGTTTCTCACTATACGGCGCGGTCAGACAAAAATTCAAATGTTATCCAGAGGTATTGCAAATTGCTGTTAGGATACGTTCATCTTCATGATTATCGCTCTCTTTTCTGCCACACAATGTCATACCCCAGCGCGTCTGCCATCTCCACCGCCTCGGTCATGGTCATGCTGGTGCGGGCATTGATTATGACAAGCTCTCGAAAGAGCAGTTTGTCACATTAATTGAAATACTTAAGCTGTCCAAGCACATGAAAAGCCCAATTAACCAACGTGGGAAAGCACGTCCGTAGCTACCACACGGAAAAGGCAAAAAGAAACCATACCCAGCCCATGCGGGCGGGTATGGTTTCCTGTTTCAGATATGATTTTCTGCAAAGTGTTCTGTAAGCGTGAGTTTGGGTTGTTGTAGAAGTATCCTTAATTGAGGGAAAGCCCGGACTCCCACCTCGCTACAGTCTGTCTGGATACATCCAGTTTTCTCGCCAGTTCCTCTTGGGTCAAACCTTTATTCTTACGAATTAATTGTAGTTTTTGTGAAAAAATCATTGCATATCACCTCCACAATCATCGTACTATATTTTGAGCATTTATTACATAAACCGCTAATTGCTATTTTGCTACTATTATTATACATTACATATTCACTTATGATATGGTTCTCCGTTTATTATCCTGTAACTTCTGTACACCTGTTCAAGCAGTATGACCCTCATAAGCTGGTGCGGAAAAGTCATGTCAGAAAAGCTGAGCAGCATATCGCTTTGCTTTAATACACGCGGGTCAAGTCCAAGCGAACCTCCGATTATAAAAGCTATATGGCTTGTACCGCCGATACCCAGTTTATCTATCATTCCTGCCAGCTGCTCGGAATTTAATTTTTTACCTTCTATTGCAAGTGAAATTACATATTCGTCACCTTTAAGCGCACCGAGTATACGCTCGCCCTCTTTGGCCTTAATCTGGTCACACACAGTCTGCGAACAGCCCTCCGGGGTCTTTTCGTCAGGCAGTTCAACAACAAAAGGCTTACAGTATCTTGTAAGCCTTTTCATATATTCATCCACAGCCTGTGAATAGAATTTCTCTTTGATTTTACCAACACAGATAATTGAAATTTTCATCGCAGCAGACACACATCTCCATCCAGTAATTTCTCGAACTCGTTCATCGGCATAGGTTTGGCATAATAATAACCCTGTGCAATATCGCATCCGATATTGGTAAGAAACTCGACCTGTTCTGCAGTCTCTACACCCTCACACACTATCTTTATGCCAAGTCCGTGCGCCAGGTTTACAATTGATTTAATAATATATCTGCTCTTCTCGGATTCGTCATCCAGAAACTGCTTGTCCAGCTTAAGTTCACTAATCGGGAGCAGATTCAGCATGTTAAGTGAAGAATATCCACAGCCGAAATCATCCATCGATATATTGTACCCAAGCTTTGACATTCGTCTTATTAAATCAATCATATCATCCGTATTCTCCGTGAAAGCACTCTCCGTCAACTCGAATACGATATTATTCTTATTGATGCCGTATTTATCAAAAGTATTGATAAGCTTATTAATATAAACCGTGTCATACACATGCATTCTTGACTGGTTTACCGAAATAGGTACAGTATATCTGCCCCATTCGCTGCGCTTTTTGATCATGGCACAGATACGCTCAAGCATATAGAAATCGACCTTATTGACGAATCCGTTCTGCTCAAAAAGTGGGATAAAATCATTCGGTGCGATCATTCCGTCCTCCGGTGACATCCAACGCACAAGCGCCTCTCCACCGACAATATGTCCGTCCCTGAAACTCACCTTAGGCTGGATATAAGGAACAAATTCATGATTGTTCAGCGCCTTGCTCATCTTATATGTAAGTTTCTGTTTTCTGGCAATATCATAATTGATATTATTATCCAGAATGGTTACCATCTTGGATATGGATTTCTTGGAAAGCTTACTTGCTATTGCTGCCTTGTCAATCATCATATTGACATCTTCTCCATAATCCTCGATGATATACATACCACAGTTGCAATTTATTTTAATAACTTCTCTAAGTTCCTCGATTTCAAATTCAATATCTTCCAGATATGTCTCAATAATGTATTTAAGACTGTTAATATCAAGAAAATTAATCATAAAAACAAATCTGTCCGCAAACATTCTTGTAAAAATGCCATCCGGCATAATAATGTCATGAATCCTGTCTGCTACAGATTTAAGTACTCTATCACCCTGGTTACGTCCATAATAATCATTAATCGCTTTAAAATTACTTATGTCTATCACACCGACAACATAATTAACGTCCTTATATTTAAGCATTATTTCGGCATCATCAACAAACCTTGCAAAATTACCGTACCCTGATATCGGATCAATATTAATATGTTCGTCAATTAACTTCTGGGTATTCCTCTTTCCCATCCATAATGAATAGCCTACAATCACTAATATAAGTCCGACAAGAACTATAAGCAGATATACGTTGACCTGAATAGTGGCTGCATCTATCTCCATCTCAAGCAAAATCAATTGTGTAATCCTCACTCAACCAATAATATAATTCATTCCGGCATGCCTTACGGCACGCCGGATAATAATGCGCTGATTAATTCTTAGCGCTTAAGTACTCATCAATACCTTTTGCTGCAGCTTTTCCGGCTCCCATTGCAAGAATAACCGTAGCAGCTCCCGTTACGGCATCGCCACCGGCAAATACACCAATCTTGGATGTCTGTCCGGTTGTCTCATCAGCAACGATACACTTACGCTTATTGATCTCAAGACCCTTAGTTGTCGATGATATAAGCGGGTTCGGTGATGTTCCGAGTGACATAATAACTGTGTCAAGATCCATTTCAAATTCAGAACCCGGAATTTCCACAGGGCTTCTTCTGCCTGATGCATCAGGCTCGCCAAGTTCCATTCTCACGCACTTAATTCCCTTAACCCAGCCCTTGTCATCGACAAGAATCTCTGTAGGATTGGTAAGAAGATCAAAAATAATTCCTTCTTCCTTAGCGTGATGTACCTCTTCAACTCTGGCAGGAAGTTCTTCCTCACTTCTTCTGTAAATGATATGAACCTCAGCTCCGAGTCTCAATGCCGTTCTCGCAGCATCCATCGCAACGTTACCGCCGCCGACAACAGCAACCTTTGTTCCTGCTGCAATCGGGGTATCATAACCATCCTCAAAAGCCTTCATGAGGTTATTTCTTGTGAGATACTCGTTAGCTGAAAATACTCCGTTGGCATTTTCTCCCGGTATTCCCATAAATCTAGGAAGACCTGCACCCGAACCGATAAATACGGCTTCAAAGCCCTCTTCTTTAAGGTCATCAATCTTGACAGCCTTACCTACAACAACATTCGTCTCTATTTTAACGCCAAGCTTCTTAACGTTCTCAACTTCTGCCTGAACTACCTTGTCCTTCGGAAGACGGAACTCAGGAATTCCGTATACAAGAACTCCGCCGGCCTTGTGTAATGCTTCAAAAATAGTAACATCATAACCAAGTTTGGCAAGGTCTCCTGCACATGTAAGTCCTGACGGGCCTGAACCGATTACCGCAACCTTCTTGTTCTTTTTCTCTTTGGCCGGTTCCGGTGTGATTCCGTTCTCTCTTGCCCAGTCAGCAACAAATCTCTCAAGCTTACCTATTGATACAGGCTCACCCTTGATTCCTCTGATACATTTGCCTTCACACTGTGATTCCTGTGGACATACACGTCCGCACACAGCCGGAAGAGCTGATGACTGGCTGATAATCTTATAAGCCTCAGCAAAATTACCTTCCTTAACTTCATGTATAAATGCCGGAATATTGATAGATACCGGACATCCCTTCATACACATTGCATTCTTACAGTTAAGACATCTGGAAGCCTCTTCCATAGCCTCTTTCTCATTATATCCAAGGCAAACCTCTTCAAAATTGGTTGCTCTTACTTTCGGATCCTGTTCTCTTACAGGCACTCTCTTCATAACATCCATTATTTGTCACCTCCGCAGCCGCATCCGCCGTTCTTGTGAGTTGCACCCTCTGTAAGTGCCAGCATTGCGCGACCCTCCTGTGTCTTATACATCTGCTGTCTCTTCATAGCCTGATCGAAATCAACAAGATGTCCGTCAAATTCAGGTCCGTCAACACACGCGAACTTAACTTCATTACCAACCTGCACACGGCACGCTCCACACATACCGGTTCCGTCAACCATGATAGGGTTGACACTGACAACCGTATGTATTCCGAGTTCTTTGGTAAGAAGGCATACAAACTTCATCATGATCATCGGTCCTATAGCTACACAGTGGTCATACTCTTTACCAAGATCGTTTACGAGATATTTAATCGTATCCGTAACCATTCCGCCTCTGCCGTAACTTCCGTCATCTGTTGTTATATAGAGATTGCCGGCAACTTCCTGCATCTCCTTCTCAAGAATAACAAGATCCTTTGTCTTGGCACCGACAATAACATCAGCGGCAATACCGTGTTCATGGAGCCATTTAACCTGTGGATAAACCGGAGCAGTTCCAAGACCGCCCGCAACAAAAAGAATCTTTTTCTTCTTAACATCTTCAATATCGTCTGTAACAAGATCGGAAGGACATCCAAGCGGTCCTACGAAATCTTCAAGATAATCTCCTGTCTTAAGCTCTGACATCTTCTTAGTGGATGCTCCGATAACCTGAACAACTATCTGAACCATTCCTCTTTCTCTGTCATAGTCTGAAATCGTAAGTGGAATACGCTCACCATTCTCGTCAATCTTAGCAATAATAAACTGGCCCGGCTCGCATGATTTAGCCACACGCGGAGCTTCTATTTCCATAAGGAAAATATTGCTGGCCAGAAACTCAGCCTTAAGTATCTTGTACATAAAGCACCTCCTATATTTATCTAATTACCATTTTATACAATAGAATCAAGTAATGCAATACAAATATACTGGAAAATTGTAAAAAAATAGCGCGAAACCGATAAAAGTCCCACGCTATGATTGTATTATTTAACTGATGAAAGTTTATAACTTCCCTTTGAGCCTGTTACCTTATATACATCTCCGGTATTGGCATCAGCACCGTACCAATAATCCTGTGCATCATGTCCAATGTTGTAATAGAACATATATATCTGTTTATCATCGACTGTCTTTAATGAATAATAATCCATTGAACATTCATTATCATCTTTGTCAATATGTTTCTTATTGACAATTTTCTTGTCTATCAATGCACTCCATATGAAATCCTCTGCCTCTGTCTGAGTATATTTGGATTCATACGTTACCTTATATGTCTTGGATGCCATGGTGCTCTTTCCATGTCCGTCAACAACCATCACGGTAACAACCGTAGTTCCTGCCGGAAGTTCAAAAGGCTTGCTGTACTCTGTGCTGTCTGTAGTAGGTGCCGTTCCGTCAAGTGTATAATATGCCTTACTGCCTGACGCAATTCCGGTAACCGTAACCATTACTTTGGACGACTGTGAAATTGTCGTGTCTGACGGTGTTATTTCAGGTGTCGCCGGTCCTGAATACTGTATATTATAGGTCTTGGTTATAACATCGCTCTTAATTCCGTAATCGTTAACCGCATAGAATTTAACAGTGGTCTGGCCCTCTTTAAGTTCTATTCTGTTAGAAAAAACCTGTGCATTGTCCTTAGGATCTGAGCCGTCTATTGTGTAATATATCTTACATCCGTTATCAGCTGAAAGGAATACCTTCTGATCGTCGCTGTAACTGCCTTCATCCGGTGTCGCCACTGGATCCTGAGGCACATATTTCTTAAACAATGCAATAATATCATCATCTTCAGTGGCAGCTGCCTTTTCATACAGGTCGCCGAGCTTGGTATAATCTTTACCATTCAGATAAACTGACATCAGATTATAATATGCATTCTTGTTATCACTGTCACGGTCAATCACATCAAGCAATATCTCTTCTGCCTTATCATCCTGGGAAGTATTCTTATAACATTCAAACAGGTAAAGCATCATATTGATATTGGTATCACTGTCGCCCTTGCCTTCATCATAGGTAAGTGCTTTCTCAAAATCAGATATAGCGGTATCGTAATCTTTATCATCATAGGCCTTATATCCAAGTTCATTATAATATCCGTAATTATCTTTGCTCTTATTAAAA
>ENA-OOUZ01000422-OOUZ01000422.1-human-gut-metagenome-genome-assembly--contig:-NODE-422-length-21400-cov-3.317123_pt1 | contig 21400 bp, 15 predicted proteins | sample MGYA00241546_ERZ501274 | MGnify/ENA primary metagenome ERZ501274 (study PRJEB25962, sample SAMEA2042363) | human gut metagenome | biome: human gut; feature: human-associated habitat; material: faeces...
GCCACGATGCATAGCTTTGCAGCGCGTCCCGGCGCATCAGCATCAGGTTGAACCGATGCCCGGATCGGCGCGCCATCACGCGGTCAAACACGCGCTCCTGCCCCGGATGCAGCCGCGCAAGCGCCGCCCGCGCCTTCCGCAAATCCTCCTCGTGGTGCGCATGGGCATACTGCGTGAAGTTCGTTTCCAGCCAGTAGTGCCGCTTTTTCGGCAAAAAAATATCCGCCGTATCAAGCAGGGGCAGCAGCTGCGCGCGCGTCAGAATGCGCTTTTGCGGGCAGCCTGTCCTGCGGAGGGAGAAGTACCGCCGATAATGGCACAAGCCGTACCAGTCCGCATCAACATTGTGCGCCATCCAGTACAGCACCGTCAGTTCGCAGTAGCTGCCGTTCTTCGCGCTGATATTTTCGCCCGTATCGTCGCGCATCAGCCCCAGCGGCGGATGAATCGCCGCGCCCGCCTGAATTGGCGTATACAGCGCATCTGTCGGCAGCGCGTACTTTTCGTGCAGCGCCACGGCAAAAAAGATGCGCGGCTGTTGCATGCTTCTCCCCCCTTCCTACGCTGCATTGTACCATGCTCCCTGCCTTCCGTCAACAGCGAATGCGGACGGAAGTTGTAAATTTTCCATTCTTCTGCCGGTTTTCGTTGACAATCGCCTTCTTTTTATGCTATTCTTCAGGTTGGAGTATCATAGAAAGGAATGGCATTGATTATGAAGAAATGGCTGATAGCGCTGCTGACGCTGCTCGCGCTGAGCCTGAGCGTTGCCTTCGCCGCGGAAGCGAATGATATCACAGAGGACTGCAAGTTCAAGGTGTGCAGTTCCGGGCGGAAATACACGCTGATGACGGACAAGAAGTATACCTCTTACTGGGAGAGCAACAAAATCAAAACCCCATGGATCGCAATTACCGCGCCGGAGGGCAAGCCAATTGCCGGGCTTTATGTCTGCTTCGGCAACATGCCTGAATCGTGGGAAATCCAGACCAGCGACGACGGCAAGGACTGGTTCACCGCCGTGCCGGGCGACACGCGCTTCCTCCACGCGTATGTTGCGCTTCCGCAGCCCGCGCAGCATGTCCGCTTAGCGGTGACAAGCGAGAAGAAAACCGCCCTGCGCATCAACGACCTGTTTGTGCTTTCTGAGGGCGATTTGCCTGACTGGGTGCAGGTATGGCAGCCGACGGAGGAGAAGGCGGATATCCTCTTCCTCTCCACGCACCCGGATGATGAGCTGATTTTCTTCGGCGGCGCAATTCCCACCTACGCCGTCGAGCAGCAGCGCAAGGTGGTTGTGGCGTACTTCACCCGCTCCAACACCACCCGCTCCTCCGAGCTGCTCAATGGTCTGTGGCACATGGGCGTGCGGACGTATCCGGTCATTGGCAATTTCAAGGACAGCTATGCCAAAAATCTCAAAGCAGCCTATAAATCTGCGGGCGGCAAAGGCAAAGTCAACGAATGGATTGTGGGGCTGTATCGGCAGTACAAACCGGAAGTCGTTGTAACGCAGGACACCAATGGCGAGTATGGCCACAAGCAGCACATGATGATTGCTGACGCCGCCCAGAACTGCATTGCATTGGCAGCAAACGAGGATGAGTTCACCGCGTCCACCATTGCATACGGCACTTGGCAGGTCAAAAAGCTGTACCTGCACCTGTACCCCGAAAATCAGATTACGTTTGACTGGACGGTTCCGCTCAAGAGCATGAATGGCGCGACCGGCATCGAGCTGGCGGAAGAAGCCTATACCCTGCACAAGACGCAGGCATCCTCCGGCATGAGCGTCACCGAAACGGGCACGAAGTACGACAACCGCGTGTTCGGTCTGGCGTTCACGACCGTAGGCGAGGACGTCCGCAAAGACGACTTCCTCGAAAACATCTACGACGCGCCCGGTTCTTACGATGCGGCGGCAAACAACGTAGAGGCCACGCCCGCGCCCACCGAAGTGCCCGCGTACATGGCGCACATGCCTGCCCTCAACGCCAAGGGTTTCCTCGATGAGGGCGAATACATCTACTCTTCCGAGGACGAGGGACTGTGGATTTACGTCAGCCAGACCAGCAAAGTCATCATCCAGCGCAAATACGACGCAACCCAGCCGCTGACATGGTTTGAGGCGGATCTGTACGGCGATTTGGATGCGGGCGAAATGCTCCGCACGGTGCAAAACGACCCGGAGAAGATGGGCAAGGTGCGCGTGGACGCGACAGAAACCGCAAAGAAGCACAACGTCGTTTTTGCGATGAACACGGACTACTACACTTACCGCGTCGCCGTGAACAACAACCGCCACACGGGCATTGTCATCCGCGATGGGCGCATTCTCTATGACGACCCGTACACCGAAAAGCAGGTAACGAACTCCATGTTCCCGAATCTGGACATGCTGGCGTTCATGCCTGACGGCAGCCTTAAAGTCTACCACAGCTGGGAAAAGACGGCGCAGGAGTTCATCGACGAGGGTGTACAGACGGTGTACTCCTTCGGCCCGTATCTGCTGCTGGACGGCAAAGTGTCCGAGCGCGCCTACGCCAACAACGAGAACAAGAATCCGCGCTGCGCCATCGGCATGGTCGAACCCGGTCACTATGTCGCCATCATGTGCGAAGGGCGCCTGAAGCGCTCCGCAGGCGTTACCATCAGCTATTTGGCGAAGATGATGCGCGCCAAGGGCTGTCAGGTCGCTTTCAATATGGACGGCGGGCAGACGGCAGTGATGGTCTTCATGGGCAAGCAGCTCAACCAGATTGGCGCTTACGACGGCGGCAAGACCAACTCCCGCCCGACAAGCGAAGTGCTGGGCTTCGGCACATCCGAGCAGGTCGGGACGTACGAAGTGCAATAAACATACTATTTCAGGGCAGAAGAACGCGCTTCTGCCCTGTTTTTTCCGAAAAAATCGTGAAATTACGGCTCTCACCCTTGACGTGACAAGCACCAAAATGCTATAATAAAGCGTTTTCAAGCTACTATTTCGCGGGAAATGCCGGTTTGCGGCGCTTCCCTGACTTTTTCAGGAGGGATTTTCTGATGTCTGGGCATTCCAAGTGGCATAATATTCAGGCGAAGAAGGGCAAGGCGGATGCTGCCCGCGGCGCTGTTTTCACCAAGATTGGCCGTGAAATCGCGATTGCTGTGCGCGATGGCGGCGCAAACCCCGAATCCAACGGCAAGCTGCGCGACATCATTGCCAAGGCGAAAGCCAACAATATGCCGAATGACAATATTCAGCGCTCCATCAAGAAGGCGAGCGGTGAACTGTCCAACGTGACCTACGAGCAGATCACCTATGAAGGCTATGCGCCCGGCGGCGTTGCGGTCATACCATCACCGACAACCGCAACCGTACCGCTTCCGACGTGCGCCACTGCTTTGCCAAGAACGGCGGCAACCTCGGCACGACCGGCTCCGTCAGCTTCATGTTCGACGAGAAGGGCGTTCTGGTGGTGGAACGCACCCCCGGTTCGGACGAAGAAGAAATGATGATGATGGCGCTGGACGCCGGTGCGGAAGACATGAAGGTGGATGACGGCGCCTACGAAATCTACACCGCGCCGAACGACTTCTCCACCGTCCGCGAAGCGCTGGAGAAGCAGGGCGTCACCTTCCTGACCGCTGAAGTGGACAAGATTCCGCAGAACACGGTTGCGCTGCCTGACGAAGAAACGATCCAGAAGATTCAGAAGCTGCTGGAGATGCTGGAGGACAACGACGACGTGCAGAACGTGTATCACAATGCCGAACTGCCGGAAGAAGAGGACGACGAGGACTAATCCTCCGTCGATTTTCGCTGCCCCCTGCCGAGGAGTTTTCCTTCTCGGCAAGGGGGTTTTTGATTTCTGAAAGCCTTTTGCAATGTCCTATTATTCCGCCCAAAACAAAAAAATGCCGCAGATTTCTCTGCGGCGTTCGTGGCTCAAATAGGATTCGAACCTATGACACTTCGGGTATGAACCGAATGCTCTGGCCAGCTGAGCTATTGAGCCAAATGGTTGCGGGGGTAGGACTTGAACCTACGACCTCCGGGTTATGAGCCCGACGAGCTACCAAGCTGCTCTACCCCGCGTCATTCTGTCGCTTTTATCGGCGACATTGATTATTATACCCTATTCCAACGGTTTTGTCAAGAGGGTGCGGAAAGTTTTTTTGCAGCGGAAGCAGAGGATGAAAATGCGGCTGCTGACCTTCTTTCCCGAAAGCCAGCAGCCACGCTGTATTGATTCTATTTAGGCAGTGAGGGGGATTATTCCCACTCTCTCAGACTTAACACATTCTGTATAATTTATGTGTGTCCGATTCCAAGTGATGGCTCTGATTCTCTGAGGCATTCCTATTCCACTGCCTGTACAGCCTCCGGTTATCATTCTGTTATCAGGGTGATAACAGGGAAGACTGCTTTGCTGTAGCGGTTTGAGAAATTCCACAAGTATAGTATAGCGCAGAACGGGTGCTGATGCAAGAGAAAAGACACTTCGGGGAGCAAAGCATTTGAAGTTTATCGTGGTTTTGCCATTGAATCAGATATGCTTCTCTTGCATTTGAATGTGACCAGGAGTAGGGAAAAGCCAGTTAACCCTAACCACCGACTCGAACACGATACAGTTAGGATTGCTCATTCTGTTTTGATATGCTCTAATGTTCGTAAAATTATTCGTAAAGTATTGAACGAGATTTCTGCTCATGCTATAATGGAATCGAAAGGAGTGGTCTGCTCATGGCAATCATTAGCCCTGTGTCCGATTTGCGCAATTACAACACCGTTCTTGAACAGGTTTCCGCTGGTTCACCGGTGTATCTGACAGTCAATGGGCGTGGCCGCTTTACGATCCGCGATATTGCGGACGATGAAGAATTCGAGAAGGCAAAGGCGATGCTCCGCCTGATGTGCGAGCTCAATACGGGCATCCGTTCGGGAGAGGAAGAAGGCTGGGGGTCCGAGGATGATGTCCGGGCACACTTCCACAGCAAACGCAAATAAGGATTGAATACTCCCCGATTGCCGTTCGTGACCTCGAACGCGTCTGGGCGGAGGTTTTTGAATCTTCTGTCAGTGAAGAAACCACAACGAAATTCGTGACGTTCAAGTCCTATATGGTATTCTACAAGGTGGAGACCGATCGGATGCTGGTCAGCAGAGTGGTCTATGGAAAGAGCGACCACATGCGTACCATTTTCCGTAATGCACATGAGAAGTGATCCATGAAACGCTGGCGATTATGCCGACGTTTTTCTTCGTAATACATCATAGAAGGATATTCAAATCCAAAAACCTTTACCATACAGCCGGAATTATGGTATAATATTCATAGGGTTATCGGATTGTATCTCTCAACGCCGCAGCTCATCTGCTATCTTGCTCACAGGAATGGAGTTGAAAGTATGGTTCATCATTCGTATCCCATACAGATGGAAATCGCAGGATCAACGGCGATGTGGACCAGACCGGACAGCGGTGACAGTCCTGTCAGCTATCCGGCACCGACGTATTCGGCCTGCAAGGGCATCTTTGAATCCATCCTTTTCGGGCCGGATGTGGAGATCATTCCAACCAGGGTTGAAATATGCGCTCCTGTTCAGTTTCATTCATACGCAACAAACTACAAGGGACCGTTGCGCCAGAAAAAGAGCATTGACCTTGGAAATGCATATCAGATGTATTCGACCGTTCTGATTGATGTATGCTATCGGCTCTATGCGGTGGTTGTGCCCAATCACAGGAAGGATACGCTTTCTGAAAAAACTCTGGAATGGGACAGGCGGACAACGTCGCCCGGTCATGCATACCAGGAGATTTTCAACCGGCGCTTGCAACGGGGGCAGTGCTTTGCTATTCCCTCGTTGGGCTTGAGAGAGTTTACGGCCAGCTACTTTGGCCCCTTCCGGGACGGGACAAAGGTATGTACCGATATGGAGGATATTCACATTCCTTCCACGCTGCGGCAGGTATTTCCCGATGGGCACAAATCGAAGGTTTCGTACCGCTTTGACAACGACGTGACGATTCATGCCGGGACGCTGGTGTTCCCGCCCAAGAGAGGTGTTCATTTTGATCAATGAATTGTCATCCCTGTCCAAAGCACTGGAACAGGCGGGAATCGTTCCATTGCAATCCTATAGAAATTACATTCCGCTACCCAATGTGAGCGCGAAGGCTCCCTGTATCCGAATCTGGGTAAAGGGTGGGCAGGTGGTTGATTTTGAGGCTATCGATCGGGCACTTGCAATGCAGCTGCGAAAATTCGGATCAAATCAGGCCTCGTTTCCCGGGCTCAATCTCATCAGCCTGTACCGCGTAACGGATGAATCAGAGAAAAAGTTGGTTGCGCAATGCATCGAGAAACCGGAAAGCATCGATGCCTTGCAGCTTCATGCCTTATGCAAAGAGAATGCGTGGGAACCGCATCAGAACAGCCGTATCAAGAATTGCTTTTCTGCAACCCCAAGGGAAATGGCCGGTCTGCTCGAAACTGCCGGCAATCCAAAAGAAAACCTGCTGAATACTCTGGCGGCAGAATGTGCGCCGTTTGCCAATGCGCAGGTACTGCACGAATCATTGACAAAAGCGGTATTTGCAAAGCTGGAAAAGAAGCAGGACGTTGGGCTGGCCTTGCTGATTCTTTTCCAGCTGGGTGATGCCAGTAAGCCGTGCAAAGATGACAAGCGGAACATCTCCGTATTCTTTGACACAGACGCATATGATACCTATGACATGTATGCGGCAAGCAGGGAGTTTACTGCATATCTGAATACAGCATTTCTTCAGGCGGAGAGAATCGTGACGAGCAATACAACCGAGGATGGATTGATAGATTCATTCGGACAAATCTATGTGCCGACCAATTCTCCAATGCCAAAGGTTAAGCTTGCCGCGGGGTTTGAGCCGGCATTGTATACGATGTTCGACGGGCAGCCCTGCCAGAACAGATATCATAACTTTGATGACAAACGCGATTCCTACCCGTTATCCGCACAGCACCGTGTCCAGTTTCAGGCTTCCTTGAATTGGCTTGGCGGGGATGCCAAGAACAAAGGCATCACTTGGCTGAATACAGGCAAAGGCGAAGCGGTATTCGCATATCCCAGCTCACTACCGGAGGCTCCGCTTCCTTATGTGCAGTTTTTTGGTCATCCTGATCGATCGGAAACCTTCAAAGAAATCTCCGGAAGCCTTTTGGCTGCATTCAACGGGATTCCGCCAAAGGACAGACCTGAAAGCGTTCAGGTATTTGTGCTCAGAAAAATTGATAAGGGACGCACAAAGATTCTTTACTCTGAGTCTGCTTTGGCAGATGCGTTGATGCATGCCGCTGAAAACTGGGATATGGCCTGCAATGATCTTCCGGATATTGCATCCATACGGCTTTCAGCGCCATTTCCCATTGACGTTGCAACTGTTGTCAATCAGGTTTGGCGACAGGATGGAGAATCATCAACGGTATCCGCCATGCATCCTTATGAGGGGATCGGGCTGTTCCTCCATCGGGCACAGCACCGGCTGCTTCTGCACGAGCTGCACATTCTCGTTCAGCATGGTATGCCGCTATTCATCCATGCAGGTCCTTTGCTGCACAGTGGAAGAAAGTGCAGCCGCGTTGCTCAGCTGGAACAGATCCTGCCCGTTCTGTCCATGCTTCTGTTCTTCAGCGGAAATAGAAAGGATGATTATATGGAAGCTACACCCTACCTGATGGGACAACTGCTCAAGGCCTCCGATGAGCTGCATGCGCTGTACTGCAAGGTGGTGCGTAACAATCAGATTCCGCCGCAGCTTGTGGGCTCTGCCCTGTTTGTTGCCGCGAGCGAAACGCCGGGTAGAACGCTGTCCCAGCTTTCCGTGAGAATGGCGCCTTACCTGTCATGGGCAAAGCAGTACCGCACGAAGAATGAAGATTCCAGCGGTCTGGCAGGATGGTACCTGAAGGTATTTGAGCAAATCGCCAACAAGCTTGCGACAGAGTATTCTGTTCCCATGCGTTGGAGTGATGCCCAGAAGGCACAGCTGTTTATCGGATACCTCGCTTCCTTCCCCAAGCAGGAGAAGCAGGATGAAAGCAATGCCGAATAATCAGAGCAAAGGAGAGTAGAGCAAGATGAGTGTGGATTTCAATCGTGCAACCGGGCTTTTGATTCTCGAGGTTGTCAATTCCAATCCGAATGGGGATCCTGACCGTGAAAACGATCCTCGCCAGCGCCCGAATGGACTGGGTGAGATTTCGCCCGTATCTGTCAAGCGGAAAATCCGTGATTTGATCGAGGATCATGACGGCGTATTTTTCCAGAGCTTGCCCGAAGCGTACATCCGTCAGGCGGATCTCTATTGCATCTTGGAATCCCGTGGGCGCGACAGGGCAGCAATTACAAAAGAAATGAATGACAACCCCAATTTTATGGACAGCACATTTGTCAGAAAGTATTGGGATGCCCGCATTTTTGGCAACACCTTTTTGGAGGATGGCGGCAACAAGGAGTATATCAAGACCGGCGCGGTTCAATTCGGCATGGGCCTGTCCATCTCGCCGATCAGCATTGTCCGCCATACCAATACCAACAAGGCGGGCGTTGAGGAAGGCAAGAAAAGCGGCATGGCTCCCCTGGCCTATCGGGTCGTGGAGCACGGTGTTTACTGCATGCCCTTTTATGTGAATCCCAATTACGCCGCCAAGAGCGGATGTACAGCAGCGGACATTGAATTGCTCAAGCGCGCCATCCCCTACATGCTTGACCTGACTCGATCCAATATTCGCCCCGACGTGCGCCTGCGCCACGCATGGTACATGGAGCACAAGAACAAGCTGGGAAGCTGCCCGGACTATCTGCTGATCGACGCATTGACGCCAAAGCGGATCGGAAATGCCGAGGAACCCTCCTCGAGCTGGAAGGACTATCAGGATGTTGCCGACCTTCCCGAAGAGCTGAAGCAGCGTCTTGCCGGTGTTCAGGATCTTGCCAACGTCTGATGGATAAAGAATATCTCGCGCACAGCGCACACGATGGTTTTCCTGCGCAAACCTATCTGAATCATGTACAGAATGTCCATGATGACGCTGTTCGATATGCGAAGGAAGCGGCTGCATTTGCGGCAAAGCAGGAAGACGACATGGCATTGGTCAGCGCTGTCACCAACGCGGCATCGCTGCATGATCTGGGCAAGCTTGAGGAAGAAAATCAAGCTGCCCTGCATGCCGGAAATCAGCCGCATCTGCCCATCAACCACACAGATGCCGGCACGGCGCTTTTGCTTCATGAGAACAAAATGTACTCTGCAGTCTGTGTCATGTCGCATCACCGTGGTCTTCCGGATTTTCCGAAAGAATGCTGTCACGGCAGCGAGGCTTTCCGTGATACCGATATCGCATCAGCGACAGACAGCAAGCTGCCGGAGCTGAAAGCCATCCATCTGGATCTCTTTGGGGAGAAGACCGCAGACGAACAGCCGGCAGCCGGGTGCCGCTCGGTATTCATGCGCCTGGCGCTTTCCTGTCTGGCAGATGCCGACCACGAAGATACGGCGAGACATTACGGGCAGGAACCCATGGATGGGCAGCAGAATGAACTGCGTCCGGCAGAGAGACTGCAGGTGCTGAATGCCTACGTCAGCGGTCTTCGGGCAGAGGATGAGCGTTCCCGTTTACGGGCACAGATGTATCAATGCTGCAGAGACAGCAAGGTCAATGACCATGTCGTTGCCTGTGACAGTCCGGTGGGGTCCGGAAAGACCACTGCCGTGATGGCATACATGCTCAGTCAGGCGAAAAAGCATCACCTTCGCAGGATTTTTGTGGTGCTTCCTTTTACAAGCATCATTTCGCAGTCGGTGGAAACCTATCGCAGATGTTTGGTTCTTCCGGGTGAAGAGCCGAACAAAATCGTTGCGGAGGTTCACCATCGGGTGGATTTTGAATCAGAAAGTGTCCGTCACCTTTCTACGCTGTGGAAGGCCCCTGTTATTGTCACAACAGCGGTAGCGTTTTTTGAGACGCTGGCCTCAAACCGGCCATCTGCCCTCAGGCGGCTGCATGAATTGCCGGGAAGTGCTATTTTTGTTGATGAAGCACACGCCGCATTGCCTTCGCATCTTCTGCCGGTTGCATGGAAATGGATCAACTGCTTCGCTGACGAGTGGAATTGCCATTGGGTTCTTGCGTCGGGTTCTCTCAACAGATTCTGGACGATTCAGCAGATTGCGGCAGCCGGAACCCGGCGAGTGCCAGATCTGGTTGACAACGCGCTTCGTTCCGCGCTGGCGCAGTATGAGCAGAACCGCATCCGGTATCTCTGGAATCCCGCACTCATGACAAGTGAAGCGCTTGCACAATGGGTCAATTCCTTTCCGGGACCGCGGCTTCTCATCGTCAACACGGTTCAAAGCGCAACGGTGATCGCAAAGACGATCATGCAGCTGTATGGGCGTAATCGGGTGGAGCATCTGTCCACAGCACTGACCGCCAGAGATCGCGCGAGGACGCTGGCACGCGTTCGGCAGCGGCTTCGGAATCCATCCGACTGTGACTGGACGCTTGTCGCGACATCGTGCGTGGAGGCCGGCGTTGACTTTTCGTTTTCTGTTGGCTTTCGTGAAACGGCATCGTTGTCATCGCTGCTTCAGGCATCGGGGCGAGTCAACCGGAACGGAAAAACAAAGAATGCGCTCATGTGGTCCTTCGGCCTCAACTACGCAGACGATGCGCTGCTGAAGGAGCACCCCATCATCAAACATGCGGCTACAGTGTTAACCAAAGAGTTCCTTGAAAAAGACCGTCCGATTCTTCCTACTTCGGTTACCGACTCCATTCGATTGGAATTGGCCCGTTATGGTGAGCACCAGACGAATCTGCTCAAGGATGAAGACAGCCTGTCCTTTGTCAAAGTTGAGGATACATTCCGGGTGATTGACAATCATTCTGTATCGGCGCTTGTTCACGCAGCGCCGGATGAGGACACCCGTATTCACGAGATCAGTCGTGAACAGGTGCAGATGGATACCGTTCAAATCCCTCAATATCGAATAAAAGACTGGAATGTGCAGCCCATACGGGATGAACTGTATCAATGGACGCTTGCATACGATGGTTTTCTGGGCTATATGGCGGGTGTGCTGAGCATCGATGAATGACCTGCTTGTATTTTTACATTAGCAATTTCTGGTACGGACTGTGATGCTGGAAGCTGAAGATTCTTTACTTGTGGGATATCGATTCGGTATGTGCTTCAAGGATCAATCTTCATCCATGTCTCTGTCTCTGGCTTTTCTTGTGCAGAAAAGGAGCAAAACAAGGCTGATAGCAATCTCAAATACATGTTTATCATGGTTGCAAGCAGGGCAAAGGTAGCACCTTTTGCACTTTGCTTGTTGGGAGGCTCCGCCCCCAAGCCCATTTTACCAGATCTTGCGATCTGTGGTTGTGGTTTCTTGTTGCGCCCGACCTAGTGCAGCACCACGGCATAAAAATGAAAGAAGCCTCCATGCCGGCAAACGGTGAAAACCAGTTCCGGCACGGAGGCGTTGTTATCGTTCTATACGATCTCCTTTGCGGTGATATTGATCTGTTTGCGGAATGTCCCGGATAAGTATTTTGTAGTTATACCGGATGTGCTTCAGGTCTGTCAGCTTCGATTTGAGCTCTGCCAGATCTGGCTTGTATGCATCCAGCTGCTCCTTCAGCGCAACGTATTCCGCTGTCAGCTCCTTCAGCGTCGGCAGTTTGCCGTCGTGAAGCTCGTAGACAGCTTGTGCTTTTTTGTGTGCTTCGATTTCTGCGCGATGCTCCTGATAGAATTTTGCTGACCAGCCGGATTCTTTAAACTGAGTGTATATCTCTTTCGTCCTGCGGTAATCACGGATGGCTTGACGTTGACGATTGATTTCTTTCATACGATTCTGTGCCTGCCTGATGGAGGCTTTCTTTTCATCATGGGCAGACTGCAGATTATCAATCTGCTGTTCCAGTTCTTCCGGTAATCCGAGGTGATGCTCTTTCAGGAAGATGACCGTTTGGGATATTGCGTCGATGTTGTTACGCTCAGCCCACACCAGATAGCCCTTGCCCTTTCCGGCGCGCAGCTTGTCTTCAATGTCGATCAGCCGCTTGATCTGACTTTTGGAATAATCAGCGCAGGGAGTTTTCGGAATGTGCACATGATCACCCGCCAGCGCTTGTCGCAATGTATCCTCATCGTATTCCGGGCCGAGGCTCTTCAACCGGATATAGCGTTGTCCATCCGGCGGCTTGAGGCTGATATGAGCTCCGCGCCTGATGCGGCATCCGGCATCTTCCAGCATCTGTAGAAGCGCATCGAATCCGTCTGGCCGGTGCCGGAGAGCGGCATTGATCATGATTCGAAGGTCATCCCGGTGACTGCTCTTTTTCCAATTGACCGCCCACTTGTCATATGGGACAGCTTTATCCTGTGGATTGCAGATAACTGATAATCTGTTTTCCTCACACAGCGCATCGCTGATCTGCACCAGCTCCTTGGCGGATCTCTTTACATCCCTGTATTTCTGCCGGCCGTCCAGGCTTGTAGCGCAGAATATGATGTGGTTGTGGATGTGCTGTTTGTCAATGTGTGTGGCTACCACGAAAGCATGCTGCTTATCCGTTAGTCGTTCGGCCAATGCTTTCCCGATCTCATTTGCTTTTTCCGCAGTGATCTTCCCGGGCTTGAAAGCCTGCCGCACATGATAGGCGAGCACCTCATCCCCGCGTTTTCTGCCGGTAGTGTTCAGGTATTCCTGACGATACAGCATGAACTCCTCCGCTGCAGTTTCGGGGGAACAGGCGTGGGACGAGATCAGAATCCCACCGTCCGTCTTTTCCGGGTTCATGATGTAATCCGGTCGCTCTTTGAGGCTCTGATGTGCTGTTTTGCCTTTTCCAACGTGGATCGAAATGATATAGGTGGAGCCGCTGGTAGGATTTGTTGATGGATACGGTTCCAGCTTTGAAGTTGAAGTCTCCGGGCGTCAGCGCCAGCAGCTCGCCCTCGCGGATTCCGCACCAGTAGAGCATCTCAAAAGCGTAGTAAGACATCGGTTTATCCATGACGGCCTCCGCGAACCGCTGGTATTCCTCCTTCGTCCAGAACTGCATTTTCTCCGCTTCCTTGCTCCCGATGTACCCCACCTTGGATGCGGGATTGCTCTTCAGTCCGTAGTGCCGGACCGCGTGGTTCAGGATCGCCACCAGCTGGTTATGGATACTCTTGAGATAGGTCGGCGAGTAGGGCTACTTCTTTTCATCCCGGTAGGCCAGCAGCTCATTCTGCCAGGCGATGTTGTCCCGGGCTTCGATTTCGCTGAGCATCTTCTTGCCAAAGGTGGGGAAGAGCTTCGTCCGGATCATGTGTTCCTTGCTCAGCCAGGTGTTTTCCTTCAGACGGGGCCGCATGTCATTCTCATACAGCTCCATGAAGGCTTCAAAGGTCATGTCCGGATCTCCATCGGTTTGCAGCTGAAAGTTGCGCTCCCACTCCTGCTCTTCCCGCCGGGTGGCAAAACCCCGTTTGCATTTCTGCCGCTTCACACCCTTCCAGTCGTGATACCGAACCATCACATACCAGGTACCGTTTTTCTCATCCTTATGTGTTGACATGTGACTCACACTCCTTCTGATTTGATGTACCGTACAGTCGTTCCTGAAAATACAGCCGGTTCACTCGCCCGGCGATGGTCACATATCCCTTCTCATGGAGTTCCGCATTCAGTTGCCTGATCAGCCTGTAGGCATAGGATCTGGACACTTCGAGCTCCTGAGCTACTTCTTCTACTCTCATAAATTGGTTTTTCACGTGTTCCTCCTTTTGCAAATTAAGCAATAACGCTTAATTTACAATACGATTATATTAAACATTATCGCTTGTGTCAATAGGCTTTCAAGGAGTATTCCAAACTTTTTTGTTAAATTACCATCTTGACGATCTTAAACGGATTTGCTATGATAAATTATCCTGTTCAAGAGGTGATTTGATGGCAACCGGCGAACGTATCCGTTTCTTTCGCACTTTACGGGGGATGACACAAAAGTATTTGGGTCTTCTTCTGGGGTTTCCAGAGAGCTCGGCTGATGTGAGACTTGCTCAGTATGAATCCGAGGATCGAACGCCCAAGGCAGAGCTGACCGGGCAGATGGCGGAAGCGCTGGACGTTTCTCCCAAGGCCATCGCCGTGCCGAACATTGATACCATGGACGGCTTGATGCACACGCTTTTTGCTTTGGAAGACCGAAAGCTTCTCCGTATCACGAACACGGATGGTTTGATCTGTCTGCGTGCTGAGATTTTTGACGGCGGCATCCATGCGGCCGATTTGGAGCAGCGTTTTCGTGCCTGGCAGGAGCAATCTGCCAGGCTGGCTGCCGGTGAGATCACCAAAGAGGCATACGACCGCTGGCGGTATCATTACCCCGATTTCGACGACATGCGCATCCATGCCGCAGTCCCACCTGAAGCATCCGCTGTGCGCAAACGCGGCCGGAAGCCAAAGTCGAAAGCCTGAAAGAATAGACATAAAGAAAGCCCTCCGCTTGTGGAAGATTTTCTCCACAGCGAAGGGCTTTTGAACAGGCTATTTCACAGAGAGTGATAACCGGGAGGTGTTTTTCTCGCCTTTACCCCAAAGCCACCAGCTCAGTTTTCTGTAAAGACAGCTTCGGAGATGGTTATCATTTTGTTATCAGAGGCGGTTTGGACTGGGCAAATACGCTTGCGCTGCAAGGGTTTTCGCCTTTACAGCGGTCACTCCCACTCAATACTCGCCGGCGGCTTGGTCGTCACGTCCAGCACGACGCGGTTCACATGCGGCACTTCGTTCACAATCCTTGCGGAAATCGTGCGCACGACGTCGTACGGGATGCGCGCCCAGTCGGCGGTCATGAAGTCGTCCGTCGTGACCGCGCGGATGGCGACGGTGTAGTCGTACGTCCGCTCGTCGCCCATGACGCCCACGGAGCGGATGCCCGTCAGGACGGTGAAATACTGGTGGATGTCGGCGTCCAGACCGGCCTTGGCGATTTCCTCGCGCAGCACCGCGTCGCTCTCGCGGACAATCTCCACCTTTTCCGGGGTCAGGTCGCCGATGACACGAATCGCCAGACCGGGGCCGGGGAACGGCTGACGCCAGACAAGATCGTGCGGGAGACCAAGCGTTTCGCCCAGCGCGCGCACTTCGTCCTTGAACAGCATCCGCAGCGGCTCAATCAGCTGCGTGAAGCCGAGTTCCTTGGGCAGACCGCCGACGTTGTGATCACTGCTGATTCTCCGCCAAGTCCGCTTTCTACAACGTCCGGGTAAATCGTTCCCTGCGCGAAGTAATCCAGCTTGCCGAGCTTTTCGGATTCCGCCTTGAACACTTTCAGGAAGTCGCGGCCGATAATCTTGCGCTTCGTTTCGGGGTCGGAAACGCCCTTCAAATCTTCGTAGAAGATTTTGCTGGCGTCGGACGCAACCAGACGCACGGGGAAAGTGTGCGTGAACACATTCACCACCTGCTCGGTTTCGCCCTTGCGCATGAAGCCGTGGTCAACGTAGACGCAGGTCAGTCGGTCGCCGATGGCCTTATAAATCAGCGCCGCCGCGACGGAGGAGTCCACGCCGCCGGAAAGTCCCAGCAGCACCGTGCCCTTGTCACCCACGATTTCGCGGATGTTGGCAATCGCCGTCTGCGCGTAGGTTTCCATCGACCAGTCGCCCACGCAGCCGCAGATATTCAGGAAGTTCTCGATGACCGCGCGTCCCTCGTCGGAGTGGGTCACTTCCGGATGGAACTGCACGCCGTAGAAGCGCCGGTCGTCGTTCGCCATCGCCGCAACGGGGCAGTTCGTGCTGTGCGCAATCGGGTGGAAACCAGCCGGGCACTTCTTCACCTGATAGGTATGGCTCAGCCAGCAGGAGGAAGCATCCGACATGCCGGAGAGCAGGCTCGTCTTATCGTCCATCGTCACGGTGATTCGGCCATACTCGCGCTGTGCCGCCTTTTCCACCGTGCCGCCCAGCAAATACGCCGTCAGCTGCATTCCGTAGCAGATGCCCAGCACCGGCACGCCCAGCTGATACACGCCCTCGTCGCAGCGGGGGGCATCCTGTTCCAGCACGCTCGCCGGGCCGCCGGAGAGAATCACGCCCACGGGGTTCTGCGCGCGAATCGTCTCCAGGCTCGCGTCATAGGGCAGGACGCAGGAATACACATGGCATTCGCGCACGCGCCGCGCAATCAGCTGCGTGTACTGTCCGCCGAAATTCAGAATGACGATTTTCTGTGTTTCCGCCATTGATTGATTTCCTCCACTATTTCTTTCCCTGTTTCAAACTGAAAAGCAGCACCGAATTTTGATACGATGCTACCTTATATTGTGCCACATTTCCGCCGTGAAAGCAAGCCCCAGCACGGCTTTTTTTCCTGCCGGCTGATTAGTTTACACGTTAGCCTTACGTCGTTTCCTTTCATTGTTCCTTTCGGTGAAAATTTCGCCATATTTATCAGCTTTTTTCTTCTTTTGCCGCTTGACAAGGGCATTTTTCCGGGTTATAATACCCATATGCCTAACTGTTAAGCTAACAGGAAGAGAGGAATGCTTCATGTTTCGTCAGGATTGTTCGCACCATCTGCTTACGACCATTCTGCCTTTCTGGGAGAACCTGACCGACTGGGAGCGCGGCGGCTGGTTCGGCTATGTGAATCATGACCTGTCCGTGGAGCGTGACGCGCACAAGGGCTGCATCCTCAACAGCCGCATTTTGTGGACGTTCTCGACGGCGGCGCGCGTAACGGGCGATAAATCCCTGCTGCGCTATGCGCGCCATGCGTTCGCATTCATGCCGCATTTTGAGGATACCGAGCGCGGCGGCGTGTACTGGTCGGTGACGGCGGACGGCGAGCCGCTGGACAAGACAAAGCATACCTACTGTCAGGCGTTCGCGATTTACGGCTTGGCGGCGTACATGCGCGCCATCGGCGAAAGCGACCCGGATTATGCCCCTGCGCGCGACAAGGCGATGGCGCTTTTCCGCCTGATTGAGACGAAATGCAGCGACGCGGGCGGCTACGGCGAAGCCTATGAGCCGGATTTCACCCCCGTCGGCAACGAAAAGCTATCCGACAACCCGAAGCTGATGGAGCGCCACGAGACGGCGTCCCGCACGATGAACACGCTGCTGCACGTTTTGGAGGGCTATGCGGAATTATACCGCGCCATGCCGGACGAAGCTGTGCGCCGCGCCGGAGAAGTCTGCTTAGAGCGCTTCCTGAACGTGATGTACAATCCGGGCAAGCGCCGCTTGGAGGTCTTCTACGACCGCAATTATCGCTCTTTGCTGGATATGCAGTCCTTCGGGCACGACATTGAGGCCTCGTGGCTGATTTGGGACGCGGCAGAGACGCTGCTGCCCGAATCAAACCGCGCGCCGTATCTGCACATGTGCCTGACGCTGGCGGAAGCTGTCCGCGAACGCGCATTCACCGACCACGGCTTGGAGAACGAAGTCGTCGAGGGCAAAGTTGACCACACGCGTGTCTGGTGGGTACAGGCGGAGACGGTGCTGGGCTTCCTGAATGCCTACGAGCTGACGGGCGCATCCACTTGGCTGAGGCAGGCGGAAGCGCAGTTTGCCTACATCTGCCGCGCCTTTGTTGACCCGCGTCCGAACAGCGAGTGGTTCTGGTCTCTGACCGAATCAGGCGTCCCGACGGACAAGCCGATTGTGGAAGAGTGGAAGTGTCCGTACCACAACAGCCGCATGTGCCTGCGGGTGATGGAGCATCTGGCGTAATGTTCCATCGGCTATCGCGCTGATGCTTGCATTCATGCTGTTTTTACCTTTCTGAATGTGCTTTCGCCTTGCGCAGGGATTTCGCTCCTGCGGGAGCGACCAAAGGGCTTTCCGATCGCCCTTTGGAAACCTTCGGTGCACTCCTGCATAGTAGGTTTTTATTGTTACTCCAGTTAGTTAGTGTACCTTTCGTTCCCTCAAGCAGCAATACAAACCAATAAACAGGAGTGTACGCTGCGAAGGGGTCAAGGGGGTAACCGCAGACTTCGTCTGTTTCCATTGCCCCCTTGTCGCCTCCGCAGAGGCGAAACCCCTGCAGCAATACTCCAGAAGTCTAAAAGAAAACAAGAGCCATCAAAAAGCGACTTTGCCCTCGCAAACATCCACAAATCTGGAGGTTTTATTCCACCATGAGCGGTATCACCATGCGTGACATTGGGCGGCAGCTGGGGGTCAGCGCCGTCACCGTGTCGAAGGCACTCGCGGGAAAATCCGGCGTGAGTGAGGAAATGCGGCAGAAAATCATCCGCCGCGCATCCGAACTCGGCTATGTCAACCCCAACGCGCCGCAAACCACGCCCACATCCGGTTTGGATGTCGGCATCCTCATTCCGGAGAACTTCTTCTCCGTCGTGTCCTTTTATGCAACTTTCTACAAGCAGCTCGTGCAGGCGCTGACCGACGCAGGGCATTTCGGCATCATGGAGCTGGTCACGCATGACATGCAGACCGCGCTGACCCTGCCGAATCTCCTGCGTTCGCGCCACGTCGATGCGCTCATCTGTCTGGGGCAGCTAACCTCCCCGTATATGCAGCTGCTGACGCGGCAGGAAATGCCCGTCATCTGTCTGGACTTCCACGACCCCTTTGTCACCACTGACGCCATTGTCAGCGACAACGCTTTCGGCGCGGCGCAGTTGACCTACTGGCTGATTGAGCAGGGGCATCGGGACATCGGCTTCGTCGGGGATATCAAGGCAACGTCCTCCATCATGGAGCGCTACCTCGGTTTCCTTTCCGCAATGCTGATGAAGGATTTGCCCGTGCGCCCCGAATGCGTTTTTTCCGACCGCAGCCCAGAAGGGAACACGTTCCACACCTTCCAGCTGCCGGAGAAAATGCCGACCGCGTTCGTCGTGAACTGCGATATGTCCGCGCAGGCGCTGATTACCGACCTGCAAAGCCGCGGCTACCGCGTGCCGGAGGACATTTCCGTCGTGGGCTTCGATGATTTCTGCCCGACCGCTGGAAACACGCCGCCGCTGACAACCTTCCGTGTCAATTGCCCCGCGATGTGCCGCATGGCGGTCAAGCTGATTGGCGAGCGCTGCGCGGGCGACCGCAAAACCGTCGGGCGCGTGGTGATTGGCGGCGAATGCGTCTTCCGTGATTCCGCCGCGCCGGTGTCTGTCATTCACTAATCCCGGAGAGCAACCGCTTTCCGTTAAACAACCAAGAAAGAGGTATGTACACATGGCTGTCAAGATGCTCAACGTCCCCTCCCTTCCCAACATTCCGTGGCAGGAGAAGCCGGCTGACTACAAGCTTTCCTCCCCCGTCTGGCGTTACAGCGAGAACCCCGTCATGGGGCGCAATCCCACGCCGGAAATTGCCCGCATCTTCAACTCCGCCGTTGTGCCGTGGGAGGATGGCTATATTGCCGTTCTGCGCGGCGAGCAGGTCAACGGCATCCCGTATGTCTACCTCGGACATTCCAAGGACGGCATTCACTGGGACGTCGAGCGCGAAAAAGTGCCCTTTGTGGATGACAACGGCAACCCGAAAATGCCGCACTACGCCTATGACCCGCGTCTGGTGAAGGTGGATGACACCTACTACATCATCTGGTGCACCGATTTCTACGGCGCTGCCATCGGCATGGCGAAGACGAAGGACTTCAAGACCTTCACGCGCATTGAGAACCCCTTCATCCCCTTCAACCGCAACGCCGTGCTGTTCCCGCGCAAGGTGAACGGCAAGTTTAAGCTCCTGTCCCGCCCGTCCGACTCCGGCCACACGCCCTTCGGTGATATTTTCATCTCCGAATCGCCCGACATGGAGTACTGGGGACACCATCGCCATGTGATGGGGCGCGGCAGCAACTGGTGGGAGTCCGTCAAGATTGGCGGCGGCGCTGCCCCCATTGAAACGACCGAAGGCTGGCTGCTGTTCTACCACGGCGTCGCGACGACCTGCAACGGCTTCGTGTACTCCATGGGCGGCGCGATTCTGGACATCAACGAGCCGTCGAAGGTGCTGTACCGCTGCGAAAACCACCTGCTGACGCCGGAAGAGCCTTACGAAACGACTGGCTTCGTGCCGAACGTCGTTTTCCCCTGCGCTACCCTGCAGGACGGCGACACCGGCCGCATCGCCATCTACTACGGCGCGGCGGACACCAACGTCGGTCTGGCGTTCACCACGGTGGACGAGGTTGTCACCTACATCAAGGCGCACTCCAAGCTCCAATGGGGCGACGACATCGCGCAGGACGATTTCTGATTTTGCGGGGATGTACGAGTGCGTACATCTCCATTTTTATGCAGAGATTTCGCCTCTGCGGCGGCGACCAAAGGGCAATAGAAACAGACGAAGTCTGCGATCGCCCTTTTGGAAACCTTCGGTGCACACTCCTGTTAATTGATTTTTATTGGAAGTTTTTTAGTTTGTGTGCCTTTCGTTCCCCCTTGTAACGATAAAAATCAAGCAGCATGGGAGGCGACCGGCGAAGGGGTCAAGGGGGCGACCGCAAAGCCCCCTTGTCGCGTCCGCAGACGCGAAATTCTCTGCGGGAAAAGCAATTTATTCAGATATATGAGTAATGCCTGCAAAACAGGAGGTAATGATGAAAATCACAATGATAACGCTCGGCTCGACGGGCGACGTGCGGCCGTATATGCTGCTTGGACGGGAGCTTCACGAGCGGGGGCATGAGGTGACGATTGCGGCGTTTGCGCCGTTTCAGGGCATGATTGAGGAAGCGGGAATGTCCTTCTATCCCATTTCCGGCGACGTGGTGGATATGATGGGGCGGCTGCTCCAGCCGGACGCGGTGGGCGTGCGGTACTTGAAGGAGTTTGAGAAGGGCATCCGCGATATTGCGCCGATGCTGCTGGATGATTTGCTGCACTGCGCGGAGGGCGCGGAAGCCATCGTCTGCACGTTCTTCGGGACGATGTTCTATTCGATTGCGGAGAAGTACGATATTCCGTGCATCCAGACGCAGTATTTCCCGATGGATCCGTGCAAGGATATGCCGATTTCATCCGCGCCGTTCCGCAAGCTCGGCAAGTGGTGGAATGTGCTGAGCTACCGCATCGGGTATCTGCTGATTTCGGCGCTGGAGCACCGCTACCTCTCGGATTGGCGCAAGGAGAACGACATGGCAAAGCGCCGCGTCCGCTTGAGACCGGATTATGACGTGCTGGGCAAGCAAGTACCCGTGATTTACGCCATGAGCCCGACGCTTGTGCCGCGCCCGGAGGATTGGGCGGACAACATCCACATGTCTGGTTTCTGGTGGGATGAGCGCCCGGTGGACTACACGCCTGACCCGGCGCTGGCGGAGTTCCTGCGCGGCCATTTCCGCGGCACGGACATCCTCGGCCGCCTGGGAGGAGACGAG
>ENA-OOUZ01000427-OOUZ01000427.1-human-gut-metagenome-genome-assembly--contig:-NODE-427-length-21155-cov-3.908009_pt1 | contig 21155 bp, 18 predicted proteins | sample MGYA00241546_ERZ501274 | MGnify/ENA primary metagenome ERZ501274 (study PRJEB25962, sample SAMEA2042363) | human gut metagenome | biome: human gut; feature: human-associated habitat; material: faeces...
CTGCTTGCCATGCAGGGCGATGAAAAACTGCCGAGCTTGAAGGCGCTGCAAGCGCAACAGCAGCGACTTCTCGATGAGCAACAGCGGCTCTATGATGAACGTGCGAAGCTCAAAAAAGAAGTAAAGCAAATAGAGACGATCAAGTCTAATGTTGATACGTTTCTCGCTCCTTCTGCTGACCATGACCGTGATCATCTGCGCAGCACACAGCGCGAATAGTCCTTTCAAAAGCAGGGCATCTCCTGTTGACCGGAGATGCCCTGCATCCTTGAGAGAAGGTTCGAGAAATTGAAACTTTTTCTTTAATTTCTGCATCAACGGATTGCTTTTGAGAATGAAATCCAGTATAATATTATAAACGATGTTGAATGCAAGCAAGCGAAAGGATGGTTGCCGTGCGCATAAGCTATAAGAAACTATGGATGCTTCTTCTGGAACGCGACATAAAGAAGGCTTCTCTACGACATGAAGTAGGGCTGTCTGCCGGAACATGGACAAAACTGAATAAGGGGGAAGAAGTGTCCCTCTCTATTTTGCTGCGCATTTGTGATTACTTGAACTGTGACATCGGAGATATATGTGAGGCTGTGCGAACGGACAAGAACTGAGTCCGGTTTTTCGTACAGCTCTTTTTGTAGAATAGTAAGTGTGAAACTATAACTTTGGAGGTTGCTGAAATGGCTGAGAATAACACAAGCAATATCGGCTTTGAAAAACAAATCTGGGACGCGGCTTGCGTCCTGCGCGGAAACATCGACGCATCCGAATACAAGTCCGTCGTTCTCGGATTGATTTTCTTGAAATACATTTCTGATCGCTTCGAGGCAAAGTACAAGGAACTGGTTGAAGAAGGCGATGGATTTGAAGAGGATCAGGACGAATACACTGCCGAAAACATCTTCTTTGTCCCTGAGAATGCACGATGGAGTGCGATTGCTGCTGCCGCTCACACGCCGGAAATTGGCACGGTAATTGATGATGCAATGCGCAGTATCGAGAAAGAAAACAAGCGCCTCAAAGATATTCTGCCTAAGAACTTCGCCCGTCCGGAGCTGGACAAGCGGCGTCTTGGTGAAGTGGTTGATCTCTTCACCAACATTCAGATGATCGAGCATGGAAACAGCAAGGACATTCTCGGTCGTACATACGAATATTGCCTCTCCAAGTTTGCCGAACAGGAAGGCAAACTTGCCGGTGAGTTCTATACTCCCTCCTGTGTTGTGCGAACCCTTGTTGAAGTTTTGCAGCCGTTTAATGGGCGCGTTTATGAAAAAACCTTTTCGACTTTGATACAACCTGTAGTAATATTGGGGAATGGACGCAAATGGACGCATTTTTCAGATTCGTTTGAGAATGGACGCATCTGGGCGCAATAAAACATCCTGCAGCAGCTGCCACAGGATGTTTTTTCATGTTCGGGTTATAGCTTGATCTCGGTTCCGTCCTTGAATGTATATCGCATGTCCTCTTTGGAGTATACCGCAACATGATCCAGTAGGCTGCCCCAGAGGGATGGGTCAAATTCAGTAATCAGTCCATCCATTTTCTTCAGCGTACCAATGAACCGGCTGGCAGCCACCCGTGCCGAAGTTTTATCAGCAATCTGCTGCTTTATATCGTCGTGTTGGCGTTTCGCATCCTCGTACTTTTCCCTCATCTTATCAAAGCGTTTCTGGTATGCAGCCTGATCCAGTGCGATATGGGCATTTTCTGCAATAGCCGCCTGTATCATATTCTGCAGCAAATCCATTTCCGCGCTCAGTTTTTCTCTTGCACATTCAAGCACTTCCGTCCCGAAGAGCGTTTGACTCATAGCTTCCAGATTGGCAATAACTTCACCCTTATTAGCAATCAGCTTATTGACTGCCGCTACAAACGATGATTTGATCTCGTCCTCTGTCAGATTCGGCGTTGAGCAGGTTTTGCCGTCATGGTACTTGTGATTGCAGCGATAGATGATCCTGCGATACTTGCTGTTCGAGTGCCATACCTTTGCACCATAGTAGGAACCGCACTCTCCACAGACGATGCGGGATGCGAATATATCCACACCACTGTAACGATTGTCACGGTTGTTCCTGCGCAGCATCTCCTGCTGCACAAGCTCGAAGGTCTCCGGTGGAATGATCGCCTCGTGGTCGCCTTCCACGTAGTACTGCGGTAGAACGCCGTTGTTGGGCACCTGCTTCTTGGTGAGAAAGTCGGCGGTATAGCACTTTTGCATCAGGGCGTCGCCTTTGTATTTTTCGTTGGTGAGGATACTCCTGACTGTGCCTTGATTCCACTTTGCTTTCCTGCGTGGTGTAAGAATGCCCATTGCCGTTAACCGATTGGCAATCGTGTGCGGTGTCAACCCCTGAAGAAACAAATCGTAAATAAGTCTGACCGTTTTTGCCTGCTCCTCGTTGATAACCAGCTCGCCATTTTCGCCCCGCTCATAACCGAGAAAATGGTCAAACGGAACCGAAACCCGTCCATCGGCCATGCGCTTGCGCTGACCCCATGTGCAGTTTTCGGAAATGCTGCGGGATTCCTCCTGCGCAAGACTGCTCATGATCGTGATGAGCAGTTCGCCCTTGCCGTCGAATGTCCAGATATTTTCCTTCTCGAAAAAGCATTCCACGCCTTTATCCTTTAGCTGCCGAATGGTGGTCAGGCTGTCCACCGTGTTGCGGGCGAAACGGCTCACACTCTTGGTTACTATGAGATCAATCTTTCCCTCAAGGGCATCCGCCACCATCTGCTTGAAGCCTTCGCGGTGCTTGGTGCTGGTGCCGGTTATGCCTTCATCCGTATAAACCTGAACGAATTCCCAGTCGTCCCGCGCCTTGATGTACTGGGTATAATAGTCAATCTGCGCTTCATAGCTGGTAAACTGCTCGTCGCTGTCCGTAGAGACACGCGCATAAGCGGCAACCTTCCGCTTGCGATGCTCGGCAATGGGCGCTTCCGTAAACCGCACCAATGTCGGCATGATCGTCGTTACTCTTTTCGCCACTGTGCTCCGCGCTCCTTCCTGATCTGCTTCATTTTCTCACTCATGGTCTGCCTGCGCTCCGGTGTGTAATGACGCTTCATGGTTTCTGAAAAACGTGCTCTCTGAGCGGCTGTCCATTTGTGCCCATGGCGCTCGTATGACCAATTATGTATTTCTGCATGGCCATCATTGAATTGAAATTCCAAAACTGCGTCTGGCGAAACAGTAATGTGGTCAATGGCTTGAGTGAAGGCTGCTTCGTCAAAGGTATCTATGTGGAGCACCTCCGCGCAGAGTTCACGCAGATGATCTTCGCGTAAGCCCTTTTTATCAGGTTCGCCCTTGCTGGGGCAGCGCCAATACCGTGTTTTCTTGCCCGCGTTGGATTGTGTTGCTCTTTGGTAATTCATACTGCAAAAACCGCATTTGATCTTTCCGGTGAAGCACGTACTCCCAGAACGCTCTGAAGAATGCTTGAGTCGATATTCCGAAGCAACAGCACGATGCTCTTTCGTCCAGCAGTCCTGATGCCCTGTATTCCTGCACTCCCGCGTGAACACACTTCCGTCACGCATGAAGAATGTCAGATGGCCTTTTTCGGGGACTTCGAGATGCTCAATCTTTTCGGCGAATACAATTTCGTCAAATTCCTCTATGCCGAGGACTTCGGCACAGCATTTCTTTAGTGCCACTTCGCTCATGGCTCCCTTGACGGGGCAGCCATCACCAACCTTCTTCTTTTTCCTGCTGCCACAAATCCAGTAGTCGATATTGCTTTTCCTGCGATGAGGGTTATGCATATAGCTGACATGGCAGTATGGGCACTTAATTTTTCCACTGAAGCAGGTAAGGTTCAGGCTTTTGTTGGCCTGAGCACCGAGGGCTTTCCGTCTTGTCATTTCCTGTTGTACATAATCGAAGGTAGCTTGATCGATGATGGCCTCGTGTGTGTTCTCCACATAATACTGTGGAAGTTCGCCGTGGTTCTTCCTGCGCTTTCCATTGATAGGATCGGTGATGTACTCCTTCTGTAGAAGCAGGTTGCCCGTGTAGGTGACATTTGTCAGGATTACTTTGAGGGATGAATCCTGAAAGCGGCACCCGTTAATCGTCCGTATACCCTCGGCATTGAGCGCCCGTTCTGTTTCCAACCGGGATTTGCCGTCGAGAAAATCCTGATAGATGCGCCGTACAACAGCGGCTTCTTCGGGAACGATGACCAATTTGTCACCCTGCCAGCGATAACCCAGAATTCGAAAGCGTCCGTTTGGAATTCCCTTCTTCATCCTCTTGCGAACGCCCCATTTGACATTTTCGCTGATGGAGCGGCTTTCCTCCTGTGCAAAAGAAGCGAGCAGCGTTAGCAGCAGCTCGCCCTTGTCACTGAGCGTGTGGATGTGCTCCTTTTCGAATTGTACCTCAATGCCGAGCTCTCGCAGTCGGCGAACGGCAGTAAGCGTATCCAGCGTGTTTCGGGCAAAGCGGGAGATGCTCTTGGTGAGGATGATGTCGATATGTCCCGCTTCACATTCAGCCATCAGGCGCTGGAATTCCGTTCGGTCTGTGCTCGTGCCGCTGATGCCGTTGTCTGCGAAAACTCCCGCATATTCCCAACTGGGATTTCTCTGGATAAACGCGCTGTAATAACTGATTTGTGCTGAAAGGGAATTCTCCAGCCGTTCGGTATCCAGCGAAACGCGGGCGTAGGCGGCAACGCGCTTTTTCTTTGTCGTGATGGGGATTTGTGCTTCTATCCTTCTGATTGTTTTGGTCATTGGACTCCCTCCTTTCAGACACGATTAATCACTCTGAACGCCCCTAAAGTCAATAGAATCCTGCTCAGTTTGAGACAATTTTACCGAGCGGCGGATTGTACTTCTCAAGCATCATTTCGCGACATTTTTCATATTCGGCATCCGTGAGCAAGCCCGATCTGCGCATCCGTCCCACGCAGGCCATGCTGGCCTGAAAGAGCATCTCCCGCTTAAGCTGTTCAGTCGTCATTGCGCTGCCCTCCGTAATACCGCTCCGCGATATAGCAGGCATGGCAGCAATACTTTCGGCGATGCTTGGCGTAATCCTGAAAAGTTTTGTGGCAGACGGGGCAAACAGCACTGACGGTGGACTGACGATGGATTTGCTCTCCGTGAGATGCCCAATAGGCTGCCCGACAGGCATCCGAACAGAAGCGCCTGGGTCTGTATCTGGAGGGCGGCAGTTCCTTGCCGCACTGCGGGCAACGTTTAGCAGGCGGTGTGTGCTCATACTCCGGCGCATCTGCTGTATCGCGATAACACCATGACTTCACCGTTGACCTTGGAATATTGAGTTCCTTGGCGATTTGCCCGAAGCTATATCCTGCCTGTCGGAGCTGTTGAGCTTGCTTCCGACATTCCTCTTTATCCTTCTTCATGGAGTACCTCCCGTGTCGTGATCTACACTTTCCTGTTCGGACACGGGAGGTGAGAATGTGGACATCCCTGTTCAAAAAACACCTCGCAAAATGCCCTTCACTGCTCTTGGGAGAAAAGGTGGAACATTTGGGCACTCCAAAACTGAAAAAAGGCGGTCAGCCGAAGCCAACCGCTATAATTCAGGGATTATTCAGTTTTGCTGTATTTCCCGGAAACCCAGCCCACGCGCCCGTTCACCACGACGGCGTGCCAGCCGTTTTCGGCAGTGGCGACCCACTCAAATGAGGTGCCGTCCTTTGCGGCGGTAATGCGCTTGTACTGCGTTCCGTTGCCCACACGGATGTTGACCGTGCCGCCATCGCAGACGATGCGTACACGCTTGGCAGAGGACGGTCCAGAAGGCTCGTCGGGTTCGGCAGGTTCCTTTCCCGCGTCGTGATCCGCAACCGCGTCCATCAGCGCCTTATGGGTATCGCCGCCGTACACGCCGTCCTGCGTAAGCCCGGTTCTTGCCTGAAACCGCTTAAGGGCAGTCTCCGTCTCGCCGCCGAAGTCACCGTCCGCCCCATACCGGGGCAGGTTGTACCCCAACTGGAGCAAAAACTCCTGCAGCGCCTTTACGTCCGTGCCCTTGCTGCCATTCTTCAAGGTTCGCGTGCCCAGCCTGTACTCGCTCGCCGGGGTATCGGGCTTTGTCGCCCCGCCGCCCGTGAACACCGCGTCGCCGTAATCCACGAAGGGCAGCTGATACCAGTGCGTCCACTTCCGGGAGGAAACCTTCGTTTTCACGCATCCGTAGTTAAAGCCGCGCTCCTCCACCGCATAGCCATTTCCAACATACACGCCCACATGCCCGTCAAAGCGCAGTGCAATGCCGGGCACCTCGGGCAGCGTGTCCATGGTTCCCCAGGCGCAGCCTTTGCTCTTCGCGTAGCTGAACATGCCGTTTGCACTTTTGTCTGGGCAGCCGTGTCCACCATACTTGCTGGAAAAGGTCTTGTCCGTGCCGATGGATTCGATCACGCCCTGCCCACCGTTCGTCCAGTTGTATCCTTTGATCAGTCCCACGCAGTCGGCGCAGACCTTCTTCTTTGCAATGTCGTCGCGGTACCGGGCGGTACGGCTGGAACCGTAATGCGCCGGGTACTGCTTGGCCTTGCGGTCGAGCAGGTTCTGGGTGCACTTGTAAACACAGCTGCCATACCAATAAGGCTGGCCCACCATCTTTTCACACCACGCGGCGAAATGCTCGCCGGTGAAAGGCATATTGATTCGTTCAGACATATATTGTCCCTCCAATTCAAAAGGCGACGGTCACTCGCCATCGCCCGCGTCGGTATTGTTCTTTTCCTCGCGCCCATGAAGCTGCGCCAGCACGTCCTTCATCTTGTCGGGAATAGGCAGGCCGATATGGGCCGCGTTCTCCAGCAGGGACAGGCCCTCGTTGGAGAGATAGAAGCAAATCACGGCGCTGCGCAGCGCGGAACCGGTGCCCACAATGTGAATGTCCACCACGTTGGCCACGCCCACCAGCATCAGGATCAGCACCTTCTTGCAGATGCCCTTGAAGCCCACGGCGCTGGACAGCTTTTTGTCGATCATTGCGCACATCAGGCCCGTGATGTAGTCGAGTGCCATGAAAACGATCAGCGCAATCATCAGTCCGTCCATGCCTCCCAGAAAGTAGCCCAGCCAGCCGCCAATCGCAGCGACGGCCATTTGAATCTTTGCCCAAACGATGTCAATGGAAAAGTTTCTCATGTTTAAATCCTCCTTGTTTTGCTTGCATATAAAAACGACCGCTGATGAAAGCGATCGCTCATGCTATGTTGTTATAGTCAGTACTCAATTCTGCTTCTGCCAGCCTATGGGATAATCTGCTGGGCTCCATACACAATGCGGCAGGCGGCAGATATAATGAATGCCATTGAATGTCACCTTGTCGCCCACCTGATACGCCGTGCCCGCGCCGGTGGGCTGGACGAATTCAGGCCATTCGTCCTCGGCGGGCGGAGAGATGCTCTGCTGCAGTGCTCGTACCGCCGCCCAGAGTGCGTCTATCTCGCCCTTGTAGTCATATTCCTGTGCCGCACCATCCCGTGCTTTTTGTGTCAGTTCCTGTCGCTCCTCATCGGTCAGTCTACCCTCAATGTGGTACTGATCGATGTTTGCCAGAAGCGCTTTCAGGTCATAGTTCTTGAGCGCAATGACCTGTTCAAAGAGTTCTTTCATAATAAAATCACCTCCGTCAGACGCGCACCCATGCGCCGCCTGAATTGTAGTAAGGAACCACCTGCACCCACGCGCCGTTCAGCCGATACCAAACCGTGCATTGCCGCCACGTGCTGCCATCCCGGTACCAGACCACCGCGTCGATATAGGTTACTGAAATTGTGCAGCTGGTAACTCGGGCGTAGTTGCTGGAATAGCCGCTGCTGGACGAGGTTTCGCCGTTGTACAGCACCAGAACCGAGTTGCCCGCCTCGAAATATGCCTTCATCGCGGCAAACAGCGCGGCGTTGCTGGAAGCATTCAGCGTGTGCGTGACGGTGTTCGAGTAAAACTTGCCGGTCAGGATTCCCATCGTCGCGCCCACCTGCGCGGAACCGCGAACGCCGGTGTTCAGGCTCTGGTAATTGGCCTGACAGAAGGTCAGCTTCTTACTGGACGAACCAGAGCCCGCGCCGGACGAGGTGATCGTCAGGGTAATGCTCTGAATGAGCTTGCCTTTGAGCGCCGCGCCCGCACCGCTGAAAACCATTACGCCCACGCGGGATTTGGCGGCAGTCGTGCCCTGATACGCGCCATGACACGCGCCGCTGCTGCTGCCCGTGCTCCAAGAGGAGGAGCCGTACTGCGCATAGCCAATCGTTGAGCCGCTGTTGGCCGTCGCTGAAAATGTGCTCACGCTTTCACCTCATTACACGGGCACAAGGCAGATCTGTCCGTCCGTACCGCTGCTGGGAAGCGACGCGGAATAGAAAATACCAAGGTTGGACAGCGCCGCCTTTGCGCTGCTCGCGCCCGTGCCACCGTTGGCCAGCGGAATCGGCGTAGCCATGCCCGCATGGAACAGGCGGTAGGAAGCCCATGTGCCGCCCGTGCACGTCCGCAGCAGCACGGCGAAGTCCAGACTCGCCTGATACGCCGCGTTGCGCACCTCCAGCATCCGCCGGTTGTTTCCTGTGCCGTCCTCCCACGAAGAAAAGGAAGAAGCGCCTACATACGATCCTTCGAAAACCGTCCGATTGGTGGTACTGTTGTAGGTGGGCAGAAGGTACAGCGACGGGTACAGATAGCCCGAAATAGTGAGGTTGCCCGTCATCGTGTCGCCGGTTTTCTTGACCGCGCCCAGCTTCGTGCAGGCGGCAGACGCGGTTTCAGCGCCGGTGCCGCCCTGATCCACGCCCAGCGGCTCGGAAAGCAGCAGCGGCCAGCCGAATTCCGCCTTGCCTGCGTTCTCCGCGACCTTGCCGAAGGCGATGCCGGAGCCATCCCGGTAGAAATCCATCATGACCTGCTTCGTTCCGATAGACACCGTCTGCTCGATGTAGTAGAACACGTCCTGCACGCGGATCTTGATGTCGTAGCTGCTGAGCGCGTCGAAGGTCGGAGAAAGCAGCCGGTTGGTCGCAGTAATGACGTAGTCGCTGGGCGTGAGCGTCACAGCGGAAACCCACGATTCCGCGCTGGACAGCTTGTAGTACACCGTGCAGGCCAGCGTATTCTTGCCGCCAACCGAAGAACCGGATGCTTTTGCGGAAATGCGCACCTTCGTACCGTCCGTCTGGGCAGCCGTGCCATCCGCGTTGCAGCGCTCGGCAGTAAACATAGACAGCGACGGCGGAGAGTAGTCCAGCACGGTCACGGTTCGGGTCGTGCTGGCCGTGCGTCCGCGAGAGTCGGTGACTGTCACGGTCATTGTGAGATTGCCCGCCGTATTAAGCGCATTGGTGGTGAAAGACGAGCCTGAATAGGTCACGCTGTCGATGCTGGTGCGATAGGCTGAAATGCTGCTGCCCTGCGCGCCAGTTGCCGTGATGCTGACCGACAGCTTGCTTCGCGTCCGCACATAGCCGCCGAAGCGGTCGGCAACGCCGGAAGTGGCTTCAGCGATTGAAACGGACGAAATAGATGGAACCACCGACGCAGGCACTGTCAGCTGAAAAGCACAGGTATTGGTCGAAACGAGATTGCCGTTGACATAGGTGTCGCACAGAATCGTTCCCCAGCCGGAGGTCGCATTCGGAATCTGCGCAGCCAGTGAAACAGGCGGCGTCCACGTGCAGGAGGTGGTCACACCCGTGGCAATCGTTCCGTTCGCCAAAAAGAAACTGTAGCGAATGGTGTGCGTGGCGATGCTGCTCTGCCGGTTCGTATAGATCGTAACCGCCGTGCCCATATCGAAAGAAGTCTTGGAAAGACTGGGCTTGGATGCGGCCTCCTCATACGTCACCGTGATGGTGCATTCCGACCATTGCAGGTAGTTTGTGGAGTAACCCTGCGAGCTTTTGACCGGGCTGGGGTTATACAGACAGATGGTATTGTTGCCTTCCGCAATGTACGCCGCCAGATTGTTCAGCAGTTCGCCGCTGAGGGTATAAGTGCTGGTGTTTCCGTAGAACGCACCAGTGAATGTGCCCAGCGCGTCGCCGCAGTAGCCGAGACCCGTAATGCCCGACTGGGACGCAGATTGATAATTGGATTTTCGGAGATACACGGTTTTCGTGTGTCCGGTGCCGTAGCCCGCCTGCGCTGCCACAATGCGCAGGGAAATCCCCGTGATGACCTTACCGCTCAGCGCCATGCCCGCAAAATGCACGATGCCGACGTAATTGTAGGTATTCTCGTAGTATTCCTGACTGGCGGCGGAGCTTTTCGCGTTGCTGGCTGAATTGGTCTTGCGCGTGCGCATGGACGCGCTGTAGGAAACTGTGGTTGCCATTGCTCCTCCTTACCCCGTGTAGATCACGGACAGATTGCCGTTGGACTGCGGCTCATAGGCGAATTTGCCGATCTGCAGCCGCGCCAGTATCTCCGCCTGCGTCACATACAGCTTATTGTCACTCAAGTAAGCGACTTCCGTGTCGTTCATATAGAACGCCAGCCGGTCGTTGACCACGCGGAAGGTCAGCGGATTCCCGGCCTTGCCGATGGTCAGCCCGTCCTCGCCGAAGCGCATATAGGTGTGGATCAGGTTCAGCTGCTCCCGCGTCAGATTGTCATTCGCCGCAGCGTCCTCGATGATCTCGTTGACCTTGGTCACCGTCCAGGTGAAGTTGTTTTCGGACTGCTCGGCCAACGTAGAGAGCGTTTCATTCATCTGGCCGACCTGATCGGCAGTCGCATAATCCCGCTTCACTTCGCTGCGAATCTGCTCCGCCGTTAAGGCGATCTGGGCAACAGCCTCGCCGGTCGCGTCCAGCGCTTCGTCCTTTGCAGTGTCCACCACCAGCCGCAGGGATTCGTTGCCCGAAATATCCACGGCATTCAGCTGGGCGATAAACGCTTCTGCGGCGAACAGGCTGGATACGTCGATATTGGCGGCGGAGATCGCGCCTACCAGCGCTTCGTCCGCGAAGATAGAAGCGACGTTGAGTTCGCGGGCGGTAATGGTTTTTTCAATGAGTTTGCCGCCGGAGACAGAATTATCTTCGATATCCGCGTCGCCGACGCTCTTTTTCTCGGTGGTCACCGTACCGTCCTCGCCAATGGACAGCGCGTAAAAGCAGCCGTCCGCGCCCTTGACGATGAGCTCTCCTACCGTCAAGGAAGCCATGTTGGCCTCCGTCACAGCGAGGTCGGCCACATACAGCTTGCCATTCACGCCCTTTTCGATAATCGCTGTGCCCGCCGTCAGGTCTTTAATCTGCGCCCAGTCGATGTCGGCAGTTTGAATGTTGGCGTTAACCAGCTTGGCAATATCCGCCTGCAGTTGTGTGATGCTGGCCCAGTCGATCTCGGCGTTGTTGATGTTGGCCGTAGTCAACTGTGCCATTGCAATTTTCGCCACGGCGGCGTTCAGGTCTTTAATGGCCGCCCAGTCAATCGCCGCGCTTTCGATGTTCGCGGCGGTGATCTGTGCCTTGGCAATCTTCGCAATCCCGGCATTCAGATTGGCGATGCTGGCCCAGTCGATATTGGCGTTGTTGATGTTGGCAGTTGTGATTTGCGCTTGCGCGATGGTCGCAATCTGCGCGGCCAGCTCGCCGATGTCCGCCCAGTTGATGTTGGCCTTTTCAATATTGGCGGCGGTGATCTGCGCCACAGCGATGGTGGCCAGCGCGGCATAGAGTTCATCCGTGGTGATGTTCTTCGCGGCCAGCTCCTGTATCTTTGCGGAAATCGCCGTAATGGCCGTGGCGTTCAGCTCACCAATGGTAGCCTCAGCAATCTTCGCTTTGGTGATGGCCGCGTTCTGAATGTGTGCGGTCTGAATCGCCGCCATCTTCACCTGCAGGCTGCCCACCGAGCCGGATTGCAGCTGGCCTGCGCCCACCGAATTGATGGCCAGCTTGCTGCCGGAGACCACACCGGACGGCAGCTGGCGGGAAGAGATCATGCTGCCCTCCAGTGTGTCCGCCGCCGTGCCCAGCGTGACAGAGGTGTACTTCCTGGTCGGGCAGTCGTAGGTGTACTGCGTCATGCGCATGGATACTTCCACACCAATGCGCCGGGCTACGACGCGCACGCTGTCGCCGAGGAAAATATCCGTGAGCGCGGCGTATTGCTTGTACTCTTCCGCATCCGAACAGTTCACAAAATCCACCTTCAGCGTAACCGTTGGCAAGTCGCAGCCCGCGTCAAACTCCGCCTGCGCCGCTTTGCGCATTTCGGCATAGCACTGCGCCTTGCTTTTCGGCTCGTCGCCGTCCGTGACTTCCTTGGCTTCCGATACCGGAAGATGAATCCATTTCGGGTGAGTGTAGGCGTTAAGGTTAGGACTGTCGATGTAGAGCTCCGGCAGATACAGGATGTTGCCGTCCGCGTCCTCGCCGGTGGGCATGATGCGGGTGACTACGTCCGTTTCGTCCACGTCGTAGGAAATACCGGTCAGGTTCTTCTTTTCGCGGATGGAAACGTCGGTGTCGTTGCCCACGCGCTTCACCAGAAACACATCGTACCAGTCGCGGGCCAGCTCCGCGCCGTACTTGCTGACCAGCCCGCTTTCGCCCAGCATGGCTTCTACTGGATTGACGTTCTCCCATTCCACATCCTCCGCAGTTAAAGTCAGATCGGAATATAACGAGAAATCATGGCTTGACAGGCAGGCCCCTGACAGGCTCTGAACGACGGAAGCCCCCACCGCAGAGGGCGAGGGCTTCAGGCTTTTAATCATGTTATCGAGCAGATCATAAAAAATGTGGCGGGCATAGACCGTGACCTTGTCCAGCTCCGGCACAACGCGGTAAATCCGAAAGGGCTGATCCCGCAGCTGTCGAGCTTCGATGACCTGATTGCGGAAACCCACATTGGTCTGCACCGTCTGCGTTTCCGTGCGCTGAAAAGTCAGATACTGACTGGCCATATAGCCATGCTTGCCGTCCGGAGCGGTCACCTCATACCAGCTGGATGTGGTTTTGTTGAGCACAATAACCTCGCGGCCCTTTTTGTATTTTCCGAGGATTTTGTAATTCGTGCCCATACCGGAGCGCAGATGCAGCGGCCCGCTTTTCGTGGTGATCTTATAAATCTGCACGTCGTAGGTGCTGGTCTGGTACTGTTGCGTGACCAGATCGACGCTGGGAGTCATGGCGGCGGGCACAGGCGCACGGAGGATGCAGCCTTCCGAAAGCCGCTTCCATTTGCCGCGCTCGTCGATGTCGTGCACCAGCGTAAGCTCCCACTCGCCATTCAGGGTTTCGGTAACGGTGCAGGACATAGGCGTGACCACGCCGAGGCCATTGCCCGAAAAGTCGGTGCAGCTTGCAGGATATACACAGATCATGGGGATCACCTCTTTCAGGCCATAGAGAAAGCGCCCAACCAGTCGGCGGACGCTCAAAAGATAAACTGGAATTTGACTATCTCTTAACTCGTTTTGATAAATGAAGTTCATTATCATCTACATAACCAAGTTTATTATATACAGATTGTGCAACAAGATTTTCTTGTCCTGTTAAGAGTTCGTATTTATGAAGTGGATAATTCTTACTGCAATAACTTTCTGCAAAAATAATCATTTCACTCGCAATCCCTCTATTTCTATATGTCGGTTTAACATACACTTCCGTAATTTCAGGCATATATTCATCATAGCAGAAGGACTTTTTAAGTTGAACACATACAAATCCTACTAATATATCATCTTCATCAGCAACGATAACAACCTCCTGTTTATTACTCACAAGAGAATTTCCAATATTATCTATGCTTGCACCTTCACCATTAAATTCGTTATTTAAGATATTTAATTGCTCTGCATCATTTACTGTTGCAATTCTTACCATAATTACACCTCATCAAATTCCGATTTGTCAATCATCTACATCGATTCTTTCAATTTTGAAAATGACCGGTCTTGTGCCGTCGTTGCAGCAGGCGATCATGACTTTATCGTCATTCATCCAACCGTGCATGATGCTCCCGCCTTGCAGCGCCGTGTAGATATAACGGCTGATGGCGTCCCACGCTTCCGAGCAGAACGGCACACCCTCCGTTCCGCAGTGCGCTGTTCCCGGCGATTGCAGACAGCCTTCGTCCGGCGCACCGGATTTCACAAGTGTTCCAGCACCCATGTGCCAGAAATCATCCCGTTCATCGTTGCGGTAAAACAGGAATTCATCACCAACATGGTAGCAGGGGCATTTGCCGCTGTCCGGCACGGCGCAGTACTGCGCTTGCAGATCCGGAAACAGTTTTTTGTCCAGTACGGTCACTTTTACTCTGTGTTCCATCGTGTATCTCTCCTCGCAAATAGTAATTCTTTATGCTCTCGTTATAAAGGCTTTCGCAAGTACACCATGTCCACCAGCTGCACTCCGGCTTCGTAGATGGGGTGGTCGTAGTGTTCTGTGAAGAAATTTGGGATGCGGTGCGAGCGGACAAAGCCGCACTTCTCATAAAACGGCACAGTCAGCGGGCTGTCGCCGGTGCCCACCTGCAAGAAATCATAGCTGCCCCTATATTGGCACACAAGGAAGTCGATCAGTGCTTTACCGTAGCCCCTTCTCTGCGCCTCCGGTTCCACGGCGAGGTTCTTGAGCTCCAGAATCCCGCCGCCCTCGTCGGTGACGACGCATTCGGCTTTTACGCCGCCGTCCTCCAGCACATACATGGTGCCCCGCTCCAGATAGCGGTCGATCATGTCCTCCTGCTCGTCTGCCAACAACAAAAGCGGAAGGAATTGCTTTTTATTTTCATGGATTTCTCGAATATTCATAAGCTGCTCCGACAAACGGTCAGTTGTTAGAGTGCCATCACATAAATCTGGCAAGGATTCCACTCATCCCATAACGTAGGGAACACTTCCAACTCCTTAAAGCCCAGAGAAATGTAGAACTGATTTGTTTGATCATATTCTTCGTATTTCCCCATTTCAACAGTTTTTACCTGAATAAATGAATAGCCGCTTTCCTTCAAGCTATCCTTTGCACACTTAAATAGCGCTTTTCCGATTCCTTTGCGATGGTATTCTTTCAGTACGCCCATAACCGCAAGCTCAACCGTATCTTTCCCCGTCTGCTTGAGATACAAAAATCCCACGGCTTTTTCATTTTCTTCAGCACAAAAGAAAGTTCTTCCCGCACTGTCGCGGATATATTCTTCTCGTGCCTCCGGTATTCCAAACCATTCCGGCAATTCCTCCAGTATATTCTTGGCAACAGCTTTCTTTTCCTCATCGTTTGCTACTTGAACGATTTTCATATACTCTCCTCAAAGTTCCGATTTATCGATCAAAGTATAACACACTGAAGTAAAATCAGCAAGCAGAAGCAATTACAGATACCTCCAATTCGGCTGAATGACGACTTTCGTCACGTTGCCCGTCCAGCTAATGGCGTTCTGACCCGGCAGCAGTGTCGGAAAATCACCGCTCATGCAACTGTTCATGCTGACGACACCTTGATAGGCTTCCATGAGCGGGCTGTCCAGCGTAATGCTGTCCGTAATGCCATCCAGTTCCACAATGGTCATGCCCACCATAAGGGTGATTTCACCGGAGCCGTATATCGTGATGACCGGTTCCGAAAACACGCTGCCGGGGTTGGTGATGAATGTGCCGGAGGTCGTTACGGTGATCTCCGGCACATTCTCCTGATACCAGAACGGCTGGCAGCGGAAGTTCACGGCGAACGACCGGTGCGGATTGCCGCGCAGAATCTTCTCAAACGGAATCTGATTTACAATCCGGGCAAAATAAAAGCCGCCCGGCCTGTTGGCAAAAGCGACTTTCCCGCTTTCCTTTAGATAGGATGCAATTGCGTGGATGTTACTCGGATCAGAAATCATGCACTGCGCTGTCAGGATCATATCGTCATAAACGTCGTCTCCTTCCAGCATCGTCAGACTGCCCGGTCTGCCGGGCACATTGGTAAATGTTGCACGTTCGGCGGGAATGGTGATCGGCGGCTGTTCCAGCACATGAATGCCGTATTCCGTACATTTTTTCCCGTTCCAAGAGAACCAGTCGTTCATGCCATTCTCAGCCCCTTCCCGCGCTGCTGACGTCTGGTCAGCGTCGCAATCTCAACCGCCAGTGAGCGGATATCCTGTTCATCCCGTACTACCATCTGCTGTACCTGAATGGTGGAGGATACGTTGTTGTTATAGGTTTTGCGATTATCGCTGCTACTGGTAACGATGGAGCCTTCCCGCGCTTCGCCAGTGAGAAAGCGGGAAGCGTTGCGGATAACCTTTGCCTGCTCCTTGCTCTCCTTCAGTATGCCAACGCCAAAACCGCGCATGGTCATTACGCCCACTTCGTCCCTAAAAACCTGCGAAGGGCTCTTGATTTTCAGTTCCTTCTTTGCAGCGTTCACAGCTTCGCGGGCAGCGGAGCGCATGGCGGAGATCACGCCGGAGCGCCCGGCAAGGATACCGGCTCTCAGACCAGCCATGGCGTTTACGCCAGCGGAACGTAGCGTCGTTGCCGTTAGATTGGTGCTGACGGCTGTGCGCACACCCGAAGCCACGCTGGCCCCCGCTGAACTCATGCTGTAGGTGGAAAGCGCACTGGCAAGCCCCTCTGCGGCGCTGGTGCCAAATGAAGAAAGCGCATCGCCCGGCAGTGCGCTGGTGATAGCGGCTTCAACGCTGGTTGCCAAGGCACCGACATCCGAGGTAAAATCGTTACCGCTCATGCCTTCGCCGATACCCGCCGCGACATACTCGCCGGTGGGCTTGACACGTTTAGAGGGCGATTCAATTTGCAGCGCCGTGTTCAGGGCGGTTTCAAGATTGGTCGCGACCGTTTCCGCGTCGCTGTCGAAGCCCGCTTCCGTCATGCCCTGTGCGATGCCCTCGCGAATGTGCGCACCGGTGCCAGTCATGTCCAGTCCGTTCAGGAAATCAAGAATGGTCTGCAGATTGTTCAGATCCTCTTCCGGCACCTGTACGCCCTGATGAATGGCGCTGACCACCTCGGCAACGTAAGATGACATTTCGGCTACGATTTCAGGATTGAAGTCCGACTTCATGCTCTGATCCAAAGCGCCAAGGTTTGTGCTGGCACCAAATACAGAAGCCCAGAATTTGTCCCATGCGTTATAATCCAGTGTTTCCTGATAGGACTGAATGCGGCCCAGTGCGCTGTCGATCTTGTCCATGGTCGTAGCAGGGCGAATTCCTGCCCACATTCCTGCCATGGTCACGCCCAACTTGTCCGTTTCATCTACCACCGGCGAAAGCGCGTCTATAGCTTCCTTGGTGCCTGTGATTTCAGGCGTAATCAGAATGTGCAGCGTACCGTCCTGATCAAGGCTGGCTACCGTACTGGCATCAACGGTTCCGTCCGGCACAGCCTCAATGGGCACTTCCACGCCGTCCTTCCAGAATTTCACCTTGCCGTCTGTCATCAGCTTGTCCAGTTCACCGTCAGGCAGCTCGCCCAGACGCACAGGCAGTTCAAGCGTCAGGTCAGGATTATTTTGAAGCTGTCGGTATGCCAGATAGTCATAACCGGTGATGATGACCTGCGTTTTCGGCTTGGGAACGCTTACGCCCTCCGCCTCTTTGTACTCCGTGATATAGGCTGTAAAAGACGGAAGCAGCTGGGATTTATCGCAGCCTGTTGCCTCGGCATACCGGCTGACGATGGCTTCGATCTGATCCGGCGTAAGCGCGGAAAGATCGACGTTCTCCGCCTGCAGGTATTTTGCCACCATGGCGGTTACATCGTCCGGAGTCAGCGCTGTAGTAAGCGCGCCGCCCGTCGCTTCCTCATAGGCCATGACGAAAGCCGTCAATCCTTCAGGCGAAAGCGCGGAAATATCCACACCCTGCTGCTGCGCATAGCTCGAGACGTAGGCGACGATTTCGTCCGGCTTCAGCAGGGAAACATCCGCGCCGGAGGCAAGCTCTTTGTAACCCGCCACCAGACATTCTGCGATCTCCGGGGTCAGTCCCGATACATCCGCACCGCCTGTAACCTCAGCGTACTTTTCGACATATGCAACCAGTCCCTTGGGCGTAAGGGCAGCGGTACTGGCTCCTTCGGGAATTTCAGTATAGCTGGAAATAAAAGCATCCACATTGACCTGCTGATCGCCGGTAGACAACCCGGTAATAATGGCTTCGGTGGTAATCGCGCCGGGGTTGGCAGCGAATTCATCCCATCGTGCCTGTGCGCCGGTCATGTCGAGGTCGGTGGCGATTTTCAGCACCTCTTCGGGCAGCGCTTCACCGAACATGCTGTACAAACCGGGCAGGTCGGTCTTGATGAGATCCAGATAGCTGACGATGCCTGCGAACTGATCCAGCTGCGTTGAAAAGTCGATATCCGGGAACAGCGCCTGTACTTCAGATTCGCTCATGCCGCTGTCCAGCAGGGACTGAATTTGCGTCATCAGGGACAGATATTCTGCAAGAGCCCCCTCATCCATACTGGAAGAGAGCGCCTGCAGATCCGCCAGCAGCGCGGGCTTCTCGCTTTCGCTGGCCATGCTGTATTCGCGCAGCTTCGTGAACAGCTCGTCCACCTGGTGACTGGCCTGCTGAATTTCCGGCTGATTCCATACTGGCATGACGATGGAAGAGAGCGTTTCGGCGTATTCCTGTGCGGCGGCTTTCCGTTCCTCGTTATAGCGGGAATTCAGATCCTCCAGCGCTTTCTGGCGTTCGGTTTCATCCTCGATCAGCTGGATGAGGCCGTATTCCTTGTCGTATCGCTCATCGATCTGAGCGTTGATCGCCGCCATGCCTTCGGCAGCAGCTTTTACTGCGTTTTCATAGACGGGCGTATCCGCATCCGTTTTACCACGTGCCTGCGCACGGGCGACCTCGGCTTCGACCTTCTGGGCGATGGTTTCAAAACCGCCCGTTTCCTCCGGAGTCAGATGATACTTGACCTCAATGGTTTCACGGGTATCGATGAGTTCCTGCAAACGGATCTGATCTTTTTCGGAGAAAAATCCATTCTGGCGCTTTTTCAGCAACCGCGCAATCTCCGCGTCCATCTGATCCAGCGTCTGAATGTCCGCTGCCAGCCCCTTAGATACGCTGGTATAGCCGCTTTTGTCGGCTGTGTCCTTGAGCGCCTGCAGCTCGGTGCGTGTGCTGTCCGTCAGGCTTTTGAAGGAGTCCGTCCAGTGTGCGACAATCTCGTTGCTTTCCTTCTCGCCATCCGTCCAGACCGCCAGCAGACCGTCCAGCCATTCCTGTGCGGATTGCTTGTCTTTTATGAAATTCTCCTTGGACATGCCGAAGAAGGAGAGCCCCTCGCTGTTCCCGTAGAAGGTCTCTGCCGCCGTGCTTTTCCACTTGTCGGCGGTTTCCTGCATTCCTTTCAGTGCCTCGCGAGCCTGCTTTGCGCCGGACACATAATCCGCAATGGCTACGGTGGCGTAGATGGTCGCAGCGGCAACGGCCAGCCATACGGCGGGCGAGCTACCAAGTACGCTCAGAAAGCCCTTGATCCCGCCGCCTGCCTTGCCGACCGCAGTGGCAAACTTGCCGACGCCGGTAGAGATGCTGCCGATGCCCTTGGTCACCTTGCCAAAGAGCAGCAGCACAGGCCCAATCGCGGCGGCAATAGCGGCATACTGGATGATCTGCTTGCGCTGAGCTTCATCCATCTGCAGAAACTTGCTCAGCAGGTTGTCCGCGCCTTCAATCAGGCTCTGGATGGTGGGATTCAGGTCGTCGCCGATCTGCTGCCCAAACAGCAGCGCCTTGTTTTTGAGGTTCGTGAGCTTGCTGGCCGTAGTGCTGTAGCGCTTCCCGGCCTCATTGGTCAAGGCCGTGTTTTCCTCCCATGCAGCATTGGCCATGTTCTGTGCGCGGGAGAACAGTTCGGTCGCGTTGGTGGCGCGGAGCAGCGTATCGCGTAGGCGAATCTCGTTGATGCCGATGTCCGACAGCGTCTTAATGGCGCTTTCGCCTTCATCGTCCAGTTTGGACAGGCCCACGATAAACGCCTGAAATGCTGCGGCGGGATCGTTGTCCCACAGCGTCTTAAACTGCTGCGCCGTCATCCCGGCCACCTTGCCGAAGTCATCCAGCGCCTCGCCGCCTGTCGCAGAGGCAACCTCCATTTTCACTAGTGCCTTGGAGAACGCTGAGCCGCCCATCTGTGCCTCGATGCCCACGGAGGACAGCGCCGCCGCAAAGCCCAATACCTGTGCTTCGGTCAGACCCACCTGCTTGCCCGCGCCAGCCATGCGGTGCGCCATCTCCATGATGGGCTTTTCCGTCGTGGCGAAATTGTTGCCCAGATCCACCAGCGTGGAACCAATATTGGAAAACTGGCTCTGGCTGGTGCCCATGATGTTTGCAAACTGGGCAATGGTCGTCGCAGCCTCGTCCGCGCTCAAGTCCTCGCAGGAATTGCCGAGGTCAATCATGACGTGGGTGAAGTCGGACAGATGCTCGGTAGCAACGCCCAGCTGACCGCCCGCCGCCATGACCTCGTTGATCTCATCTGTGCCCGCCGCGACCTCGGTAGACATGCGCTTGGACGTAGCCGCCAGCTGATCAAACTCAGCTTCTGTAGCGTCTACGGTCTTTCGGACAGAAGCGAAGGACGATTCAAACCCAATAGAAGCCTTGACTGCCGTTGCGCCGAGGCCCAGAATGGGTGTGGTCATGACGGTGGTCAGCGTTCGGCCTGCCGTCGTCATTTTCTTGCTGATAGCGTCGCACTTTTTCCCGAAGGCTTCGAGGTTCTTGCCCGCTTCCGTCCATGCGGACTTTGCCGTGTTCAGCTGCTGATTGGTTTTTTCAATCTGAGCGCGGGTGGCAGCAACGGCAGCCTTGGCACGGTTCAGCGCGGCTTCCGCGTCGATCACCGCATCCGAAGCCTGCCGGACTTTCTCCGGATCGTTGGCCTGCTGGGCGGCTGTCAGCTGTTCCTTCGCGCCCCGCAGCGCATTCTCATATTGCTGAACGCTCTGCTCCTGCAGACGCAGCTTGTCATTCAGCAGCGTCAGCTTGGCGGCGAGACCGGTCACGCTGGTGTCCATGTCCTTGATACCCGCCGTGGCCAGCTTGAATCGGCTCTCCGCAAGCCCGATTTGCTTGCCGAAGGTAACAATGGCAGCCCTGCTGGCATCAATAGACTTTCCGGCAGCATCCCAGTTGGTCTGTGCCAGACGCAGGGATTGGCT